>Ga0153956_1000910_pt1 | contig 29623 bp, 21 predicted proteins | sample TSFL040MetaG_FD_104704 | JGI IMG/M metagenome (GOLD analysis project Ga0153956, IMG submission 104704) | Attine ant fungus gardens microbial communities from Florida, USA - TSFL040 MetaG | ecosystem: Host-associated > Fungi > Mycelium > Unclassified | place: USA: Florida, Wekiwa Springs... | reverse complement strand
GCTATCAAATACTAAATGAACAAGAATATATACGAGATATTACTTGGGATTCATCGGTAGCTTATGCAGCAGGTAGTATGTATGCTAATACTGCTGATCTGTTAACATGGTCAAAGGCGGTAACTTCGAAACAAATCTTATCAGCTGATAGCTGGAAAAAGGCATTTACCGTAAATCTGCACGGCTATGGATATGGCTGGGAAGTTGATACTCTTTTTGGCCAGCGCTTTATAGCCCATAGTGGTGGGATTCCTGGTTTCTCTGCCAATATGCTTGTGTTCCCTACGCAGAATCTTCAGATCATTGTTCTGTCTAACGTTCATGAAAAAGTAAACGTAACGCCAATTAGTAAAATACTGGCTGCAATTGTCATAGAAAAACCATATACTTTCTTAAAGCCACGTACGCTTATTACCGAGACGTTCCAGCAATTTGAGGGACTTACTGGTAGTTACAGATTGGATAAAAATCACGAAGCGCTTATAAAAGTCAAAAATGGGAAATTATATATTGAAGCTTTATCAAACCAGCTACCTTTAACCCGTTTATACGCTGAAGCAAAAGATAAATTTGTTTTGGCAAGTGTTACTCTTGATGTTCAGATTGAATTTGTAAGAAACAAATCTGATAAAATAATCAATATGATATCAACTCAAAATGGGGAAAAAGTAATTTGGAAAAAGATCAATTGAATGAGCAGTTAATTTAAATTCCTAAAATGGAAGAATAACTCAACCAAGTTGTCCACTTATGAAATAAAAATCCTATAACTCCTTTTTGTTCATAGCAGCACCATTGTTTTCATCGAATGCCCTGCCAGTAAAAAGAAATTTCAAATCGTTTTAGTTCCCTAACTCCGACATGAATTTTATCCGCATCAGTTGTACTTCTTCGCGGGTATAATCGTCAGCGCCCAGCTCGGCAAGAGCATCATCTATAGAATCAACTTCGGCTGTTTTAAAGTAATCAAATACCTCTTCCTGCTTGTCCTCGTCTATAACCTCGTCAATATAATAATTAAGGTTAAGCTTGGTGCCTGAGTTTACAATGGTTTCCACCTCTTTCAATATCTCTTCGTAAGTTAAGCCTTTTGAAGCGGCAATGTCGTCCAGGTTTAAATGCCTGTCAATGTTTTGGATGATGAACACTTTCAGCGCCGATTTATTGGCAGCGCTCTTGATCACCATATCTACCGGACGGTCGATATCATTATCCTCTACATATTTTTTGATCAGGTCAATAAACGGAGCGCCAAACTTCATGGCCTTACCCGCGCCTACGCCCGATATCTGCCTCAATTCTTCCTGCGTGATGGGATAATGCGTACACATCTCCTCTAACGACGGGTCCTGGAACAGCACAAACGGCGGTAAGCCTTTTTGCTTAGCCATCTTTTTACGCAAGTCCTTCAGCATCTGCAGCAATTGCGTATCCAAAGCACCGCCGGCTTGTTTAGGGCCTTCATCGTCGCCGTCATCATCGGCAGCCTCAATAACGCGGTTCATGATAAAGCGTATGCTATGCGGATTGTCTAAAAATGAGTGGCCCAGCTTGGTTAAACGCAGCAAGCCATACTGGTCAATATCTTTCGACAAATAATTATTGAGCAGCGCCTGGCGCAGCAATGAGCTCCACAATATTTCGCCATCTTCTTTACCGGTGCCGTAAAGCTCCAATAAATGGTGTTCATAATTATGTACCTGCTGGGTTTCAACACCCATCAAAATATTGATAACATGCTGATCGTCAAACTTCTCCCCTATCTGTCTGATCAGGTTTAAAGCTTTGTGCAGTTGTGCTTCCGCGTCGAAATAAGTTTTTGGCGCGCAGCAGTTGTCGCACATATTATTGCAACCGGCCTCGTTAAAGTTCTCGCCAAAATAATGCAGCAACTGTTTACGGCGGCAAACCGACGACTCGGCATAGTCAATAACTTCTTTTAATATCTGGGTACCTATTTCGCGTTCAGAAACAGGTTTATCCTTCATAAACTTTTGCAGCTTATCAACGTCCTTTTGCGAGTAGAATGCCACGCACACACCTTCGCCGCCGTCACGACCGGCACGACCTGTTTCCTGGTAATATCCCTCCATGCTCTTAGGCACATCATGGTGTATAACGTAACACACATCAGGTTTATCAATGCCCATACCAAAGGCTATGGTAGCCACAATTACGTCTACCTCTTCCATCAGAAACTTGTCCTGCGTATCGGCGCGTACCTTAGCATCCAGGCCGGCGTGATAGGGTAAAGCTTTTACACCGTTTAATGAGAGCACTTCGGCAACCTCTTCAACCTTTTTACGGCTCAGGCAATACACAATGCCCGATTTACCCGGATTTTGTTTAACATATTTAACAATCTCCTTGATAACATTACGCTTGGCGCGAACCTCATAAAACAAGTTGGCACGGTTAAATGATGATTTGTAAACCGTAGCGTTATTCATCTGCAGGTTTTTCTGAATATCCTGCTGTACTTTAGGGGTTGCGGTTGCGGTTAAGGCGATAATGGGGATATCCTCGCCGATATTGCTGATAACCTGGCGTATTTTACGATACTCGGGCCTGAAGTCATGGCCCCACTCTGATATACAGTGTGCTTCATCAACAGCCACGAACGACACATTGTTGAGGCGTAAAAAATCGATATTCTCTTGCTTGGTTAATGATTCAGGGGCTACATAAAGCAATTTGGTTTTGCCGCTCAGCACATCATCCTTCACTCTTATAATCTCGGCCTTTGTTAATGAAGAATTAAGGAAATGTGCAATACTGTCTGATCCGCCAAAAGCTCTGAGCTGGTCTACCTGATTTTTCATCAGGGCTATAAGGGGAGAAATGACAATAGCTGTACCTTCGCTCATTAAAGCAGGCAACTGGTAACACATTGATTTACCACCACCTGTAGGCATAATTACAAACGTATCATTACCGGCCAAAATGCTGGTTATAATCGCTTCTTGCTCTCCTTTGAAATTGTCGAACCCAAAAAAGTTCTGGAGATTATCAAAGAGCGATTTTTTTGTTTCTATCATTATTGGGGACTCGTATTTATGATAATACAATTTAAAAGTTTAAAGTAACAAAATTTCTCAATTAAACGACAGATTTACTTGAAAATTTTATACAAAAATGATTATCCGGTTAAAAACAATTTGTTCATTTATTTTTTTATAAGCTTAAGCAATTTGAAGGGTGACAATACCTGCCGTTTAATGCCGACTTAACAGATAAATACCCACTTTATATTTGATAACACCAAACTTAATTTCTACAATTACACCATGAATAAAAACTATTATGCCATAATCATGGCGGGCGGTATCGGAAGCCGTTTCTGGCCTATAAGCCGTACCTCGCACCCTAAACAGTTTATCGATATATTAGGAACGGGAAAAACTTTAATACAGCAAACGTATGATCGTTTTTTAAAAGTATGCCCTAAAGAAAATATTTTTGTTGTTACCAATGAAAACTATACCGACCTGGTAAAAACGCAGTTGCCCGACATGGGCGACAACCAGATCCTGACTGAGCCGGTTATGCGCAATACCGCACCGTGCGTAGCTTACGGATCATTCAAAATTGAGTCTATAAACCCGGATGCAGCTATAGTAGTAGCACCGTCTGACCACCTGATACTGGACGAGGCTGGTTTTGTATCGACTATCGAAAAATCATTAGAAACCGCAGCTAAACACCAATGCCTGGTAACTTTGGGTATCAAACCTTCGCGCCCTGACACCGGCTATGGCTACATCCAATACACTGATAACATTATTGATGGCGAGTTTCATAAAGTAAAAACGTTTACTGAGAAACCTAACCTTGATATTGCCAGGACTTTCCTGCAAAGCGGCGACTTTTTATGGAATGCCGGTATCTTCGTTTGGTCGGCTAAGGCAATTGTGAAGGCCTTTGAGCAGCACCTGCCCGATATGAGCGATATTTTTGCTGAAGCCCGCCCACATTACAACACCGATAACGAGCGTACGCACGTTAACCAGGCTTATCTGCAATGTACCAATATCTCGATAGATTACGGTATTATGGAAAAAGCTGAGAACGTATATGTAATTCCCTCAGAGTTTGGCTGGTCTGACCTGGGTACCTGGGCCTCAATTTATGACCTGGCCGAAAAAGACTATGTAGGCAACGCTGTAATTCCCTCAGAAAAAGTGATCATGTACGATTCATCAAACTGTATGGTAAACGTACCTGATGAGAAATTGGTGATCTTACAGGGCCTGCATGATTATATCGTGGTTGAATCAAACAACACCCTCCTGATATGCCCGCGCGACCAGGAGCAAAACGTAAAAAAGGTAGTTGCTGATGTAAAGCAACAGTTTGGAACGAAATATATTTAGTGAGCAGAGGCTGGTTGCCAGTCGTTATAAAACAAGCGCTGTACGCCCGCAGATTTTATAACAAATTGGCAATAAAAATAACAAGCCGCCTTTTAGGTGCGGCTTGTTATTTTATGTTCGATGATTACTTTATAAAACCCCTGGCTTTCTCTAACACATTAGGTAATCCGGCTATATCTTTACCACCCGCGGTAGCAAAAAACGGCTGACCGCCGCCACCGCCCCGAACCTCTTTAGCCAGTTCGCGGACGATATTGCCAGCATTAAGACCTTTGTCATTAACCAGGTTTTCAGAAATCATGACCGTAATACTTGGTTTACCGTCAATAGCGGCAGTAAGCACCAGGAACAAATCAGAAACAATATCTTTTAACTGGTAAGCCAGGTTTTTAATGGCATCGGCATTAGGCAGCTCAACTTGCTGAGCCAGGAAGTTAATGCCATTGATGTGCTGTACTTTTTGAGCCAGTTCATCTTTTAAACCTGCCGATTTCTCTAAAACGCTTTTTTCGATCTCTTTTTTGAGGCGGGCGTTTTCAGCAATCAGATCCTCGATACTTTTGGCGATATCCTTCGGATTTTTTAACAGCTCTTTAACCTGCAGTACCAGTTTTGATTGCTCGATAATAAACAACTCGGCAGCTATGCCACTAATAGCTTCAATACGGCGAACGCCTGAAGCAACTGCGCTTTCGGCAACAATTTTAAAGTAGCCAATAGCGCCGGTAGCTTTTACGTGCGTGCCTCCGCAAAGCCCTTTAGAGAATTTCTCATCAAAAGTAATCACGCGTACAAAGTCGCCATATTTTTCACCAAACAAAGCGGTTACCCCACTGCTGATGGCAACGTCATAAGGTACGTTGCGATCTTCTTTCAGCGCAATGTTTTCGCGGATCTTTTCATTAACGATAGCTTCAATCTGGGCTAGCTCATCATCAGTTACCTTTGCAAAATGCGAGAAGTCAAAACGCAGATATTCGGCATTTACTAATGACCCTTTTTGATTTACGTGTGTGCCTAACACCTGTTTCATAGCAGCATGCAACAAGTGCGTTGCACTATGGTTATTCATGATACTGTTACGGCGAGATTGGTCAACAATAGCGGTTAAGGCATCGTCGATATCTTCAGGCAGTTTGTCAACAAAATGCACAATCAGGCCGTTTTCTTTTTTGGTGTCAGTAACGTCAATCACTTCGCCGTTAGGGAAGATCAGCTCACCGGTATCGCCTACCTGACCGCCGCTTTCGGCATAGAAAGGCGTTTTGTCCAACACCAATTGATATTGTTCTTTACCCTTAGCTGTCACCTTACGGTATTTCACTACGTGTGCTATGGTTTCTGTTTCGTCGTAACCGGTAAACTCAACGTTATCATCATCTTTCAGTACCACCCAGTCGCCAGTATCAATGGCGCCTGCGGCGCGCGAACGGTTTTTCTGTTCGTGCAGTGAGGCTTCAAAGCCTGCGGTATCTACATCAAAACCTTTTTCGCGGGCCATCAACTCGGTCAAATCCAACGGAAAACCATAAGTGTCAGACAGCTCAAACGCAAAAGCACCGGCAATTTGTTTACCCGATTGATTGGCTACGTAATTATTAAATCGGTTAATACCATTCTCCAAAGTACGCAGAAATGAAGCTTCCTCTTCCAGAATAACTTTCTGAACAAAATCTCTTTGATTCCAAAGCTCATCAAACACACCATGAAACTGCCCGGCCAATAAGGGCACCAGTTGGTTCAGAAAAGGTTCTTTAAAACCTAAATACTGATACTGGTAACGTACCGCCCTGCGCAAAATACGGCGAATAACGTAACCAGCCTTGTTATTTGAAGGCAGCTGACCATCGGCAATAGCAAAGCTTACCGCGCGGATATGGTCGGCCAATACACGCATTGCTACGGCATTATTCCAATCTGCATCGCCGGCAACAGCATCTGCATTATATTTTTTACCTGATTTTTGGGCGATAAAATCAATCATCGGCGTAAACACATCGGTGTCATAGTTACTGAATTTGCCCTGAATAACACGCACCAAACGCTCAAAGCCCATGCCGGTATCTACATGCTGCGCAGGCAGCGGTTGCAGCGAACCATTTTTTAAACGGTTAAACTGCATGAATACATTATTCCAGATCTCAATAACCTGGGGGTCGTCGGCATTTACCAAACTAGCACCCGGTACCTTAGCTCTTTCAGCTTCGCTACGATTATCGTAGTGGATCTCAGAACACGGCCCGCAAGGACCGGTCTCGCCCATCTCCCAAAAATTATCTTTTTTGTTTCCTAACAGAATATGATCTTCAGGCACAAAAGCTTTCCAGAAATCAAAAGCTTCCTGGTCTTTTGGTAAACCTTCTTTTTCGTCGCCCTCAAAAATGGTCACGTAAAGGCGGCTTTTGTCTATCTTTAAAACCTCGGTCAGCAGTTCCCAGCTCCAGGCAATGGCTTCTTTTTTAAAATAGTCGCCAAAGCTCCAGTTACCCAGCATCTCAAACATTGTATGGTGGTAGGTATCAATACCTACCTCTTCCAAATCGTTGTGTTTGCCAGATACACGCAAACAACGTTGGGTATCGGCAACGCGTGGCGAGGTAACGGGTGCTTCGCCCAGAAAAATATCTTTAAACTGGTTCATACCCGCGTTGGTGAACATCAGGGTTGGGTCGTTCTTTACAACTATAGGTGCCGAAGGAACGATGGTGTGGCCCTTTGAGGCAAAAAAATCAAGAAAAGCTTGGCGTATTTGATTAGCAGTCATATTAATTATAAGTGCAGCTGTCGCGCTGTATTTTTGTGCAAAAGTGTGAAATTTTGTGTAGATTTAGTGTATTGTAGAACACATTTCTGAATGATACAAGCAAGATGGTGCTGTGCTATTTGTGAAAATTATACACTACATTTGTGCATGCCTTACCAGGAGCGCGAAATCAATAAAATGTATTACACCATGGGCGAAGTAACGGCCATGTTTGACGTTAATGCGTCAATGATACGTTTTTATGAAAAAGAGTTCGATATTCTAAAACCCAAAAAGAATAAAAAAGGCAACCGTTTATTTACGCCTGAGGATATTGAGAACCTGAAGATCATTTTCCACCTGATACGCGACAAAGGTTACACCCTGCCGGGCGCTAAAGATCACCTCAAAAACAATATGAGCGAAACCAGGGAAAACCAGCGCGTTATTGATTCGCTTGAAAACCTGAAGAAATTCCTGCTCGAGGTAAAAGATCAATTGTAAGCATAAATTGATATTAAAGATTATAAGTTTAAATTAGTCGGGCTGAATCCTATAATCTTTATCCGCGTTGATAGCTAATCATAAAGGCGAAATTCCGTTTATTGTATTGCTGCTACCCTTTTTAACGGGTATTTGGTTGGGATTGTCCTGCTCATCGGCCTTATATTTCTATTGGACTGTGGTTCCGTTGCTTCTGCTGGCGCTGATTTTCGTAGCATTTAATATTGGCTATACCAAACTGGGTTTATATAAAAAACGATGGATAGGTGGTGTGCTCATAAACCTGGTATTATTTTTTGCTGGATGGTTTTGTGTTATTGAAAATGACCAGCTTAACCAACCAACGCATTTTACCAAGCATTCATCACAACATTTAATAGCGCAAATTAACAGCGAGCCCATATCAAAGAACGGCCTACTCAGATTTTCGGCAAACATTGAACAACAAGAAAACAAGAAACAAGTAAACAAATCAACAGGGACGTTACTGATCACCATTAAAGATACGCTGGCGAATAAACTTCAATACGGCGATATATTATTGATTCCGCCAAACTATGCTGCGGTCGACCCTCCATTTAACCCGGCCGAGTTTAATTATAAACGTTACCTGGCCAATCAAAATATTTACCATCAGGCTTATTTGTACCCGGGGCAATATGCAGTTATAGGCCATGATCAGGGAAATGGGCTTATCGCTTATGCACTTAAGCTTAGGCGTCGGTTGGTTAAAAAGTTAAATGCTAACATCAGGGATACCGCTGCAGTTAATATTGCGTCCACTTTAATACTAGGCTACAAAGCCGATTTAAGTAATGATTTATTGCAGGCTTATTCAAAAACGGGCACTATACATATTTTATCGGTATCGGGCGGGCACGTGGCCATTGTATACTTACTTCTGAATTTACTGCTGGGTTTCATGTGCAGGTATAAATACGGCAAGCAAATAAAGGCTGTGCTTGTGGTAAGTTTGATATGGTATTACGCCTTGCTCACCGGGTTTTCACCTGCGGTATGCAGAGCCGCTGTAATGATCTCGCTTGTAATTATAGGTAAGACCTACAGCCGCTACATCAATACGCTGAACATATTAGCTGTTTCTGCTTTCTTTTTATTGCTTTACAATCCGCTTTATTTAGTGGATGTTGGTTTTCAGCTTTCTTATTTGTCTGTTGCGGGGATGATCATTTTGCAGCCTTTGATATATGGTTGGCTTAAATTTAAAAATCATTGGGCTGATAAACTGTGGGCGGCCGGCTCTGTTTCCATTGCTGCACAGGTAGTCACTTTCCCGTTAAGTGCTTTTTATTTCCACCAGTTCCCGGTTTATTTTTTAGTTAGCAACCTGCTTATTATTTACCCGGCTGAGTTTATATTACTGACAGGCATTATTTTTTTGGTGCTGCCGCAAATGGCCGGTATATCTGCGGTACTTGGCTGGTGTCTTGAAAAATCAATCCTTATGATGAATAAGGTACTTTTGTTGATTGAGCAAGCCCCCTTTGCATCCGTTGGCAAAATTTGGTTTACCACAGCCGAATATATTTTAGCTTACATGATCATCATATTTGTAGTCTGTTTTCTGAATAACAGAAAAATAAGGCTGCTTCAATTAAGCCTGTGCTTGCTGCTGATAATTTGTGTGAGCACAAGTTTTAAAAGATACAGTGTTTTAAATAACGATAGCATCGGCTTTTTAAATCTCCGAAAACATTCGGGTATTGTATTTAAACATGGCGATAAAGCCATCGTAATTTCAGACCTACCCTGCACCGATAAAAATTATCAATATAGCGTTCAGCCTTATCTGGATAGTATTAAAGCTAATGGTGCAACTGTTTGCGCATTAACACAAAACGTCAGATCAACGTTCCTGGCAAAGCAAAATAACATCATCAAATTTAACAATGTCAAGGTACTGATCTATAACAAGAAGCTTCAATATTTAAAATTGGCGCACAAACTAAAGGTTAATTACATTTTTGTAACCGGTAACCCGCATTTTAATATTACCCACTTAACCAATAATTATCAATTTAGCGGGTTAGTTATTGATGGCAATAATAATGACAAACTTATTGCTAACTGGCAAGGTCAAGCTGCGAGCGCCCATATAAATTACTATTGCCTCAAGCGTAACAAATCATTAATTGTATTATCTAATTAAAAATATTTATTTAAATGAAAGTTGCTTGGTAAGCGATAATCAGCTAAATTGTGCTAACAAAAAACAACACATGAATACTAAATTAAAATTTGCCTTAGGATTGGCATTCAGTGCCTTAGCATTTACAGCTAACGCTCAAAAATCTTTTACACAAGGTACAGCTACTTATGCGCTTAAAGCTCCGGCAGGCGAAGCAGAATCCAAAATATATTTTACGCCAGATTCGCTTGTTTCAGTGACACAGCAAGGCCCTGCATTAATTAAGATCCTGGCCAACAGCAAATTCTCTTACATTGCTATTTTGGTTGATGTGCCCGTAGCTTCTTTCAAAAAGGCTGCTGTATTAACTCCTGACGAAATTGAGCAAGGTTTGGCCGACGGCCCTAAATTTACCTTTACACCATCAACAGAAACCAAAGTTATTAATGGTTACAAGTGCAGTAAAGTTGATGTTAAAGACAGTAAAAGCGGCAACAGCTTTTCGGCTTGGGTAACTAAAGATGTTACTATACCTACAAATATGCTAAGCAGATATTATACTGAGGCAGGCGGCACTCCGGTTCAATTCACTACTATTCAACAAGGCCAGAAACTGGATGTTACCTTAAAATCAGTAACTGCTGATAAAGCACCTGCGGGCAGTTTTGCAATTCCGGCAGGATTTGACAAAATTTCTCTTGATGATCTGAAATCAATGAGCGGTAAATAATAACCGGCAAATAACATTTTTTTCAAGGCTTCTTAACGTTATGGTAAATTGAGTACTTTTGCCGCTAATGTTGAGGAGCCTTTTTAGTTTTATACGATTTTATATTTTCTGGCTGCTGTTTTTTGCCTTAACTCGCGTAGTTTTTGAAATATATTTTCATACCAAACTGCAGGGCGCCAGCTTTGCCGATATTTTAAAAACTTATCTTTATGGCATCCGCATGGATGCTTCGGCAACGGCTTACATCGCTATCCTGCCCCTCCTGATATTTTTGATCAATTGGTTTTACGGCAGTAAAACCCATATTAAACCTATATGGTTTAAAATTTATATTTGGTTTTGCCTGTTCTGTATCAGCTTGATTGCCGTTGTAGACCTGGGTATCTTTGCCGAGTGGGGTGCCAAAGTAAACTTCAGAGCTTTCGATACGCTGTATAATTCCCCCGCCGAATCAATGTCGTCTACGGCTTCTTCGCCTATTGCGTTACATTTAACCATTATGGCGGGGCTGTTGGTTGCGGGCATCCTGTTATCCAATTATGTGCTTAACTATAGCTTTAAAAAGCCGGTTGAAAGTATACGCAATAAAGTTATCTGGTCAGCATTATTGGTTTTGTTAAATTTCATACTGCTTCGCGGTACATTTACGCCTGAGCCTATTAACCAAAGCGCCGGTTATTTTTCTGATAACCAGTTGCTCGACCTATCGGCACAAAACACCGAGTGGAATTTATTCAATAACGTTTTTGAAAATTTACGCAAGCCCTATAATCCTTATATGTATTTGCCGGCCCACGAGGCTAAGCAAATTGTTACCGGGGCCTTTAAGACGCAAAAAGATACCACCGTACACCTGCTAACTGCCGACAAACCTAATGTGGTGATCATCCAGCTGGAAAGTTTTACAGCCGATCTGATCGAATCATTAGGCGGCGAAAAAGGTGACGCACCAAACTTTGAGAAGTTTATCAAGCAAGGTGTGCTGTTCAATAACATCTATTCGGCCGGTGATCGCACCGACAAAGGTTTGATAGCTATCTTAAGCGGTTTTCCGTCGCAGGCTATACGCACCATTGTTATTGATACCACGAAACAAAGAAAGCTGCCGTCATTAATGACAGAGTTTAAAAATGCCGGTTATACCACCTCTTATTTTTACGGTGGCGATGCTGATTATATGAACTTTGATACCTATATGAATGATCATCATACTGATCATATCATAGATCGCCATTCGATGAAGCCCGACGAGATCGGCTCAACCTGGGGCGCTTTTGACGATGTGTTATTTGGCAGGCACATCGCTTTTATGGATAAACAAACCAAGCCGTTCTTTTCTTTAATGCAAACCTCAACCAACCATGAGCCGTTTGTGTTGCCGGTTAAAGGGCACTTTAAAGGCAATGATGTGGCCGATCAATTCAGAAGCACCGCCTGGTTTACCGACTCATGCCTGAATGCCTATTTTGAACAGGCTAAAAAGCAATCCTGGTATAAAAATACGCTGTTTATTTTGGTTGCCGATCACGGACACCGTTTGCCCAAAAGTACGGCGGGGGCTTTCAGTCCGCAAAAATATCACATCCCCATGTTGTTTGTGGGCGATGTCTTGAAACCGGAATATAAGGGCACAGTGGTAACCAAGCTGGGCAACCAGATTGATATTGCCGCTACCCTGTTAGCTCAATTAAACATGTCAACGCAAAAATTTGAGTGGTCAAAAAACCTGCTAAATCCATACACCCCGGCCTTTGCTTTTTATGATTGGGATAACGGTTTCGGCTTTATGACGCCGCAGCAAGCAGTGTCATACGACAACCAGGGCCGCCGTCAAATTTACACGCAAAACAAAAATGCCGGCCAAGCCATAACCGAAAAAACCTTGCGCATTGGCAAGGCTTTTATGCAGCAGATATTTACTGAATACCTGGCTTATTAATTTGATTATCAGCCTAATTAACCTCGTTATCTAAAGCGATAACCCAGTCGTTAAATAATTTACTTTCAATAGCCACGGCTTTGTCGGCATGTAGTTGCCATTGCGGCGAAAACTGTTGCAATTGGTTGATCATCTCTTCCAGATGTCCTTCTTCTTCCAGGATGATAGATTTAACATTTACCTTGCTGCCCGCAGTATCTAAAGCCAATTGATAGATCGGGTAAAGTTCATCAGCACGTACTTCAATGGCATAAGTAACTAACAGGTAGGCGGCAAAGCGCAGATCTTTTCCTGAAAGATCCAGTTCTTTTTTCAGGTAACGGCTTACTTCAACATCCAGTTTATTTAAATAATATTTGCTATGGTTTGAGGCTACCAGGTATTGGTCGGCATAAGTGGGGCAGCTGTCTTTAGCGGCTTTTTCTATCTGCTTTTTCAGGTAAAACGCGTGGCGATGTTCTTCGGCAGCATGTTTTAAAATAATGTAAGTCACTGTAGTAGGGTCTTCGCAGGCTGATATTTTGCGGGCGCCGGTGTTTTCCATCAGCGACAGCGTGTTAAGCCAGCGCGCGTGTAATTTATTGTCGGCAATTATATTGGGTAGTATGGTGTGTAAATTATTCATAATATCAATTTTGATCAACCCCTTCTAAATCCCTCCGGCTAACCAGACTTTTAAATTAAGTCCTCTTTACCGGCGAGTAATTAGGCGAAGTCTATATTTCTTCGAGTGCCTGCTCTATTTTGTCGTAAATGTAATTCAAGTCGGCATCGGTTATGCAATATGGGGGTAAAATATAAATTATATTTCCCAGCGGTCGTAAAATAATACCGGCATCCAGAAAATAATAATATAACCTGTCGCGCAGCGAACTAAAATACGAGGTACTGTTGCCTGTCTCCCATTCCATAGCTACAATGGTACCTGTTTGGCGCACGGTCTTTATTTTCGGGTGATTTTTGATACGTTCTGCAAATTGAGCGTGTGAGTTTTTAATGCGATTTATATTTTCGGCTGTTGCCGGATCTAAAAACAGATCCATACTTGCCAAAGCCGAGGCACAAGCTACCGGGTTAGCCGTAAATGAATGACCGTGAAATAAGGTTTTTAATTTATCATCAGACAGGAAAGCATCAAAGATATCCCGCGTACAGGTTGTCAATCCCAAAGCCATTGTACCACCTGTTAAACCTTTCGAGAAACACATAATATCTGGTTGCTCCGTAATATAGCTGGTAGCAAATGGCTTACCGGTGCGACCGAAACCGGTGAAAACCTCATCAGCTATAGTCAGCACCTTTTCTTCGCGGCAATGAGCTAATAACTCATTCAGGTGCTGCGCTTCATACATCACCATTCCGGCTGTACCCTGAATCAGCGGCTCAAATATAAAACACGCCAACTGGGATTTGAGATTTGAGATTTGAGATTTGAGATCACTAATATTTTCAGCCGTTGGCACATCTATAAACTCCACCTCAAATAATAAAGAGTCGAACGGCGCAGTGAAAGCGCTACGACCGCTAACTGCCATCGCCCCAAAAGTATCGCCATGGTAAGCGTTTTTAAAAGCCAGCATTTTAGTGCGCAGGCGTCCCTGGTTGTTCCAGTATTGCAGGCACATTTTAATAGCCACTTCAACGGCTGTAGAACCGTTGTCAGAGTAAAAAGCTTTTTTTTGATTATTAGGCAAGATGGCTAATAGTCGCTCGGCCAACTCAACAGCTGTGGGGTGCGTAAAGCCAGCGAAAATGACATGCTCTAATTGCGTTAGCTGCTCGGCTACCTTTTTGGCTATGTAAGGATGTGCATGCCCGTGAATATTTGTCCACCAGGATGAAATAGCGTCAATATATTTCTTACCGGTTTCATCAAATAGATAGGCGCCTTCACCTTTTACTATAGGTATCGGCCTACCGGCGGTTTTCATTTGCGTATATGGATGCCATATAACGTTAAGGTCGCGTTCAACTAAGTTCATAAGCTCTGTAATAAAAGTTTTGCCACATACTGGTCAATCGGAAAAGTAAAATGGCTTTCCTGTAGTTCACTCAGTTTTATCCAGCGAAAAGATTGCAGTGGCTCAACGTCTCCATCAAAATCAAATGGGTCAGTCTTTATAATCAAATTAACCGGCATTGTGTTTTGCACCACATAATATATACTTATGATCTGTGATTCATTAAAAGCCGATTTGACAAAGAAATCTGTCGTGTAAAAATGGTTAACGATCTCCACGTCCATATTGCACTCTTCAACAAATTCGCGTTTGAGTCCGTCGGTCATGCCCTCGCCGTATTCTAATCCACCACCCGGGAACTTGGTAAAACGCATGCCATACTCCTGCTCGTCGCTCACCAGTATTTCCTGGTCGTCGTTAATTAGCAGGCCATATACACGTACGTTAAACGGATACATTATTCTTGTTCAAAGTGTTTTTTATTGCGGATAACCCGGTCCATTGTCCATTCAATGTCTATATTTTTGGGCTCGGCACGTACCGGGCAGTCAGGCATATTGCAGTAATGACAACATTCGGGCAAACAAGGGTCGGCATGTATAAACAGCTCGGTTTTTGTTTCGTGAGCATTGATCATTTTATCAACTAATGATACCTCTTCATGCACCTTATTTAAATCAAAATAATAAGGTAACGTTAAATGGCAGTCAATATGTAACTCATTCCCATATTTTTGTGCGCGAAGATTATGTACATCGATCCAGGCGGCGCGGCGGTTATCGCTCAAAAATTTAACAATATTGGTTACTACATCAAAATCGGCCTCGTCCATTAAACCGCCTACAGAACGCCTAACCAATTTATATCCGGTTACTACAATATATGCGCCTACCAATATGGAAAGTATGCTATCCAGTAAAGTTATTTTAGTGAAGTAGATCAACATTAAACCCAGCACCAATCCGCCGCTGGTTACCATGTCTGTTAATAAATGATGTCCATCGGCCTCAATGGTCAGTGAAGGAATTGATTTTCCTTTACGGATCATAAAATAGCCCAAAGCGCCATTAACTGCACCGGTGGCTCCTATTATAATTGCGCCTGTAAGCAGGTCATGAATTTCGTTAGGATGAAAAATACCATAGGTTGCTTTGACAATAATTGCGGCGCCGGCTATAGCTATTAGCCCTCCTTCAATAAAAACCGAGAAAAATTCAACTTTACCATGCCCATACGGATGATTTGCATCGCGGGGTAGAGATGCGAGGTAAATGCTGAAAAATGCAAAGGAACTGGCTACTACGTTTACTACACTTTCGGCAGCATCGGTAAGTACAAAATTGGAGTTGGTTATAAAGTAGGCAGTAAACTTTGCCAGCATCAAAATAATACCGGTGATTAGCGATATAAGGATTATTTTCTTTTGTTCCTGCAAAGTGGATAGATAAGGCAGCAAAGTTAGGGTTATTGGGGCATAAAGCCGAAATCAAAAAAAGATTTAAATAATATATTACCACATAAAGGTTTAGTCGTCGGCTTCAGGGTTATTTTTTATATTTGCGCCACAAACAAAAACAGACTATGAGTGCATTAAGTAACAGGATTAACAACCTGTCAGAATCAGCTACCATTAAAATGGCCAAAATGGGCCGTGAACTTGCCGCTAAAGGTGTAGATGTTATTAACCTTAGCTTTGGCGAACCAGATTTTAATACTCCGCAGCATGTTAAGGATGCTGCCAAAAAAGCACTGCAAGATAATTATACTTATTATACTCCGGTACCCGGCTATCCTGAATTGCGTAAGGCTGTTGCTGCAAAGCTTAAGAACGAAAATAATCTGGATTATGATTTCAGCCAGATCGTAGTTTCAACCGGTGCTAAGCAATCAATTGCCAACGTGTTGTTTTGTTTGGTAAACCCGGGCGACGAGGTGATCATCCCTACCCCTTACTGGGTATCATACTCAGAGGTAGTGAAATTGGTTGAGGGTGTATCGGTATTTATAGACACTACCGTTGATACCGATTTCAAGATCACGCCTGAACAACTGGAAGCCGCTATTACGCCAAAAACTAAATTGTTTATGTTCTCATCTCCATGTAACCCTACCGGTAGCGTTTACAGCAAAGATGAACTGGAAGGCCTGGCTAAAGTATTTGAAAAATATCCAAACGTCTATATTCTGTCAGACGAGATCTACGAGCACATCAACTTTGTTGATAAGCATGAGTCTATTGCTCAGTTTGACAGCATTAAAAACCGCGTGGTGATCATTAACGGTTGGTCTAAAGGCTTTGCTATGACCGGCTGGAGATTAGGCTACTCGGCTTCAAATAAAGAAATTGCTGGTGCTATTGATAAACTGCAGGGTCAAATTACCTCAGGTACGTCATCAATCACTCAGCGTGCTGGTTTAGCTGCTTATGAAGGTGGCTTGGAAACCGTACTGCAAATGCGCGAAGCCTTCAGAAAACGCCGTGATATTGTTTACAACCTGATGAAAGAAATTCCGGGCATCAAAGTAAATCTGCCGGATGGTGCATTCTACTTTTTCCCTGACGTTACCAGTTTTTTTGGTAAAAGTTATAATGGCCGTACCATTACTGATGCTGATGAATTGAGTATTTACCTTTTGGAAGAAGCGCACGTTTCAACTGTAGGTGGCGATTCATTTGGCGACAAGAAATCAATCCGTATGTCATATGCTGCGTCTGAAGAGAAACTGATCGAAGCGATGTCAAGAATCAAGGCTGCTTTGGCTAAACTAAGCTAGCAGGTATAAAAAAACGAAGGCCCTGTGCAATGTTGAAGTGCACAGGGCCTTTGTTTTTTAAATGTTTGTTGGTTTTAAATTATAATTCAAAACCGTAAGCTAAACGAAGACCTACAACACCGTAGCTATTACTTTGGCCCGAGAAGTCTTCATAACGTACACCTACGTCCCATTTTTGGTTAGCCCAGCCTAAACCCGGCGATAGAATTAATTTGGTGTTTTTTGCACCATTCATTTCAAAACCGGCACCGGCTTCTGCTGAGAAATAAACATTGTCAGAAAAGAATGCTTTTAAACCGGCTTTAACAGGTAATACACCTAAGCTACTGGTTTTTGCTTCAACACCACCTACACTACCTAAGGTTTTCCCAAAGAAATTATAGTAGCCAGAGGTCAGCATTAATGCAAAGTGATCAGTAGCGCCATATTGTAAACGCGCTGTACCACCTAATTCAAAGTTTGAAACGTCATGTGCATTGCCTACAGGTGCACCGGCTTCTAATCCAATACCAAAACGTAATTTACTTGCTGGGGTAGTTTGTGCTTTCGCGTTAGTTCCGATAAATAGTGCAACACCTGTTAAAGCTGCTGCGGCTAATTTTGTTAACTTTTTCATTGTTGTGTTCTCTTTAATTAATAATAAGTGATAGATTATATATCAATATCAGCACTTAATCAAATACTTTGCCATTGTGCCAATATTACGGCCTTTTTAACATTAAAGTGAGTGTCTTTGGCATTAGGCTTTATAGCTGATATTAACAAATGTTAATACCTTGACCACTGAAAATGAGAGTAAAACATATCTTATGGAAAAACAGGTGCCCAATCATTAGATCATTATTAAGAACCACCGGCTTACGGCAACAAAATTGCCTGATTTTGTAGGCAATTTGTCTAATACAAAGTATTTCGCACCCAATTTGCACGTCTTAAAGTGTATCCATAACTATACAAATAAATGATGCAGGTAATATTTACCTTCAGCTTATAAAACAAAAAACGCCTTTAACCTAAGCTAAAAGCGTTTTTAAGAGTTAATTTTAATAGATTAATGAAGTTCGTCAGGATCTTCTTTATAGTTTTTCTGCAGTTCTGCTAACTGTTCTTTGCCATAAGCAACTTTAGTTATCAGGTAAAACAACACCGGCACTATAAATATAGCCAGTGATGTTGCGCCAAGCATACCACCGAACACCGTCCATCCTATGGTTTTACGAGCCTCTGCACCGGCACCCGATGCAAACAACAACGGAGCAACACCCAGGATAAACGCCAAAGACGTCATCACAATAGGACGTAAACGAAGGTGTACGGCCTCAAGGGTTGCCTTTTCAAGCTCCATACCCCTATCCACGCGCTCTTTGGCAAACTCCACGATCAGGATGGCATTTTTGGCTGCCAAACCTATCAGGGTTATCAAGCCAATTTGGGCATAAATATTATCAACCAATGTTTTTTGGAGCGTCAGGAATAATATCGCACCAAACGCGCCCAGCGGTACGGCCAATAATACTGAAAATGGCACCGACCAGCTTTCGTACAACGCAGCCAGGAATAAAAACACAAAACCAATAGACAATGCAAAAATGTAAACTGTCTTTGATCCGGATAATTTCTCCTCACGGCTCAAACCCGAAAACTCATAGCCATAACCTTTAGGTAAGCTTTGTGCAGCTACTTCTTCTAACGCATTCAACGCGTCACCGCTACTGTAACCATCTTTAGGGTTACCATCAATCTCGGCCGAACGGAATAAGTTATAATGTGATATCAACGGCGCGTTTTCAATCATCTTATATGACGTCAGCGTGCTTAAAGGAACCATACCGCCACCAGAATTGCGTACAAAGTACTGCCCCAGATTATACATATTGGTACGGTAGTTTGTGTCGGCTTGTGCCAATACTCTAAAGTTACGTCCGTATATGGTAAAGTCGTTAATGTAAGCGCTGCCCATATAAGTTTGCAAAGCGTTATTTACGTCTGACAACTGCACACCTAAGCGTTTAGCCTTTTCACGGTCAATTGTAAGCTGATAAGCTGGTGTACGCGCGGTAAAGAACGAGAAGGCCTTACCAATTTCGGGGCGTTTATTTACTTCGCCTACAAACTTTTGCAGTACGCTTTCAAAAGTTTTAATATCACCGCCTGCCTGCTTTTCTTCCAATATAAAGGAGAAACCGGCGGTACTACCTAAACCCGGAATAGCCGGCGGCGGAATTACCACAATGTTGGCCTCTTTAAACGTAGCGCTTAATTTGGCTTGCAGCATACCCACCAGTTGTAATGACGTCTTTTTACGATCTTCCCAGTTTTTCAGCTGCATGAATATGGTAGCACTGTTTGATTTGGTTGCGAAGCTCACAACGTTCAAACCACCTAAAGCGGCGTAATGCGCAACCTCGGGAACCTTATCAAGCGTGTCCATCATACGGCTAAGTACCCCTACGGTACGCTCGGTTGATGAGCCCTCAGGTAAATCGAACGTAATATAGATACGCCCCTCGTCCTCGGTTGGGATAAAGCCAGTTGGCTTGCTCTTGAACAGCAGCATGGTACCAACAACGATACACACCAATATAATAATAACAAACTTTGAGTTTTGTATGCCTCGATGTACCCCTTTGCCGTATTTGCCGGTAACCCTGTCAAACCAGGTATTAAAGCGGTAAAAGAATCTATCCAGCCCGCCCGATTTTTCGTCGATCTTATGCGGTTTTAATATCAGGGTACACAAAGCCGGTGTTAATGACAAAGCCACAAAAGCCGAGATCAGCACCGAAATAGCAATGGTTATAGCAAACTGCTGATACAACCGGCCCACGATGCCCGGTATAAAGCCTACCGGTACAAATACCGCTGCCAAGATCAAGGCGATAGCAATTACCGGAGCTGATATATCGCGCATAGCATGCAGGGTTGCGTCCTTAGGCGACATGTTTTTTTGATCCATGTAATGCTGTACGGCCTCAACCACTACGATCGCGTCATCCACCACAATACCGATAGCCAAAACAAAACCAAATAAGGTTAATGTATTGATGGTAAAGTGCAACGGTATGAAAAATATAAATGTGCCTATGATAGACACCGGAATGGCCAATACCGGAATTAAAGTAGTACGCCAGCTCTGTAAGAACAGAAACACCACGATAATCACCAGGAATAAAGCGATAACCAAGGTTTCCACTACCTCGTGTACAGATACCTTTACTACAGTAACAGACTCAAAAGGAACAACATAGTCTACCCCGGCCGGGAAAGACTTTTTAAGTTGTTTCATGGTTTCATAAACGTTATCGGCTGTTTCAATAGCGTTTGCGCTTGGTGCCTGGTAAATCAACAGGTAAGAAGCTCTTTTACCGTCAACAAACGAGTTACCGGCATAGTTAAATTTACCCAGCTCAATACGTGCAACGTCTTTCAGGTGAACTACAGCGCCTGTACCAGGCTGTGTACGCACAATGACATTACCAAACTCTTCAGGCTGTACTAAACGGCCTTTAACAATTACCGAGTATTCAAAGGTCTGCCCCTTTTCTTGCGGTGTGGCACCAATGGTACCGGCAGCAACCTGAGCGTTTTGTTCTTGCAAAGCTGCAGTAACGTCGGCTGCGGTCATGCCTAAAGCGGCCAGTTTATCCGGCTTTAGCCAGATACGCATACTAAAGTCGTCTGCACGGGTAACCACGTCACCCACACCTTTAGTACGCAGCAAGGCATCTTTCAGGAAAATGTTGGTATAGTTATCCAGATAGGTTACGTTATGGCTTCCGTTAGGCGAAAATAAAGCCACAAGCATTAAGATACTCGGGTTTCTTTTTCTTACGGTTAAGCCTAAACGCTGTACTTCCTGAGGTAAGGTTGGCGTGGCAATGCCCACACGGTTTTGTACGTCAAGCGCGGCAATGTTAATGTCAGTACCTACCTCAAAATTGGCGGTCATACTTAACGCGCCGTTGTTGGTACTGTTACTTTGCAGGTAAGTCATACCCGGCGTGCCGTTTACTTGTGTTTCAATTGGTGTAGCAACGGTTTGTTCAACCGTTAACGCGTCGGCACCGGTATAGGTACCTGTAATAGTTACCGTAGGCGGAGTAATTTCCGGATACTGGCCTATTGGCAAGTTGGTGATTGCTAAAACACCTACTACCACAATTACTATGGATATAACAATTGCCGTAACAGGTCTTTTTATAAAGGTTTCTGCGATCATTTAAATATATTTAAGTACCCGAAATTTATTTTTTAGCCGGTTTAGCACCCGCTGAACCCGCCGGTGCCTGCGGCACGCCTGAGGTAACAGCACCGCTGTCGCGCAAACGCTGGAAACCTTCGGTTATCACATTGTCGCCTGCGTTAACGCCCGATACAATAACTACCCTGTCGCCTAAACGTGGGCCTAAAGCAACTTTATGCTGCAAGGCTATGGTGTCTTTCTTGGCGCCGCCTTCTTTTTGCTGCATTGTTGTATCCTTGGTCACAAATACAAAGAACTCGCCCATTTGCTCAGTAACTGCTTTGTAAGGGATAATAACACGGCTGCCTGACTGATTATTAAGCACTTTCAGGCTTGCACTCATACCATCTTTTAAAATAGAATGCTCGTTAGGGAACTGCACCCTTACTTTAATTGACCCGGTTTGATTATTAACGCCACGGTCAATCGCCAAAATTTTCCCCGGCCTATCGTAAGTAGTTACGCCGTCAGGTAATGTCAATCTGAAAGTTGAGTCAGTACTTTTTCTTTGCAAGTCATAAAAGCGGTTAATATCCTGCTCGTTAATCACCACATCAACGCCTATTGGGTTTTCGCTGGATACGGTATTCAGTAAAGTGGTACCCGCGCCAACCTGCGAACCCAACCTAACCTGCGAGATACCTATACGGCCGGTTACCGGCGCTGTAATAGTTGCGTACGACAGATCTGTCTTTGCTGATGCCAAAGCCGCTTTAGCTACGGCAACCTGGCCTTTGCTGGTTGCATAAGTTGCAGTGGCCTGGTCGACGGTTTGTCGTGCAACCGCATCATTTTTTAACAGCATGTTATAGCGGTCTATGTCTTTTTGGGCCTTGTCAAGATTAGCGTTAGCATTAGCCAGGTTTGCCTGAGCTTGCGCTACAGCATCCTGAAACTTACGCTTGTCAATTTCATAAAGCGGCTGACCTTTTTGTACAACATCGCCCTCCTTAAAAAAGATACCGGTTATAAAACCTGACACCTGCGCGCGCAACTCAACATTATTTAACGACACTACGGTAGCCTGGTACTGATCGTAATAAACAGCGTCGCCTACTTTTGCTTCAACCATGCTAACAGATGTAGCCGGTGGCGGGCCGCTTTGTTCTGCCGTTTTGTCTTTACATGATGCCCACGCTAACATTGTAGCCGGGGCTAACCAAAATATGTACCTTTTTTTCATTAGTATAGAGGGTAATAGTCTTTATTTTTCTTTTAATATTATTGTTGTACCTGGTCAACAGTAAGCGTTCCCAGCGATTTTTTCAAATCGATTTTGCTGGCCAGTAATTGAAATAGTGAATTGTAATAATTCAACTCGGCCGTGCGCAGGTCTGATTGCGCCACAATTACATCCAAATAAGTTTTCACACCTTCGCGATACTGCAGGCTAACCACGTTGTAAACATCCTTAGCTAAATCAACATTCTGCTTTACGGTTTGCCAGGCAGTATAGTTACTCTTATAATTAGCCATTGCCTGGTTAAACTCAGTATTGATAGTATTACGTGTATTTACAATATCCAGATCTGTACGCTGTACCTGCAGCTTGGCTTTCGACAGATTTTGCAAGCGCCTTGTTCCCTGAAAGATAGGCAAGGCTAATGATAACCCTGCATAACCGGTTGGATAAGCATTATTATATAAGTCATGAAAGCGCGTATTTAAATAAGCCAGGCTATAGCTGCCGTTTGCAGTAAGCGATGGCAAAAATCCCCAACGGTAATAGCTAACGTTTAAATCGCCCAGGTTTTTCTGTGTTTGCAGCATTTGGTACTCAATGCGCGCGCTGTAATTAACGGTTTGATTAGTATCTATATAAGCTTCTTTCTCGTAATTGGTCGAGTCGTACGATAAACTGATCTGCTCCTGCGGATTCACGCCCATAATCTGTTTCAGGTAAGCAGTCTTAGCGTTGATGCTTTCGGCAGTTTGTTTACGCAAAGCGATTTCATTGTTTAAGCTAATAGTTGCTTGCTTATAGTCGATCTTATCCACTACACCGGCTTGATATCTGCTGTAGGCATCCTTCAAACTTCTTTGCAGGCGAACAATATCTTCATTCACAATATTCAATTGTTTTTCTGATAATAACACATCATAAAAAGCCTTGCTAACGTCAGACACTACATTGATCTGGCTGCTGACAGTATTTTGCTGATAATAAAGACGCGAATAATTAGCTGTTTTAGAGGCCAGAAATATTTCATTATTATAAATGGTCTGGCTGGCTTGCACGCCCAGGCTTGAAAATTCATCAATTGGAGAAACCACTCCGGGCTGGCTGGCCTGTATGGCGCTGCCTTTAAAATAGTGGTTATAAACACCTGTAGAGCTAACCTGAGGTAACCAGCCCGATAAGCCGATACGGATATCACGCTCATTGATCTGCTGGTCAATAGCTGCCTGACGTACTGCCGGTTGGTTACGTAATGCAAACAGGATACTCTGTTTTAAGGTGATCACACTTGGTAAAGAGTCTGCAGGTGCCTGTGCAAAAACCGTAGTGTTGGTAGTAGTAACGATAAAATTAATTATCAACAATAAATATATTTTTTTCATAAGTAGAAATGATCGGCAGATCGGTAAATAAAAACAGAAAGCCAGTTTTGACCTCCGGGTAACAGTTTAATTCTTTAGGGTCTGCGAATATCGCGGTTAGCTTATGTATTATTAACAGCGCCACAACATTTTTACGTTATTTCAACAATACTGCCGTTTAGGTATGCATTATGTGAATATTATTTCAAAAAAAAATGAAAATTATAGGCTTAAAATAAATAAAAAATTTAATTAATTTGCCGAGTGAGAAGAGCAACACATCATGATAAAATGTGTGGTTGTTAAAAAAAATTACAGACGAAATAGTAGGTTATATACTTATTCATGGTATTTTTACAAAAATTTTAAGCAGGGTTAATATAAATGGTTAAAAAACTACACGAGAAAATTGCCCAATTTAAGGACGCGGCAATGATCAGGGAGAAGGGCCTGTATCCTTACTTCAGACCTATTGAGTCTGCGCAGGACACGGAGGTGATGATTAACGGCAAACGCGTGTTGATGTTCGGATCAAACTCTTACCTGGGTCTAACCAACCATCCTAAGATCAAAGAAGCATCTAAAAAAGCAATTGATAAATATGGTACAGGCTGTGCAGGATCAAGATTTTTAAATGGCACGCTTGACATCCATATTGAACTTGAAAACCGATTAGCCTCATATGTTGGTAAAGAAGCTGCAGTGTTGTTCAGCACCGGTTTCCAGGTTAACTTAGGGGTATTATCATGCGTTTCAGGCCGTAATGATTATTTGATATTAGACGAATATGATCACGCCTCGTTAATTGACGGCAGCCGTCTTTCATTTTCAAAAGTTATAAAATACGCACACAATGACATGGCCGATCTTGAGCGCAAACTTAGTTTGTTGCCTGAAGACGCAGTTAAAGTTATTGTGGTTGATGGCATATTCAGCATGGAAGGTGATATTGCCCGCCTGCCTGAAATTACCGTATTGGCCGACAAATATGGCGCTAACATTATGGTTGATGATGCGCACAGCTTGGGCGTTATCGGCGAAAAAGGTGCCGGCACTGCTTCGCACTTCGGTTTGACAGAAGATGTTGATTTGATCATGAGCACCTTCAGTAAATCATTAGCCTCATTAGGCGGTTTTATCGCTGCCGATGCCGATACCATCGATTACATGAAACACCGCGCGCGCTCATTGATGTTCAGTGCGAGTATGACCCCGGGTTCAGTTGCCAGCGTTATTGCTGCTTTGGATATCATCGAGTCAGAACCAGAGCGTATCCAAAAGCTTTGGGATAACACCAACTACGCTATGAAACTTTTACTGGATGAAGGCTTTGACCTTGGCCCAACTGAAAGCCCTATTTTACCTATATATGTAAGAGACAACGATAAAACCTTCCTGGTAACCAAACACTTGCAATCATCAGGCGTTTTTGTTAACCCGGTGGTGTCGCCTGCCGTGCCTTCAGACTCATCATTGCTGCGTTTCTCGTTAATGGCCACGCACACTTTTGAGCAAATTGAAGAAGCTGTTGATAAAATTACCAGAGCCTTTAAAGATGTTGGTGTGGTAATGGGCGTTAAAGAGAGAATATAATTTCAATCCATATAAAATGCGGCCACTGAAAAGATGGCCGCTTTTTTTTATACCAATAATTATAAACCATCTGCTATCTGCATGAAAAAAATAGTACCGGTAAGTTCAAAATCAGCGCTTGCAGCATTTATTGATTTCCCTCATGAATTATACAAGGACGATGCAAATTATGTCCCTGAGTTGTTTATAGCACAACGCGATCTGCTAACCAAGCATCCGTTTCATAAACACAATAAGCTGCAGTGTTTCTTAGCTTACCACGGCGACAAAATTGTCGGCCGTATTGCTGCCATTCTAAACAATGCACATAATGAGTATAACCATACTAATGATGGTTTCTGGGGTTTTTTTGATTGTATAAACGATCAGGAAACTGCGAACCTGTTATTCAATACTGCGGCCGATTGGCTGAAAAAACAGGAGATCACCGGTAAGTTTATTGGCCCTGTAAACTTCTCAACCAATGAGGCCTGCGGCTTATTAATCAAAGGCTTTGACACACCTCCGGTATTGATGTTTACTTATAACTTTCCCTACTATGCAGATCTGATTGAAAAGGCAGGCTTTGCCAAGCAAATTGACCTGATTGGCTGGCATTGGGAAGGTCAGAATTATGACGATAAATCGGTTAAGCTGCTGGATGCATTGCAGGAGCGCTTAAAACGCAGCAATGTTACTATCCGCAAGGTAAACCTGAAAGATTTTAAAAACGAAACCATCAAACTGCGCGAAGTGTACAACAGCGCCTGGGATCAAAATACCGGCTTTGTGCCATTAACTGATGATGAGTTTGACTGGCTGGCTAAAGATCTTAAACTAATCCTGGACCCAGACTTTGCCCTGGTGGCCGAACAGGATAATAAAATAGTTGGCTTTGCGGTGGCCCTGCCTGATTATAATAACATATTCCAAAAAATAAAAAAAGGCCGCCTGTTACCTACCGGGATATTTAAGTTGCTATTTGGCAAGAAAAGCATTCGCGGGATCCGCATTTATGCGCTGGGTGTTGTTGAAGGTTACCGTAAGTTGGGAATTGAGGCTGTATTATATGGTACCATCATCAAAGAATATAAACGCAAAGGCTATGATTATGCTGATGCCGGTTGGACGCTGGAAAACAACACCATGATCAATAAAGCTATTGAGGCTATTAAAGGCGATCCTTACAAAACATACCGCATCTACGAAAAAGCGATATGAAGGAAAAGGTTTTAATAACCGGTGCGAGCGGTTTTGTGGGGTGTCATTTAATTAATGAAGCGCTGCAAAATAACCTGGAGGTTTATGCAGCTGTCAGAAAAAACAGTAAGATTGAGCACCTGAAAAGTCTGGATATACAATACGTATACCTTGACTATTCAAGCATCGACGCTTTAAAAACTGAATTACTTGATAAACAGTTCAATTATATCATTCACGGTGCCGGCGCCACACGTGCCATCTCTGAAGCTGAATATAATAAAATAAACGCTGATTATGCCGCTAACCTTGCCGAAGCTGCATTAGCTTTGGGCAATGTTTTGAAAAAGTTTGTGTTGATAAGCAGCTTGGCAGCTATTGGCCCATTGAAGGCTTTGGATGGTATAATTACAGAGGAAACCCACCCTAACCCTATTACAGCTTATGGGCGCAGTAAACTATTAGCCGAAAAAAAATTAAAAGCAATAGAGGGTTTAAATTATACCATATTAAGGCCGACAGCGGTTTACGGGCCTCGTGATACCGGCATATTCATATTTTTTAAACAGGTAAGTAAGCATTTGGAGCCTTACATTGGTAATATCCGCCAAAATTTGAGCTTTATTTATGTTACCGACCTGGCAAAGGCAGCAGTAAAAGCTTTACATGCCGGTGATATGAAAACCTATAACCTGTCTGACGGTAATTTTTACGACCGACACGAATTAGGCACACTTACCAAGACTATTTTAAACGTAAAAACGTTCAAATTTCATCTGTGGGTAAAATTTGTAAGGCTGATTGCCGGCATATCAGAAAAAGTTAGTTCTTTTAGAAATTCTGCCCCTATTATAAATCTGGAGAAACTGGACGAATTGATGGCTGTCAATTGGGCATGCAGCGTTGAGCGGGCAAAGCATGATCTTGGTTTTAAACCGCAGTACCCCTTAACCCAAGGCTTACAAGAAACCTTGCAATGGTATAAGGATAATAATTGGATATAGTAATACAGCATATCGTCTACATTTATTAACAACAAGTAATGAAAAGCAACATCAAACCTGCCGAGGGTAAGCTTGGTATTTTGCTTCCTGGTCTGGGAGCAGTGGCAACTACATTAATTGCCGGCGTAGAAGCAGTAAAAAAAGGATTGGCCGAGCCTGTAGGTTCATTTACCCAAATGGGTACAATCCGTTTGGGTAAACGCACAGAAAACCGTCGCCCAAAAGTTAAAGATTTTGTGCCATTGGCCAACCTGAATGATATAGTATGGGGCGGCTGGGACGTATACGAAGATAACGTGTTTGAATCGGCCATGAATGCGAAAGTTCTGGATGCCGGATTACTTTACTCGGTAAAAGACGAGTTAGAGAAAATTAAGCCGATGAAAGCGGCGTTTGACCAACACTATGCTAAAAACCTGGTAGCTACCAACGTTAAAACCGGTACTCGTTATGAACTGGCTCAACAGGTTATGGAAGATATCCAGAACTTTAAAGAGCAAAACGGCCTTGACCGTGTAGTTTTAGTATGGTGCGGTTCGACAGAGATATACTACGAAGCTTCAGACGTACACAGCAGCTTAGACAAGTTTGAGGCTGGTTTAAAAGCCGACGACAAATTGATCGCCCCGAGTATGATCTATGCTTATGCGGCTTTAAAATTGGGTATCCCATTCGCTAACGGCGCGCCTAACTTAACCGTTGACATCCCAGCGTTGATAGACCTGGCTAAAGAAACCAATACGCCTATCGCCGGTAAAGATTTTAAAACCGGGCAAACTTTAATGAAAACTGTATTGGCGCCGGGCTTAGCTGCCAGATCATTAGGCGTTAGCGGCTGGTTCTCAACCAACATCCTGGGCAATCGCGATGGTTTGGTATTGGACGATCCGGATAACTTTAAAACTAAAGAAGTTTCAAAACTGGGTGTGTTGGAAGATATTTTTAAACCCGAAGAAAATCAAGAACTTTACGGCGATATTTATCACAAGATACGTATCAACTATTATCCGCCGCATGGCGATAACAAAGAAAGCTGGGATAACATTGATATCTTTGGCTGGTTAGGTTATAAAATGCAGATCAAGATCAACTTTTTATGCCGCGACTCTATCCTGGCTGCTCCTATTGCCTTAGATTTAGCTTTATTTAGCGACTTTGCTAAACGTGCCGGCATGAGCGGTATCCAGGAGTGGTTGTCGTTCTACTTAAAATCGCCGCAAACTGCACCGGGCTTACCTGCAGAGAACGATATATTCAAACAACTGATTAAACTGGAAAACACGTTACGTTACCTGATGGGCGAAGATCTAATCACGCACTTAGGATTAGACTACTACGAGGAACTGGTTAACGCATAATTTATGTTGTTTCATAAACTGGCCGCTACTGTATTCGGCATCGGTTACTTAGGTAAAGGTGTGGGCACGGTAGCGGCCTTTTTTGCTGCTGCGGTTTGGTATCTGTTATTTCGCAATAGCAATCCTGATTTACTTTACGCCATTTTGCTTACGGTATTGGTAACAGCACTGGGTATATGGAGCGGCAATAAAGTGGAGCCTATTTGGGGCAAAGATCACAGCCGCGTGGTAATTGACGAAGTTGCCGGGTTATTTATAAGTATGCTTTTTGTTCCTGCTACCCTTCCCTGCCTGGTTGCCGGGTTTATTCTCTTTCGTTTTTTTGATATCGCTAAACCCCTCTTTATCCGTAAACTGGAAGCCCTTCCGGGCGGTTGGGGAGTGATGGCCGACGATTTGCTGGCCGGCATTTACGCCAACGTAGTTTTGCATGCCTTGATCTGGTTCAATGTGTTAAATGTCAAATTTTAGTAAAACCTGGCTGTTTTTATTCATGCAACTGCATATTTGACTTTTTGACCACAGAAGTCT
>Ga0153956_1000909_pt1 | contig 29630 bp, 25 predicted proteins | sample TSFL040MetaG_FD_104704 | JGI IMG/M metagenome (GOLD analysis project Ga0153956, IMG submission 104704) | Attine ant fungus gardens microbial communities from Florida, USA - TSFL040 MetaG | ecosystem: Host-associated > Fungi > Mycelium > Unclassified | place: USA: Florida, Wekiwa Springs... | reverse complement strand
TGATGCGAACTTCGGAATTCAAGGGACACTGGCAAGTTTATGATTCTCGTGTGGTTCAGGTTCAGAAGTCCGCTTCACCGACTCGCTGCGATAGTGTGGCGGACTTCTGAACCACCACACTAGAACCCGAATTTGGCCCAAATCGCCCGGGTTTCCAGCGCGGAGATCAGATCGTCCGGCAATCCTCCGATACCATCCAGCGCGGCCAGTGTTCCCGCGCCCGATTTGCGTCCCAGCAGCCCGGACAACAGACCGCTGAACGGCGCGATCACCGGCGTCCGCACCTTGTCCCCGAACCGCGCCCTGAGCGTGGACCGGAGATCGCCGATCGCGTCCGCAAGGCCCAGCGCCACGGACCGCTCGCCCGCCCAGTATTCGCCGGTGAACAGCAGATCGTCCGCCCCCTTCAGCCGCGCGCCGCGGCTTTGTTTCACGAGAGCAATAAACGTGGCGTGGATTTCGCGCTGCAGGGCTTTCAGCCGGGCCACGTCGTCGGGATTCTCGGGAAGGAACGGATCGAGCGTCGCCTTGTGCTCGCCCGACGTATAGAGCCTGCGCTCGACGCCGATCTTCCGGATCAGTTCGGTGAAGCCGAAACTGCCGCCGACCACGCCGATCGAACCAAGGATCGATGAAGGGTCGCAGAAGATTTCATCTGCCGCGCATGCGATCATGTAGCCGCCGGAGGCTGCGACATCCTCCACGAAGACCAGCACCGGTAACTTTTTCTCCTGCGCGAGTTGCCGGATGCGCAGGTAAATCTGCCGCGACTGCACCGGCGAACCGCCCGGCGAATTGATCGCCAGCGCAACCGCCCTGGCATTCTTGACCGCGAAAGCGCGCTCCAGCGTCCTGGCAACGCCTGCGAGAGTCATCCCCGGCCGCAGCGGCGTCACCGCGCCAATCACGCCGGACAGACGCACCACTGGAACCACGGCTGCTCCGCGCCGCCATCGCGCCGGAACCAGTTTCATGAGCGCTGCTCTCATCTCGGATCGTCTCCGTCTTGCGTGGCGCCGGCTCGATGATTCAGCCGCCGCCAATCACGCAGGTGTCATTTAATGTGTGGAACGCGTTTTGCATTTCAGCCGTATTGTCAACCGCGATGGCGCGGCTGAAAAGCTGCACGGATGCAGCGGAGATTGACATGAAGATCTATCTGCTGGTGATGATTATCGGTAGCCTTCTGACGGCCATTCACTTCACAACATCCACGCCGCGCGAGCCGGACAGGCTTCCGCAATAATCGGTTCCCGAAGCAGGCAGGCCCTGGCGCGACGCGCGTCAATCGCCCGTCCATGCGGGAAGCGTGCCGCCTGTGAGCGCCTCCCGAGCCTGTTTCGTGGGCAGACCTGACTCGTCGCTGAGCATCAGGGAGGGCAAAAGTCTGAGCGGCGCGCGGCTTCCCTTGGTCGCGCCGACCAGAACCCGGATCGCCGGTCTGCCCGCGTCCGGGTGCACGGGCCGGATCGCAACGCCGCCGAAGCCGCGATCCAGCGCACTCACTACCGCCGCAAGCCCATCTGCGCGCCAGATCAGGCTCAACCTGCCGCCCGATTTCAGCACGCGCCGTGCCGCGTGAATCCATGTCTCGAGGGTATCGGGCTCCGCCATGTGCGCGGCGCGCCTGACCTCATCCGGCGACGACCGGTGCCGCGTGGAATCGTTGAACGGCGGATTCATCAGCACCACGTCGGCGCTGTCGGGACCGAGACCGGCATTTGCAAACGCGTTCGCATCGCCTGCAAGGTCGAGGAGGCAAATCTCCGCGGCGATCCGGTTGAGACCGGCGTTGTCGCGCGCAAGACCGGCCAAGCTTTCATCGCGTTCGACCATCAGAAGATCGATGCCGGCAACCCGCGTTGCCAGCGCAAGCCCGGCAGCGCCGACCCCTGCCCCGAAATCGACGACGCGATCACCGGGCCGGGCCGGCGTCGCCGCCGCGAGCAGCATCGCATCGTGACCGGCGCGATGGCCGGACTGTTGCTGGCGCAGCCGCAGCCGCCCGCCCAAAAACGCATCCTCGGTGAATTCAGGCGTCCCGCCGGTCATCGTCCGGCGTCGTCAGGCCGCAATTCGTGGGCAAGCCCCGCATCGGTGAGAAGCTGCCGCGCCTCGCGATTGTCGTCATCGTGCACCAGAATGCGGCGCGGGAGCACGCCGAGCGATCCCTCGATCACGCTCATGTTCTGGTCCAGCACCAGATGATGGATGCTGGCGCCGTCCAGCAGCGCGCCGATCGCCGACACCAGCACGACATCGTTGGTCCGCACCAATTCCCGCACGTCACGTTCTCCCGAATGCCCACAGCTTCACAGCCCCGCGGCCCATGTCAACAGCTACCTGCCCTTGCCGCGCCAACCTGCACTTTCTATGGTGTTCCGGCCGGGAACGGCAGAAATCGCGCAAAACCGGAGATTTTGCTTGGCGGTCATCGTCCCATTCGAAAGCCATTCGACAGGCTCCATCGACCAGCTCGTCGCGCTTGTCGCTGCCGACATGGAACGTGTCAACGCCACCATTCTGTCGCGGACCGGGTCGGAAGTCACGATGATCCCGGAGGTCGCGAACCACCTGATCTCGTCCGGCGGCAAGCGGCTGCGGCCGATGCTGACGCTCGCGATGGCCAACCTCGCCGGCTATGGCGGCGAAGGTCACATCAAGCTCGCCGCCTCCGTCGAATTCATGCACACCGCGACGCTTTTGCACGACGACGTGGTGGACGAAAGCGAGCTGCGGCGCGGCAAGCTGTCGGCGCGCATGCTGTGGGGCAACGAGGCCAGCGTGCTGGTCGGCGACTTCCTGCTCGGACAGGCGTTCCGGATGATGGTCGAGGTCGGCTCGCTGCGCGCGCTCGACATCCTGTCATCGGCGGCGGCGACCATCGCCGAGGGCGAGGTCATGCAGCTCGCCGCGGCCAAAAACACCGCCACCACCGAGGACGAATATCTCGCGGTGATCCGCGGCAAGACCGCCGAACTGTTTGCCGCCGCCTGCGAGGTCGGCCCCGTGATCGCCGGCCGGCCCAAGGCCGAGGAGACCGCGGCCGCCAGTTTCGGCATGAATCTCGGGATCGCCTTCCAGCTTGTCGACGACGTGCTCGACTACGGCGGCAAGTCCGCGAAGCTCGGCAAGAACGTCGGCGACGATTTCCGCGAGGGCAAGATCACGCTGCCGGTGGTGCTGGCGTTCCGCCGCGGCAACGACACCGAACGCGAGTTCTGGGTGCGCGCGCTGGAGCGCGGCGAGATCGGCGACAGCGACCTCGATCACGCCATCGGCCTGATGACCAAGCACCGCGCCCTGGAAGACACTCTCAACCGCGCCCAGCACTACGGCGCGATGGCGGTCGATGCGCTGGCGCTGTTTCCGCCGTCGCCGATGAAGAGCGCGCTGGAGCAGGTCGTGGCATTCTGCCTGGCGCGGTCGCATTGATGAGCTGCATGGTTCTTTACTTCTCCCCGCACAAGCGGGGCGAGGCGTAGAAGGCGTCTGCAACTCAGCCCAGCGCGCCCGCGTGCACCCACCACCGCGGATGCTTGAGCTGGAGCGCCTGCGCGGCCGCGCGCGCATCGGCATCGGTGCTGAAGATCGCAAAGCAGGTCGCGCCGGAGCCCGACATTCGCGAGAGCCGGGCGCCGGTCGCGCGCAGCGCCGCGAGCACGTCGCCGATCACCGGCTGAACGCGGATCGCGGGCGCCTCGAGATCGTTGGTGCCGTCCGCCAGCATGGCGAGCCAGTCGTCCATCGACGCCGCGGCGTCCGGCCAAACGATCGCCTCGATGACATCCGACACGCCGACATGCAGCTCGCCGTTGCGCAAGCCAAGCGCGGCGAAGACATCCTTGGTCGCGACCGGAACGCGCGGATTGACCAGTACGGCCGGCATCACCGGCAGCGTCAACGGCTGCAGCGATTCGCCGACGCCGGTCATCACGCAGGCCTCCGAGCGGACGCAGACCGGCACGTCGGCACCGGTCTGCCGCGCCGCCTCGAGCAATCGCGGATCGCCGAGATCAATTCCGTTGGCTTTCGCCAGCAGCCGCAGCGCCGCGGCGGCGTCCGCGGATCCGCCGCCGATGCCGGCTGCAACGGGCAAATGCTTGTCGAGCCGAAAATCGCCAACCGCCAGATTTGCGACGCTCGCGCCGAGCAGGCGCGCAGCCTTCAGAACGAGGTTGTCGGCCGTCTCGCCGCACTCCGGCGCGCGCGGGCCGCCGGTGACCAGCGAGAGGTTCGCGCCCCCGGTCAGGGTCAGACCGTCGGCGCAATCGGCGAAAGCCACCACGCTTTCAAGGTCGTGGAATCCGTCGGTGCGGCGGCCGACGACCCGCAGGGTCAGATTGACCTTGGCGCGCGCGGTCTCGTTCAGCACCGGGGCGGCGGATTTTTCATTCGCGGAACTAGAAACGGTCATGGCGGATGACAAAAGCCAAAACCGAGCACGAATCAAATGGTTTTTGCGGTCTCGCGCGGCTCATGCAGCCACGACGCCGGCCACCCCGAATGTGCGGGTGGAATGGCCGGGTGGAGGCTCGGGCCGGCTTGCGATCAGCCGCCCTTGTCGTCTTCTTTTTTCTTGTCGGCGGCGGCCGCCGCCGGGGTCGCGTCCGCCGGCAGGCCGTTCTCGATCTTGGCCTCGATCTTCGGCAGTTCTTCCGGCTCCGGCTTCAGATCGCGCGCGTGCGCCCATTGGAATTTCGCCTCCAGCGTCCGGCCGACCCGCCAATAGGCGTCGCCGAGATGATCGTTCACCGTCGGATCCTCGGGTTTCAGGCTGATCGCGCGTTCCAGCGTCTTGACCGCTTCGTCGTAGTTGCCGATGCGGTAATAGGCCCAGCCGAGGCTGTCGACGATGTAGCCGTCATCCGGCCGCTGATCGACGGCGCGCTGGATCATCTTCATGGCCTCGTCGAGGTTGGTGCCGCGATCGATCCAGGAATAGCCGAGATAGTTCAGCACATGCGGCTGCTCGGGCTGCAGCTCGAGCGCCTTCTTCATGTCGACTTCGGCCTTGTCCCAGTTCTTAGAACGCTCTTCGCAGATGCCACGGAAATAATAATAGACCCAGTTCGGCTTGGCCTCCGCATTGGCGGCGATCGCATCGATGCCCCGGCTGTAGGTTTGCGTGCAATCGGCGAACTTCTTGCGGCCCCGCTCGACGTTGCCCAGCGCCATGATGGCTTCCAGATCGGCCGGATCCTGCTCGGTGACGTCCTTCAGAATCGCGATCGCCTCGTCGCTGCGGTCGGCGGCATCGAGATCGGTCGCAAGCTGGACCTGTGCATTGCGCTTCAGCGGGGAATTGGCCGGCACCCGCTGATAGACCCCGATCGCCATCTGCGGCTTCTTGACCGACTCGTAGAGATCGGCGAGCGACAGCAGCGCCATCGAATGATTGGGCGCGAGATAGAGCGCGAGTTGCAGATAGACCAGCGCGAGATCCTCGCCGCCGCGCCGGGTCAGCGAGGCGCCGATGCCGTAAAGCGCCTCGGCGGCTCCCATCTGCGGCGAGTCGACAAGCTGCGGCAATTTCTTGCCGGCCTTGGCTTCCTTGATGCCTTCCTGAATCAGCGGATGACGCGCCAGCTTCTTGTCGAACGCTTCATAGACGCCCAGCGCCGCCGCATCGTCCTTGTTGCGCGACAACCATCGCGCATAGGCATCGGCGACGCGTAGTGCGGAATCGTCGAGCTTGTAGGCGCGCTCGAGACGAACGCCGGCGTCTTTTTCCTTGCCCGCGAGATCGAGCAGCATGCCCGAATGCAGATCCTTGAAGATCGGATACCATTCCGGGCCGGTCAGCTTGTCGATATTGGCAACCGCCTGCCTGGTATCTCCGGCGCCGTAGGCAGCCCAGCCCGACAGCAGCGTCGCCACCAGATCGGTGATCGGTCCGCGCACGGACTGATTGATGTTCTTCTGGGCGGCGGCGTACTTCTTCGTCTTGAGATAGTGCACGCCCACGACCAGCCGCGCGACGCGATTGGATTTGTCCGTGACCAGGATGCGGTCGGCGAGCTTGACGGCGGCCGCGATGTCACCTTCCGCCAGCGACGAGATGAATGCGCGGTCCAGAAGCTCGCTGTTCTTCGGATCGGAGCGCAACGCGGAACGGTAGAACGCCGCCGCCGACCTGGCGTCGCGCTCCACACTCGCATGGCGCGCGGCGAGATAGCTGCCCGCCGTCGTCATGGTGCGCAGATCGTGGGCGCTCGGGAACGCCGCAGTTTCGGTCGGATGCTCGGGTGTCTGCGCCGCCAGCGGGCCCGACAGCACGAGCGAGGTCGCGGCGGCAACGGTCATCGCCAAGCGATTAAAACGAATGGACAACATCGGGATTCGCCTAGCTCCAGGGTTTCACGGCACGAACATCAGGCAGTCTCGGATGCGCAACCCGACCGGCAGCGTGACAATGCCGCGTTTGGTCTTCCGCCGCAAGGATAGGCACCGGCATCCGGACCAGCGGGCGATCACGTTAATGTCGCAAAAATCGCCGCCGTCTCATGCCCATCGCCTGCAAGCACGCCGACTGTGGCGGCATCGTGGCCGCCGCCGCGGGCCGCGGTGGCCCGACGTTCACGGGATTGTGGTCACATCGCCTCGTAATTGGGACCGCCGCCGCCCTCGGGGGGAACCCAGGTGATGTTGCCGTTGGGATCCTTCACGTCGCAGGTTTTGCAGTGGACGCAATTCTGCGCGTTGATCTGAAAGCGCGGGCCGGCCGGCTCCTCAACCCATTCGTAGACGCCCGCCGGACAGTAGCGGTTGGACGGGCCGGCATAGACATCGTGCTCCGAGGTCTTTTGCAGCGCCATGTCCGCGACCTTCAGGTGAACCGGCTGGTCTTCCTCGTGGTTGGTATTCGAGAGAAACACCGACGAGAGGCGGTCGAACGTCAGTTTGCCGTCCGGCTTCGGATAGGCGATCGGCTGATAGTCCTTGGCCGGCTTCAGGGTCTTGCGATCGGCCTTGGCGTGGCTGAGCGTCCCGAACAGCGAGAAGCCGAACGTGTTGCACCACATATCGAACCCGCCGAGCAACATGCCGATCATGTTGCCGAACTTCGACAACAGAGGCTTGACGTTGCGGACCTTGTAAAGATCCTTGCCGATCACCGAACTGCGCCAGCCGGTCTCATATTCCGTCAGTTCGTCGTTGGCGCGGCCCGCGGCCAGCGCAGCCGATACATGCTCGGCGGCCTGCATGCCGCTGGCCATCGCGTTGTGCACGCCCTTGATGCGCGGCACGTTGACGAAACCGGCGGCGCAGCCGACCAGCGCGCCCCCCGGGAACACCAGTTTCGGCACCGACTGATAGCCGCCCTCGGTGATCGCGCGCGAACCGTAGGCCAGCCGCTTGGCGCCCGCGAAGGTATCGCGGATCATCGGGTGGGTTTTCAGCCGCTGGAATTCCTCGAACGGATAAAGGTAGGGATTCCGATAGTTCAGATGGACCACGAAGCCGACAGCCACGAGGTTGTCGTCGTAATGGTACAGGAACGAACCGCCGCCGGTCTTGTCGTCGAGCGGCCAGCCCATCGTATGCTGCACCAGACCCTTCCGGTGCTTGGCCGGATCGATCTGCCAGATTTCCTTGAGACCGATGCCGAACTTGCCGGGCTCGCAATCCTTGTCGAGCGCGAATTTGGCGATGATCTGCTTGGTCAGGCTGCCCCGCGCGCCTTCCGCGAACAGCGTATACTTGCCGAGCAGCTCCATGCCGCGCGTGAACGAATCCTTCGGCTTGCCATCGCGTCCGATGCCCATGTCGCCGGTGGCGATGCCGCGCACCGCACCGCTGTCGTCATAGAGCGTCTCCGCCGCCGCGAAGCCGGGATAGATTTCGACGCCGAGCGCTTCGGCCTTGGCCGCGAGCCAGCGGCACACCATGCCGAGCGAGGTGATGTAGCAATGATGGTTGTTCATCAGCGGCGGATTGATGACATTCGGCAGCCGGAAGCCGCCGGTCTTCGTGGTCAGGATGAACTGGTCGTTCTTGACCTGCGTCTTCAGCGGGCAATCCGCATCGTCGCGCCAGTCCGGTATCAATTTGTCGAGGCCGGCCGGATCGATCACGGCGCCGGACAGAATATGGGCACCGACTTCCGACCCCTTCTCCACCACCACAATGGAGAGATCGGCATTGATTTGCTTGAGCCGGATCGCGGCCGACAGGCCGGCCGGTCCCGCGCCGACGATGACGACGTCGAATTCCATGGATTCACGGGGCGGCAATTCTTCGGTGCTCATGATCCGGTCCTGGCAACAGACAGCTTTGCGTTTGTAATACTTCTAAGGGTTGTTGTTTCCGATTTTTTGCCGGAGAACAACCATGGAAATGACCGCTTAAGCGTTTCGCGCAGAGCCCTATCCGGTTTAATCTCGGCAAAAGCCTTGTATGCCAGCATGACCACCGAGCCCGCACCGTCAGTTCGAGACCTTCTGGCCTTCTATCTCGGGGCCGGGGTGGACTGCGCGCTCGGCGATGAACCTATCGACCGGCTGTCCGCAACCGATCAGCCGGTTGCCACGCCCGTGCCGGCAGGAACATCCCCTGTCCCGGCTCCGCTGCGGCAATCGCCAAAACCTGCCGTGACGCCAGCGCCCCGCGCCGACATCGCACCGCCGCCGGAGATCGCCATCGAATCCGCGCGCGAAGCCGCCCGCACCGCGCCCTCGCTTGAGGCGTTGCGCACATTGCTCGACAACTTCGACGGCTGCGCCCTGAAGTTCACCGCGTCGCGGCTGGTGTTCGCCGACGGCGATCCAAAGGCGCGGCTGATGTTCGTCGGCGAGGCGCCGGGCCGCGACGAGGATATCGAAGGCCTGCCATTCGTCGGTCGCTCCGGACAACTGCTGAACCGGATGATCGCCGCGATCGGACTCAAACGCAGCGACGTTTACATCGCCAACGTCATTCCATGGCGGCCGCCCGGCAACCGGACCCCGACGCCGCAGGAGACGCAGATCTGCCTGCCATTCATCCAGCGCCAGATCGAACTGGTGAACCCGGACGTCGTGGTCACGCTGGGCAATCCCTCGACGCAGACGCTGCTGTCGACCCGCGAGGGCATCATGAAGACCCGCGGCAAATGGTTCGACTACGACACCGGCACCCGCAAGATCAAAGCGCTTGCGACATTCCATCCGGCCTACCTGCTGCGCTCGCCATCCTACAAGCGGATGGCGTGGCAGGATTTGCGCGCGATCGCAAAAGCACTGGGGTAGAGCCTCTAGCCGGGATAGTTGAAGCTGGGCTTCAACTCGTCATTGCGGGCGCAGCGAAGCAATCCAGTTTTCGTAAGAGTCAGGATTGCCTCGTCGCTTCGCCCCTCGCAATGACGGGGAAACGACGATGCCTTTCTAAGGCGCTTTCGGACGCACGATGGCCCAGCCGATCCGCAACGCGGGCTGCCGGCCGGTCACGAGACGCTCGAACGTGCGCGGAATCTCAGGCACGATGCCGGGAAAGCGTTTTGCGATGTCATCGGGAGGCGTCCCCGCCGTATCCGAGGCCCGCCAGACCACGACGCCGCCGAGTTCGTCGAATTTGGCCGGCGTCAGCCATGGCGTGCGTTCGGGCGTCGCATCAAGCAGCAAATGCGGCCGCGACGGACCGAGCGCGGCGATGGCTGCGAGTTCCGGATCGCCGGCAATCGCCTGAAGCGGGCGGTTGGTGCGGCGCTGGAAATTTTCGCCGAGGTAGCGGCCGATCGCCGAGGCCGGAACCGAAGTCGGCACCTCGGTGCTTGCGAACCACGGCTGGACCGCGACGGTCGCGATCACCGCCAGCGCCGGCGCCACCACGGCGGCGAACCACGTCATGCGCAGAACCTGCTGACGGCGCAGATGGATCAGATCGCCCGACAGCATGACAATCGCGAGCCCCGGCATCAGCAGCGCGATGGCCGCGCCGCCCGCGACGTGATCGATGCCGAACAGCGCCGATATCAGACTGCCCGCGAGCGCGGGCGCCATGGCAAAAAAGTAGACGAATTCTCGCGCCAGCGGATCGGCCGGCGGGCGGAAAATCACCGGCGCATCTTCAGCCTTGCGATGGACGAGGCCCGAATTGAGGATGACAAGCAGCCAGACGCCGGCCGTCGCCAGCAGCAGGGAACCGAGCAGTTCGCCCCAGCGCAACAGCCGCGGGTTCAGTTCGGCGACGGCGGGCCATTGCGGCGGAGTGAGAGCGCCTGCCCGGACCAGCCATATCACATAGGGCAGCGCGAGCACGACGATCACCAGCAGCGCGAACAGCGGATCGAACGACGTCAGCGTGCGGCGGCCGCGCGCCGTGGCCAGCGCAAATATGACCAGCAGCAGCAGCAATCCGATCGCCGCCGGCGTGGTGAGCAGCAGCAGGCCGGCTTCGATCGACAGCGCGAACCAGGCATTGCGGCGGCGCTGACCGATGATTTGCCACGCATGCAGCAGCAGCAGCGCCCACAGTGGACAGGCGAGCACCCGCGGGCCGAAGACGAGGCCGGGAGCGCCGAACACGGTGATCGTCATGGTCAGCAGGATCGCAAGCACCGCTTGCTGGCCGCCGACGACGGCCCGCGCCAGTTCGTACAGCGCGCGAAACGCGACGACGAAGCAGAGTTGCGACAGGACATAAACGCCGAACACATGGTTGCCGGCGAGACGATAGGCGATGTCGGCAAGCCAGAACGCCAGCGGCGGTCCGAGATCCGTGCCGACGCGGTACTCCCGGCCGAACGCCAGCGCGGTGGCGAGATCGCCGGGCGGACTTCCATAGAACAGCAGGGCCACCAGCAGCCAGAGCGCGGCCTGGAACAGCACCACGACCCAGAACACCAGCCGCGGCCGGGCGCGGATCAGTTCGACAACCAGCGAGGTGAAGCGCATGAAGGGCCTGAAACGGGCGGCGGAGGATACGGGGCGCGAATGACGGAGAGTGATATGACGCGCCAGCAATGGAGGCAACCGGCTCGGCCGGCCAGCCCTCACTCTCTTCAGGCCGCGGTTTCGACCGATATCGGCGAGGCGATGGTCATCGGGGCTTCTTCCATCGACACGGACTCGTCGGCCGCCGCGCCCCGGTGACGTTCGCGCGCCGCCGCCACCGGCGCGAAGAAACTGCGGTGATGCGGACTGGGTCCGAGCCGTCCCAGCGCCTCGAGATGCGCGGGCACGCCATAGCCCATATGCCGCTCGAATCCGTAGCCGGGGCAGTCCTGCGCCAGCTTGCACATCAGCCGGTCACGCGAAACCTTTGCGATGATCGAGGCTGCCGCGATCGAGAGTACGAGGCCGTCGCCGCCGATCACCGCCTCGCAGTCGCAGGCCGTCTCGATGCGATCGCGGCCGTCGACGAACACATGTTTCGGCATATCGGGCAGCGCATGCACCGCGCGCGCCAGCGCCCACAGCGAGGCGCGCAGGATGTTGTCGCGGTCGATCCGCGCCGGCGACGCGAACGCCACCGCGAAAGATGCCGTCGCGCAGATGTCCTCGAACAGTTCTTCCCGCCGTGACGCCGACAGGCGCTTCGAATCGTCAATGCCCTTCGGGATCCGCTTGGGATCGAGAACCACCGCGGCCGCGACCACCGGCCCCGCCAGCGGCCCGCGGCCCGCCTCGTCGCAACCGGCGACCGGCCAGACACCGCGCTTCATCAGCGCCCGCTCGCGTTTGAACGTTGGCGGCACGGTGACAATCACGCCCTTCGGCGATTTCGCCGTCCTGCCTTGGGACTGGTTCCGAATCATTTGGCGATGGTGCGGATCCGCGCGCGGCGACGCAACCGGAAAGCGAAATCAATTCTCGCTATTCACGTCGAAGCGGCTCGCAGGCACCTAAGTCGATATCGAATGTGTTGGCTGCGCTCTCTTCGTCGGACTGATGGCTATTGGGGGCACCAGTTCAGCATCGGCACAAACCGTCACCGCCGACTTTCATGTTTCTAACAACAGCTCGTCTGGCCGCGCCGCCACGATCATTCCCGATAAGCACATCTTAACTCTTTCTTCACCGACTTTTCGGAAATCTGTTGTAATTGAGCAGATTGCTCGCGTGCTGCCCCAAGACTAATCTTCCGTTAGATAAGGAAGTGCTTGTAACACACAGAAGGAAGTGACCATGACGATGATCGCAACAGCTAATTCATCAGCTTACAATCCCGTCGCGTCACTTCTCGCTAATACTGTGAACACCGCACCGGACGGCACCACGGCGGATCAGTCGGCTCTGGTCGATCAAAATGTATCATCAAGCGAGCCTAAAGACAGCGTCGATCTCTCCGATCACGCAAAACAGGTTCTTGCTCGTGCAAAATCGGAACAATCCGCTGCCGACAAACTTTCGGATCTGGTGCAGTCCTTGCAGAACTCCAACGGCAAGAGTGGCGCCTCGAAGACGAAGCCGAACGACGGACCTTCATTCGACGAATTGAGCGGCGGCCAGGATTCATCGAAGTCGAGCGACACCCAATGGGTGGCCGGTGCGCCATATGGCGACGCGTCCAAGTCCGATGCTGAATTTAAAAAGGCCATCGGAGGTATGTTTGATGGGATGGCTTACATCTTCGAACGGGAAGGAAAGCTGGAAGCGGCTCAGTCTCTCCGGAGTGGATACGCCAATGGCACCTTGAAATACCAAAAGGCTGCCGATGTGCCTGATCTGAATTTCACATCTCAAAATACCTTTACGAAAAATGCGTTTGGATCTTGGGATGGCACCAGTTCATCATCCAATAATGCGACCGGTGCAATCAAAGATGCTCTCGATCAAGGTCGAGCTATCGCGATGTGGACCCCCGATCGCGGCGACGTCTATATCACCTGGTGATCGCGCCTCCGCCGCTCGGTGACCCTCTACTTCTTTCTGCAAACGCAGCTCGGCTTTTTCGGAGGCCGAGCTTTTATTTTGGCTGCACCCAGCTTGGACAGATCGTTTGGTTGCAAGTCTCACCTCGATTTGATCACAACGAACAAAGCGAACAAAAGGGTACGGGGAATAGTCCGGCTTTCGGCATTACGAACGAAAGAGTCCGCAACAAGCGTGGAAGCGGGGTGGGCTAGAGATTCAATCCTGGCATTTACTGGAGCGCACGTAGCCTGAGCCAATCAGTCATTCGCAACTTCAAATTGAAACGAAATCATCAGCGCTGCCTCATCTGGTGTGGTGGTTCAGAAGTCCGCCACACTATCGCAGCGAGTCGGTGAAGCGGACTTCCGAACCTAAACCACACGAGAATCATAAACTTGCTAGTGTCCCTTTAATTCCGAAGTTCGCATCAAAGGTCGCCGCAAGGACATGCGAACTTCGGAATCGGGACACTAGAACAGATTGAGCTGCTGCCCGCTGCGCTCCGGACGCACGAAGTGATCCGTGGTCAGTTTCGAGCGCCGCTTGTTGAGACCATACTTCTCGCAGGCGATCTCGAAGCGGCGGCCGATCATCCAGGCGATCGGGCCCGTCCCCTTCATGCGCGTGCCCCATTGCGAGTCGTAATCGCGGCCGTTGCGCATGTCGCGGATCAGGGTGAAGACGTGGCGATAGCGGTCTGGATAGTTCGCCATCAGCCATTCGCGGAACAGATCGCGCACCTCGAGCGGCAGCCGCAGCAGCACATAACTTGCTTCCCTGACGCCGGCGTGCGCGGCGGCGTCGAGAATGCGCTCGATCTCGGTGTCGTTCAGCGCCGGGATCACCGGGGCGACCATGACCGTGGTCGGAATCCCCGACTCCGACAGTTGCCGCAGCGCCTCCAGCCGCTTCGGCGGCGTCGCGGCGCGCGGTTCCATGGCGCGTGCCAGTTTCGGATCGAGCGAGGTCACGGAGAGCGCGACCTTGGCAAGATTGCGCCGCGCCATCCGCGACAGGATGTCGATGTCGCGCGTCACCAGCGCCGACTTCGTGACAATGCCGACGGGATGTCCGGCGCGTTCCAGCACCTCGAGGATTCCCCGCATGATCTTGCTGTCGCGCTCGATCGGCTGATACGGGTCGGTATTGGTGCCGATCGCGATCATCCTCGGCTCGTAGTCGTTCGCCGCCAGTTCCTTCTCGAGCAGCGCCGGCGCATCGGGTTTCGCAAACAGCTTCGATTCGAAATCGAGCCCGGGCGACAGCCCGAGATAGGCGTGGGTCGGCCGCGCGAAGCAATACACGCAGCCGTGCTCGCAGCCGCGATAGGGATTGATCGAACGGTCGAAGCCGATGTCGGGCGAGTCGTTCCGGGTAATGACTTTGCGCGCGGCGTCGACCGACACCGTGGTCTTGAACGGCGGCAGTTCATCGAGGCTCTGCCAGCCGTCGTCGAAAACCGTCCGGGCCTCGGCCTCGTAGCGGCCGCTCGCATTGGATTGCGCGCCACGGCCCCGCCGCCGTTCCCGGTCGATCGCCACCGCGATCTCGGGAAAAGGAGAGGCCGCACCCGCCGGGTCGGAGGGGGCCGTCACCGGCGGGTGCGTGACGGCTAGAGAGGATGCTCTGCTCATGGCCAGAACATAACACCGAATAGGAACAAATCAAGAACGCCATCGCCGCCTCCACAGGGATTGCGAGCCGCGACAGAAATAGCCTGCCGCAAAAAGCGGCGGCCAGCCGGGCTGATTTGAACCGGCTGGGGTGATAACAGTGCGGGGTTTTCCGGATCGTCAGGCTTCTTTGATGTTGAGCGTCATCATTCCGACCGAAGGGGTGGAGCAGACCACCGTCGCGACGCTTGCCGCGCTGGTGCCGGGCGCAGCCGCCGGCGTAATCCGCGAAGTGCTGCTGGTGGATCGCACCGGCGATGGCGTGATCGAGCGCGTCGCCGACGTCGCGGGATGCCGTTACCTCGCCTTCGCGGGATCGCGCGCCGCGGCGATGGCAGCGGGCGCTCAAAAAGCCCGGTCGCCATGGCTGATGTTCCTTCATGCCGGGGCCGTGCTCGACTCCGGCTGGATCGATGAAACCGCGCAGTTCGTTCAGAACGTCTCTCTGGGCGGCCGTCCGCGCGCCGGCATCTTCCGCTATGCGCGCTCGCCCTACAGCCAAGCCGGACTGCGCGATGCCCTCAGATCGATCAGCCGGACGATCGTGGGACCGTCGGCCGACCAGGGCCTGCTGATCGCAAAGGACCACTACGAGCGGCTCGGCGGCCACGCGCCCGATGCGCGGCGCTCCGAGGCCAGGCTGCTGCGCCGGCTCGGACGCTCGTCGCGCACGTTGCTGCGCAGCCGCATCATCGTGGCCTGACAATCTCCCTGCTCCCTTGCATCTTATTTGATTCTGTCAAATAATTACTTGACCATGTCAAATAATGGAGACTGCCATGTCTGATCTCGATGGCGAGATCGCCGCGGTCCGCAGCTTCAACCGGTTTTACACCCGCAGGATCGGCGTCATCGCACCGCGGCTGCTCGACAGCCCGTGGTCGCTTCAGGAAGCACGGCTCATTTACGAGATCGCGCACCGCCGGACCTGCACCGCCACCGACCTGGTGCGCGACCTTGGCCTCGACGCCGGATATGTCAGCCGCACCTTGCAAGGCTTGCAGCGCCGCCAGATCGTCAGCCGCAAACCGTCAAAGAACGATGGCCGCGTCACAGAAGTCGCACTGACCGCGAAGGGCAACGCAGCCTTCGCCGAACTGGACCGCCGCTCGCGCGGCGACATCGCAGCATTGCTTGGCAATCTCGACGACGGCCAGCGTTCCGCCGTGGTCCACGCCATGGCCACCATCAAACAGGCGCTGGAGCCCCCGCAGCCGCGCCCTGCCGTCGGGTATCGGCTGCGCACCCATCGGCCCGGCGATATCGGCTGGGTGATTTCGCGGCACGGCGCAGTCTACGCACGGGAATTCGGATGGGACATCGGCTTCGAGGCGCTGGCCGCCGAAATCGCCGCGCAGTTCATCAAAGGTTACGATCCCGCGCGGGAGCGCTGCTGGATCGCCGAGGTGAATGGCGAGCCGGTCGGCAACATTTTTCTGGTGAAGGCGTCCGACAAGGTCGCCAAACTCCGGCTGCTGCTGGTGGAGGACAAGGCACGCGGTCTCGGCGTCGGGCGCGCGCTGGTCGAGGAATGCATCCGTTTCGCGAAAGAGGCCGGCTATGCGTCGATCACGCTATGGACGCAAAGCATTCTCGTCGCGGCGCGCGGCATCTATCAGAACGCGGGCTTTCGCCGCGTCAACGAAGAGAAACACCACAGCTTTGGTGTCGATCTGGTCGGCGAAACCTGGGAGATGAAGTTGTAGCGGATCATCCGTGTCCACCCGTCATGGCCGGGCTCGTCCCGGCCATCCACGCCTTCGAGTCCGCAACACGGCAAGACCTGGATGCGCGCGACAGGCGCGGGCATGACGACGAAGCCCTACGCCGAAGCGCCCTTGGCCTTGGGGCGACGCAGATGCTCGTCCAGACGCGGCATGATCTCGACGAAGTTGCAGGGGCGTGTGCGGTAATCGAGCTGATGCGCGAGGATACCGTCCCAGCCGTCGCGGCAGGCGCCGGGCGAGCCTGGCAGGCAGAAGATGAAGGTCGATCCCGCCGTACCTGCCGTGGCACGGCTCTGGATCGTCGACGCACCGATCTTGGCATGGCTCAGCATATGGAACGCGATGGAAAACCCGTCCATCCGCTTCTCGAACAGCGGCTCGACGGCTTCCGGCGTGACGTCGCAGCCGGTGAAACCGGTACCCCCGGTGGTGATGATCGCGTCGACGCCGGAATCGGCGATCCATTTTTTCACCACGGCGCGGATCGCCTCGACGTCATCAGTGACGATCTCGCGCCCCGCCAGCTTATGGCCCGCGGCGGTGAGCCGTTCCGCGAGCGTCGTCCCGGACTTGTCGTCGGCAAGCGCGCGCGTGTCGGAAACCGTCAGCACCGCGATGTTGAGCGGGATGAACTGTTTCGATTCATCGATGGACATGGCGATACCTTGATCGAGCCGAGCCGTGCTCCCTCGCCCCGCTTGCGGGGAGAGGTGAAAGTCAGCGGAGATTATCCGCGTCACAAATTATCCGCCCCGAACGTGTTGCAGGCCTGCACGGTGCCCTGCTGATAGCCGGTCATGAACCAGCGCTTGCGCTGGGCCGCCGAGCCGTGCGTGAACGAATCCGGCACCACGTGACCGGTCGCCTGCCGCTGCAGGGTGTCGTCGCCGATGGCGGACGCCGTGGTCAGCGCAGCATCGATATCGCCGGCCTCGAGAAAACCGGGGCGTTTCTTCTCTTCGCGGTTGACCCAGACGCCGGACAGACAGTCCGCCTGCAACTCGATCTTCACCTGAATGGCGTTGGCCTCCGCCTTGCTGCCGGCGCGCTGCTGTAGCGCCGTCGCCTTGGGCAGGATGCCGAGCAGGTTCTGGATGTGATGCCCGGCCTCATGCGCGATGATGTACGCCGCCGTGAATTTGCAGGCGTTGCCCGAACAGCCGTGGAAACGGGTCTCTACCTGACGGAAGAAATTGGTATCGAGGAATATCTGCTTGTCCGGCGGGCAATAGAACGGTCCCATCGCCGACTGCGCCATGCCGCAACGGCCGCCGTTGGTGGCGTTGCGGAACAGCACGATGCGCGGCCCCGAATAGCTCTGGCCGCCGGCCTGGAAGATTTCGCTCCAGCGGTCGTCGATCTCGCCGAGCACGCCGGAAATCATGCTGCCCATTTCGTCGGACGGCGCACCGGCCTTGCCGGGCGGTGCGCGACGACCGGTCTGGTAGCTCGGCGCCTGGCCCTGGCCGCCAGTCAGGATCTCAGCACCGCCGATCAGGATGCGCGGATCGATGCCGAACGCATAGCCGACGAGGCCGAGCACGATGATGGTTCCGATGCCGAGCCCGCCGCCGCCCATCGGCAGGCCGAACCCGCCGCCTCCGCCGCCCAATCCACCACCATCGTCGTCGCGACGATCGTCGATGTTGTCGCTGCGGCGGAAATCGTCATAACGCATGTCGCTTGTCCTTCATGTCCGGCGGATCGTGACATCGCCCCAACCTGGCGACAACAACGTAAAATTTCCACTTCGTTAATCAATAGCCTGCCCGGCAAAAATTGCCTAGTGGAGCGGATTCGACATTCGCCGCCCACATCGCCGGCCATCAGAACAGCGAATGTCAAATCCATACCTCTTCTGGAGGCTTGTATTTTCCCGGCGGCCCGTTGATTCCGACCCTCGCAAAGGCAGCCGTCGAACGGGATGCGAACGCCCGATCGGACCGCTTGCGCGGGATCGCGCGGGATCCGTCGCGGCTGCACACGCGCCGCGGTCAATCGAGCGAAACATCGCCGTATCTTTTGCCGCTGATGAAACGGCACGCTCATCCCGCATGCGCACACGATGAAATTTGCATTCGACCGCCGTTGCAAAACATTTCTGCAATTAAGTCGATTTTTACTTTGCGCATTCACTGTAGCGCCAGTCGGTTGTTTGGTCCCGCGTCGCCGACAGCGTCGCCTGAGTCAGAGTAATTGAGTCATGGTTGTGTCGCGTCGCGGGGCGTCTGCAAGGGCGCCCCGCACTAAATTTGAGTTCCCGAGCTCCCGCATCATCGTCGGCGACTGCGTCGCCGAGATGTCGAAGCTCCCATCCGGCTCGGTCGATCTGGTATTCGCCGATCCGCCGTACAATCTTCAGCTCAAGGGCGATCTCAAGCGTCCCGACGAGTCCCACGTCGATGCCGTCAACAACGACTGGGACAAGTTCTCGTCGTTCGCGGCTTACGACGATTTCACGCGCGCCTGGCTGCTGGCCTGCCGCCGCATCATGAAGCCGTCGGCCACGATCTGGGTGATCGGCTCGTATCACAACATCTTCCGCGTCGGCGCGATCATGCAGGATCTCGGCTTCTGGGTTCTCAACGATATCGTCTGGCGCAAGACCAATCCGATGCCGAATTTCCGAGGCCGGCGCTTCACCAACGCGCACGAGACCATGATCTGGGCCGCGCGCGACGAGAACGCCAAGGGCTACACCTTCAACTACGAATCGCTGAAGGCCGCCAACGAGGACGTACAGGCGCGTTCCGACTGGCTGATTCCGCTGTGCACCGGCGATGAACGGCTTAAAGGCGCCGACGGCAAGAAGGTTCATCCGACGCAGAAGCCGGAAGGCCTGCTGGCGCGCGTGCTGCTGTCATCGTCGAAATCCGGCGACCTCGTGATCGATCCGTTCAACGGCACCGGCACGACGGGAGCGGTCGCCAAGCGCCTTGGCCGCAATTATATCGGCTTCGAGCGCGACCAGACTTATGCCGCCGCCGCCGAAAAACGCATCGCCGCGATCGAACCGCTACCGGAGGCAACCTTGGCCCCGTTCATGACCGCGCGCGACGCGCCGCGCGTGGCGTTCTCCGAGCTGATCGAGCGCGGCATGATTTCGCCCGGCGCAAAGCTGGTCGACGCGAAAAAACGCCATGGCGCGCTGGTCCGCGCCGACGGCGCCATCATGCTCGGCGACAAGGTCGGCTCGATCCATCGCATCGGCGCCGTGGCGCAGGGTTCCGGCGCCTGCAACGGCTGGACCTTCTGGCACGTCGAGACCAAGAAAGGCCTGCGGTTGATCGACGAACTGCGCGCCGAAATCCGCAGCGGAATGGCCGCAGGCTGAAGCCTTCCACCCTCTGACCGGATCGCAGAACGGCCGCGCGATAATGCGCGGCCGCTCACGAACTCGTCGGTTGCATCGATCCGAAAATCCTCGCATGAACGCCTACCCGCGGTCCTTCATCCGCGTCCCGGTGCATTTTCAAGAACAGACAGGGGGATTTTCGATGCTGAAATTCTATTTCAATGGCGCGCCAAACCCGAACAAGGTCGCGCTGTTTCTGGAAGAAACCGGACTGCCCTGCGAGCTGGTGCCGGTCGACACCCGCAAGGGCGAACAGTTCAAGCCGGAATTCCTGAAGGTGAATCCGAACGGCAAGGTGCCGGCGATCGACGACGACGGCGTGCTGGTGTTCGACAGCAACGCGATCCTGCTCTACCTCGGCGAAAAGACCGGCAAGTTCATGCCGGCCAATACACCCGCCAATCGCGCGCAAATGCTGTCCTGGCTGATGTTCATCGCGACAGGCCTGGGGCCTTACTCAGGTCAGGCCGTGCACTTCAAGCACGCCGCGCCGAAGGGCCTCGACTACGCCCACAACCGCTACCAGTACGAGGCGCATCGTCACTACAAGATCCTCGACGATCACCTCACCAAGAGCAAATACATGGTCGGCGACACCTATACGATCGTCGACATGGCGTTCTGGGGCTGGGCGCGCATGGCGCCCTACGTGCTCGGCGACGACGTGTTCACCAAATATCCAAACGTGAAGCGGTTGCTCGATGAAGTCTCCGCACGGCCGGCCGCGGCGCGGGCAATCGCGCTGAAGGACAAGTTCACGTTCAAGACGGACATGGACGAAGAAGCCAAGAACATCATGTTCGGCCATCTCAAGACCAAGGTGGCGTAGGCCGTCCACTCGATATCGCCACGGCGGCATCCGCCGTGGCGATGGCTGGCGGCCGTCTGGCCGGCTCGTCGGCGATGGCGGCGCCGAACCTAAAAACCGGAGCGCCGCACGTCCGACAACCATGGATTGGCGGCCGCGCCCCGCACTCGTTTCGCGGTTGCTCCCGACGGGTGGCTCATGCCATGACAATCCCGATCAAAGAGGAGCATCATGACGGTTCTTATCGCAGGCGGCGGCATCGGCGGACTGACGCTGGCGCTCAGCCTTCATCAAATCGGCATTCCCGCCAAGGTGTTCGAGAGCGTGCCGGTGCTGAAGCCGCTGGGCGTCGGGATCAACGTGCTGCCGCATGCAGTGCGCGAACTGATCGAGCTTGGACTTCACGACCAGCTCGACGCGTCGGGCGTGCGCACGCGGGAGCTCGCGTTCTTCTCGAAACACGGCAAGCCGATCTGGAGCGAGCCGCGTGGGCTGGAGGCAGGCTACAAGTGGCCGCAATTCTCGATCCATCGCGGCACGCTGCAACAGATCCTGCTGGACGCGGCGACCGCGCGGCTGGGCGCCGACAACATTCTCACCAGCCATCACCTCACCGGCTGGACCGAAACCCCGGATGGCGTCCGCGCCGATTTCATCGACAAGGCGACCGGCAAATCCGCGGGCAGCCATGACGGCAGCCTGCTGATCGCCGCCGACGGCATTCATTCCGCGATCCGCGACAAGCTCTACCCGCAGGAAGGTCCGCCGATCTGGAACGGACGCATCCTGTGGCGCGGCATCACCACGTCCGACGCGTTTCTCTCCGGCCGCACCATGATTATGGCGGGACACGAGATCCTGAAATTCGTCTGCTACCCGATCTCGAGGGAGGCTGACGCCAACGGCAAATTCCAGATCAACTGGGTGGCCGAGCGGCACATGCCGCCGACCTACCGGTGGCGGCGCGAGGACTACAACCGCACCGCGCGGCTGGAGGAATTTCTGCCGTGGTTTGAAAGCTGGTCGTTCGACTGGCTCGACGTGCCCGGCCTGATCCGCAACTGCCCGCATGCCTACGAGTATCCGCTGGTCGACCGCGATCCCGTCGACCGCTGGACGTTCGGGAACGTCACGCTGATGGGGGACGCCGCGCATCCGATGTATCCGATCGGCTCCAACGGCGCGTCACAGGCGATCCTCGATGCCCGCACCATTACCCGCGAAATCCTCGCGCACGGTCCGACCGGCGCCGCACTCGAAGCCTACGAAGCGGAACGGCGGCCCGCGACCACCGAACTGGTCAAGCTCAACCGCCGCAACGGCCCCGAGCAGGTCATGCAACTGGTCGAGGAGCGCGCGCCGGATGGATTCAAGGTCGTGACCGACGTGCTCTCGCAGCAGGAGCTGGAGGACATCGCCGCCAACTACAAGCGCGTCGCCGGCTTCCAGGTCGAGGGCCTCAACGCCAAGCCGCCGATCGTGCAGGCACGGCGCTGAATTAACTTTCAGTCCCCAATCCATGCGCGATCACCTTGCGCATGACATTCGGCAGCGCTTCGTCTTTCAAGGTCGCAATCGGCACCCAGCGCATGTCTTTGGGGGCGCGCGTGCCGGCCGGAACGGTTGCTGTGTAGACCGCAAGCTCGAGCGGGAAATGCGTGAAGACGTGATTGACCGCGCCGATCTTGCGATGCCAGCGCGACAGGCCCTTGAGCGCGGGCGCCTGCATGCGCGCCGCGGTATCGTCCTGCGCCGCAAGCCACGCCGATGTCGGCACCTCCGTCATGCCGCCGAGCAACCCTTTTTCCGGGCGCGTGCGAACCAGCAGTTCGCCTCCCCGCGTCACAACGAAGGCCGCGCCGTGGCGCAACACTCCCGCTTTCTTCGGCGCCTTGCGTGGAAACGTCTCCTGATCGCCGCGCACGCGCGCGGCACAGCCGTCATCCAGCGGACACAGCGGGCAGGCCGGCTTCTTCGGCGTGCAGATCGACGATCCCAGATCCATCAGCGCCTGCGCGGAATCGCCGGCGCGGGACGGACCGAGCAACGTCGCCGCGAGTTCCTGAATGCGGGGCTTCGCCTTCGGCAGCGGATCTTCCACTGCAAACAGCCGCGACACCACGCGCTCGATGTTGCCGTCCACCGGCATGGTGCGGCGATCGAAGGCGATCGCGGCAATCGCCGCCGCCGTGTACGGCCCGACGCCCGGCAACGCGCGAAGCCCCTCCTCGGTATCCGGAAACGCGCCGCCATGGTCGCGCAGGACGGCCACCGCGCAGGCATGGAGATTGCGCGCGCGCGAATAGTAGCCAAGCCCGGCCCACATCCTCAGGACATCGTCGAGCGAGGCGCGGCCCATCGCTTCGACGCCCGGCCAACGTGCGATAAATTTCTCGAAATACGGCCCGACCGCCTTCACGGTGGTCTGCTGCAGCATGATTTCGGAGAGCCACACCCGATAGGGATCGGCGATCTCGCCGGGCAGCGCGCGCCACGGCAGGCGGCGGCGATGCCGGTCGTACCAGGCGAGCAGCCGCGCGGCGCGATCCGCCGCAGGTTCCGCAGGCTCACGGGCTCGGACTTTCTTTCGCTTGGTGGCCGCGCCTGCTAGGGTCATGGCTTATCTAAAGCAAAGCGTCCGTCGATGTCCAAGCCCGGCCCCATTTCTGCAAAGCCGCTCTCCGCGCTGCTCGGCAACGTCTTCACCGATGCGTATGCGCGGCAGGGCTTTGCCTCGCGAGAGCTGGTGACTCGATGGGCCGAGATCGCCGGCCCCGAGGTGGCGACGAACTCGGAACCGCTGAAGATCCAGTGGCCGCGTCCGGTCGACGGGCAGCCGCAGGAGCCGGCCACGCTGGTGCTGCGGGTCGCGGGGCCGGTGGCGCTGGAAATCCAGCATGCCTCCGACGTCATCCTGCAGCGGGTCAACCGCTTCTTCGGCTGGAACGCCGTCGGCCGGCTGGCGATCCGGCAGGCGCCCTTGGCGCGCCGGAAATTGCGCAAGGCCGCAAAGCCGCCTGCGGAGGCCGATGTCGCCAGACTGGCGGAAACCCTGACGGACATCGAGGACGATGCGCTGCGTACCGCGCTGGCGCGGCTCGGCGCCTCAATCAAGCGAAATTGACGCCTCCGTGACGGCGGCGGCCGGTGGCGCGCCATTGCCACAATTGTCATTTCAAGCTAGCGACAGAGCCGTATCTTGTCGTTGCGGGTATCTTGTTGTTGAAAGGCGCGCCGTTGCGCCGGTTTGGGAGCACACCTTTGACCATCACGCGCCGCGCCTTTAACGCCGCCCTCACCCTGACCGGCATCGCCGCCGTCGCCGGTCTCTCGCCATGGCGCCTGATCGATCCCGCCCAAGCGCAGAGCGTCACCGCCGCGGACGTGGCAAAGCCGGTGTCGCTGCCCGACATGGCGCTTGGCCCCAAGGACGCCGCCGTCACGATCACCGAATTCGCCTCGATGACCTGCCCGCATTGCGCGCACTTCGCCGAAGAGGTGTTTCCCAAGATCAAGGCGGCCTATATCGACACCAACAAGGTCCGTTACGTGTTCCGCGAATTCCCGCTCGACCGAGCCGCGGGCGCCGCTTCGCTGCTGACCCGCTGCATCGCCAAGGACGACGCCGGCAAGTTCTTCGCCGTCATCGACCTGCTCTTCAAGCAACAGGCCGAATGGGCGGGACCGAAGCCGCTGGAATCGCTCAAGCTGATCGGCAAGCAGGCGGGAATGAGCGGCAAGGCCGTCGAAGCCTGTATCGACGACAAGGCCCAGACCGAAAAGCTGATCGCCGATCAGAAATATGCCAACGAGGTGCTGAAGGTAAACTCGACGCCGACCTTCTTCATCAACGGCGAGAAGGTCACCGGTGAAACCTCGTTCGAGGAATTCGAGAAAAAGCTCAACGCGCTGCTGAAGAGCTGAGACGGCGCCCTCCGCGCCCCGCTTGTACGCGGCTGCGGTTCCCGTAACTGCCGCAAAAGCCTCTGGAAAAGCCCTTTCCCACGGTTGCCCTCAAGCTCAGCCGTCGCCATTGTCCGGTTCGAGAGAGCCGCAATCCGCGACTCGCAGTCAATGGGGCGATGCCATCTATGGTGTTGTCCCGGCAGAGAGATTCGCGGCCTTGGACCGCGGCCCTGCCAGCAGAGCAGAGTGCCCATGAAACTCACGCGTCTTCGCCTTCACGGTTTCAAGTCGTTCGTCGAACCCACCGATTTCATGATCGAGCAGGGTCTCACCGGCGTCGTCGGGCCGAACGGCTGCGGCAAGTCCAATCTGGTCGAGGCGCTGCGCTGGGCGATGGGCGAGACCTCGCACAAGTCGCTGCGCGCCGCCGACATGGACGCCGTGATCTTCGCGGGAAGCGGCAACCGTCCGGCACGCAACCACGCCGAAGTCGTGATGTCGATCGACAATTCGGATCGCTCCGCGCCGTCGGCCGTCAACGATTCCGAGACGCTGGAAATCTCGCGCCGGATCGAGCGCGAGGCCGGCTCTGTCTATCGCATCAACGGTCGCGACGTGCGTGCCCGCGACGTGCAGATCCTGTTTGCCGACGCCGCCACCGGCGCGCGGTCGCCGGCGCTCGTGCACCAGGGCAAGATCGGCGAGATCATCCAGGCCAAACCGGAGCAGCGCCGCCGCGTGCTGGAGGATGCCGCCGGCGTTGCCGGCCTGCATGCGCGCCGCCACGAAGCCGAGCTGCGGCTCAAGGCTGCCGAAACCAACCTCACCCGCGTCGAGGACGTCGTCGGTCAACTCGCCGGCCAGATGGAAGGCCTCAAGAAGCAAGCGCGGCAGGCGATCCGTTACCGCGATGTCGCGGCCAAGGTACGCAAGGCCGAAGCCATGCTGTTCCACCTGCGCTGGCTGGAGGCGCATGCCGACGTCGCGGAAGCCGCCAAAATCCACGATCTCAACGTTCGCGAACTGGCTGAACGCACCCGCGAGCAGGCGGAAGCCGCACGCCTCCAGGCCGAGCGCGCTTCCGAACTGCCGGCGCTGCGCGAGGCCGAGGCGCGCGCCGCGGCCGGATTGCAGCGTCTGACCAATGCACGCGAAACGCTCGACCGCGAAGAGGAGCGCGCCAAGGAGCGCGTGGCCGAACTCGATCGCCGGCTGACGCAGTTCGCGGCCGACGTCGAACGCGAACAGCGGCAGTCGTCGGACGCCGACGCCGCGCTGCAGCGGCTCGACACCGAGGACACGGAGCTCAAGGAAGAGATCAAGTCGCGCGTCGAGAAGCGCAGCGGCGTCGACGAACGCGTTGCGCAGGCGGAAGCGACCCTGGCTGCGTCCGAAGGTACGTTTGCCGAACTGACCCGGGCGCTCGCCGACCTCACCGCGAAGCGCAATCAGCTCGAAGCCAACGTGCGGACCCATCGCGACCGCCTCGCCCGCATCGATCAGGAAATCGCGGGCGTCCAGCGCGAGACCGAAGTGCTGACGCGGCAGACCAGCGGTTTCGGCGACCTCGATGCGCTGACGGCCGCGATCGAGGGTGCGCAGCAGGCGCTTGCGCAATCCGAAACCGTCAGCCGCGAACGCGAGGCCGATCATACCGCCGCGCGCAGCCAGCTCGATACCGCGCGATCGGGGGTCGAATCCGCGCGCGGACCGTTGCAGGAAGCGGACAAGCGCGCCCAGCGGCTCGAAACCGAAGCGAAAACCATCGCCAAGATTCTCAACGGCGAGAGCAAGAACCTGTGGCCGCCGATCATCGACGGGATCAGCGTCGACAAGGGCTATGAGAAGGCGATCGGCGCCGTGCTCGGTGACGATCTCGATGCGCCGGTGGACCCGTCAGCGCCGATGCGCTGGACCGGCTCCGCCATTACCGACACCGATCCGGCCCTCCCCGAGGGCGTCGATTCACTCGCCTCCCATGTGCAGGCCCCGCCGGAGCTCGCACGGCGCCTCGCCCAGATCGGCATCGTCGCAAAAGAGCGCGGCGCCGAGCTTGCCGGCCTACTCAAAACCGGCCAGCGGCTGGTGTCGCTGGAAGGCGACGTCTGGCGCTGGGACGGTTTTGTCACCGCGGCCCATGCCCCCACGGGCGCAGCGCGCCGCCTCGCCGAGCGTGCGCGGCTGGCCGATATCGAGAGCGATCTCGAGCGCGCGCGCGCCGAAGTCGTCGAGCGCCGGCAGACGCTGGAAACGGCGCAGCAGACCGTCGCGTCGGCAGATCAGGCCGTGAAGGCCGCCGCATCGGCCGAAAGCGAGGCGCGCAACGCCTGGCGCGCGGCACAGCGCGAAGCCGATGCCGCGCGCGAGCGTCATGCCGCGGCCGAGCGCGAGATCAACCGCCATGCGGCGCGGCGCTCGGCGCTGACGGAAGCGCAAACCCGCCTGAACAACGACCGCGGCGAGGCCGCGACCGGGCATGAAGCCGCGACCGCCGCGCTCGGCGAACTGCCGCCGAGCCTCGAAACCGAAACGAAGCTCGGCGAGGTGCGAACCGAGATCGACGGCCATCGCCGGCTGGCCGCGCAGGTGCGCGCCGAAGCCCAGGCGCTGGCGCGCGAAGCCGAACTCGCCGATCGCCGGCTTCAGGCCATTGTCGCGGAACGCAACGACTGGCAGGGCCGCAAACAGAGCGCCGCCTCGCAGATATCCACCATCGAGGCGCGCGTCACCGAGGTGAAGGCCGAACGCGCCGACCTGGAGAACGCGCCGGCGCTGTTCGCGGAGAAGCGCAGCGCCATCATCAGCGAGATCGAGCACGCGGAAAAGGATCGCCGCGACGCGGCCGATACGCTCGCCGCGGCCGAAACCGCGATGGCGGAAACCGACCGCGCCGCCAAGGTCTCGCTGGAAGCGCTGTCGGCCGCGCGCGAAGCCACCGCGCGGGCGGAGGAGCGCATGGAAGGCACCAAGCGCCGGATCGAGGACACCGAGCGCGAAATCCGCGACATGCTGGAGGTCGAACCCGACGCGGTCGCTTCGCTCGCCGAGATCCAACCCGGCGTCGACCTGCCGCCGCTGCCGGAGATCGAGACCGAACTCGAAAAACTGCGGCGCGACCGCGAACGCCTCGGCGCCGTCAACCTGCGTGCCGAGGAAGAACTGCGCGAGGTCGAAACCCAGCACACCTCGCTGACAACCGAGCGCGACGATCTGGTGGAAGCCATCAAGAAGCTGCGCACCGGCATCCAGAGCCTCAACCGGGAGGCGCGCGAACGCCTTCTCACCTCGTTCGAGACGGTCAACACCCACTTCAAGCGGCTGTTCACCGAACTGTTCGGCGGTGGCGAAGCGGCGCTGCACCTGATCGAGAGCGACGATCCGCTCGAAGCCGGCCTCGAGATCATCGCAAAGCCGCCCGGCAAGAAGCCGCAGACCCTGTCGCTGCTCTCGGGCGGCGAGCAGGCATTGACCGCGCTGTCGCTGATCTTCGCGGTGTTCCTGACCAATCCGTCGCCGATCTGCGTGCTGGACGAAGTCGATGCGCCGCTCGACGACCACAACGTCGAACGGTTCTGCAACCTGTTGCATGAGATGACGGTGTCCACGGAGACCCGTTTCATCATCATCACGCACAATCCGATCACGATGGCGCGGATGAACCGGCTGTTCGGCGTCACCATGGCCGAACGCGGCGTCTCTCAACTCGTGTCGGTCGACCTCGAAGGCGCGGTGAAGATCCTGGACCAGAACGTCGCGTGAGGCCTCTCTTCTTCCCTCTCCCCTTGTGGGAGAGGGTGGTTTCGAACGCATGAGAAACCGGGGGTATGTCTTGCGATAGAATTACCCCCTCGCCCGCCCTCAATGCTTCGCATGTCGGCCGCCCGGGAGCGAGCTTCGCTCGTCTCGGCTCCCACAAGGGGAGAGGGGAAGAAAGCAATGATCCCTCCCGACCTCCCCGCCGCGTTGAAGGTCGCCCTCGACCGGAAGGCGCACGGCTTGTCCCGCAACGATGCGGCGGCGCGCGCAACCGCCATCTCCAAAACCTATCGCGGCGGCGGCGGTTCCGGCGCGATCCGCAGTGAAAGCGATGCGCTCGCCTACGCGCTGGCGCGCATGCCCGCGACCTATGCGGCCGTCATCGCCGGCCTCAATGCGCTTCGCGAAATCCGGCCGGACTTTGCACCCGCAAGCCTGCTCGATATCGGAGCCGGACCGGGCACGGCGACGTGGGCGGCGGCACAGGCGTTCGACACCCTGACCGCATTCGCGGCCATCGACGCCAATCCGGCGCTGCGGACGCTGGCGCTCGGCCTTGTACGCGACGAGGCCCGGCTCGCCACTCTCCACTATTCGCCCGGCGAGGCGGCAGCGGGACTGCGCAATGCCGTCGCATCCGATCTCGTCATCGCGAGCTATATGGTCGGCGAACTGAGCGCCGACAGGCAGGCTGCGCTCGCGGAATCGATGTGGGCCGCAACCCGCGACACCCTGCTCGTCGTCGAACCCGGCACGCCCGCGGGCTACCGGCGCATCGTCGACCTGCGCCGCCGGCTGATCGCACGGGGCGCGCACGTTGTCGCGCCCTGCCCGCACGACAACGAATGCCCGCTCACCGCGCTTCCAAGCGAACCGGGCACCGCTGCCCGTGAAGAATTTGCGTCAGAACAAAAGACCACGGCGGACTGGTGCCACTTTGTGCAGCGGTTGCCGCGATTGCGCGCGCATAAACACCTGAAAGGTGCAGAGCTTCCCTTCGAGGATGAAAAATTCAGCTATGTCGCATTGTCGCGCACCGCGGCGAAGCAGCGCCCCGCACGCGTGCTGGCGCAGCCGCTCGTCAGCAAGGTCGCGGTCACCGCGAAGCTCTGCGCGCTGCAAGGTCTGTCGCTCGCGACTATCGCGCGCCGCGACAAGGCGGCCTATGCGCGATACCGGAAGCTGGATTGGGGTGACGCCATATTCGGGTCCGAAGCGCCGGGCACGGAATAATTTTCGCAGCCGGGCGTTTATCAGGCCGACGCATTCGCGTCCTCATCACGGTTCATCAAGCGTAGAGCTGCAATGTCCAGGACATTCGCCGCAATCCCACGCGCTGGCGCGGGATGCCGTTTCCCGATGCGGCGGCGATTGAACCGTCGGCACCGATCCGACGACAAAACGAGGCTACCGGTCGTGCTGTCCCTGCCGTGCGGCCTCGTTTTCGTCTAGTGTCCCGATTCCGAAGTTCGCATGTCCTTGCGGCGACCTTTGATGCGAACTTCGGAATTAAAGGGACACTGGCAAGTTTATGATTCTCGTGTGGTTCAGGTTCAGAAGTCCGCTTCA
>Ga0153956_1000908_pt1 | contig 29635 bp, 26 predicted proteins | sample TSFL040MetaG_FD_104704 | JGI IMG/M metagenome (GOLD analysis project Ga0153956, IMG submission 104704) | Attine ant fungus gardens microbial communities from Florida, USA - TSFL040 MetaG | ecosystem: Host-associated > Fungi > Mycelium > Unclassified | place: USA: Florida, Wekiwa Springs... | reverse complement strand
TGTGATGCGCATGAACCACTGAGTCAGCTTCTTCTTTTCGACCACGGCGCCGGAACGCCAGCCCTTGCCGTCGATGACCTGCTCATTGGCCAGAACGGTCATGTCCACCGGGTCCCAGTTGACCTGGCTTTCGCGGCGATAAACAAGGTCGTTCTTCAGAAGAGTGTTGAACCACTTTTGCTGCTGGCCGTAATAAGCCGGATCGCAGGTGGCGAATTCGCGTGACCAGTCGATGGAAAGCCCCAGGCGTTTCAGTTCGCCGCGCATATTGGCGATATTGTCGTAGGTCCAGCCCCTGGGGTGGATCTTGCGTTCCATGGCGGCGTTTTCGGCGGGCATGCCGAAGGCGTCCCAGCCCATCGGATGCAGCACATTGAAACCGCGCGCCCGCTTGAAACGCGCCACCAGATCACCCATGGCGTAGTTGCGCACATGGCCCATATGGATGCGGCCGGAAGGATAGGGGAACATCTCCAGCACATAGTATTTGGGCTTACCGGCGTCCTGCTGCGTCAGAAAAACGTTCGCTTCGTCCCAGCGCTGCAACTGGCGGGGTTCGGTTTCTTTGGGATTATAACGGGCCATAAATCTTTATGCGGAATGTGCGAAAACGGGGGATGGCTGCTTATAGGGCGCGTTGCGGTTCAAGACCATAAAAAAAGCCGTTGTGGCATTGACCACAACGGCTTTTTTAAACGAAAGCGATAACGCCTAATTCTTGACGTTGGACAGGCGCAGTTCGCGGGCGCGGGTCAGGATGGCGTTTTCGATGTCGAGCTGGGTCTGCTGCGACACATCCGCCGGCACCCAGCGATCGCCGGCGCGGACCTGCTTCTGGATCGAGACGTTCAGCGCATCGGCGCGCAGGCGCGAATCCAGAATGAAGATGGTGATTTTGAACTGCTCGTCCGGCGTTTGCGGATTGGCGTACCAGTCGGTGATGATCGTGCCGCCGAAAGGATCGGCCGAGGTCAGGGGCATGAAAGCAATGGTGTCGAGCGAGGCGCGCCACAGATAGGCATTGACGCCGATTCCGGCCTGTTCGTTATAGGTCGATTGTTTCTTGCCACCGCCGAACAGTTTGCCGAGACTGATCTTGTCATCGTCGGCAGGCGCGGTGGTATTGGCGGAAGTCGCGCCGCCCTTGGTGCCGAGGCTGGCGCAGGCGCTGAAGGACAGGCACAGGCCCAAAGCAGCGAGAGCCAGGCCGAAACGCTTCGGGGCCGATTTCCGCATAATCGTCATAGACTGATCACTCCGCATGATTTGAATTCGCATGGCCTAAGTCGCCGGAATTCCTGGATTTATTGGCCCCAAATGCCGGTTTTGACCCGGCGACCCGGCCCTCTATAGCATGGAGGCCCTGGGGTATGACAAGGGGTAGCATCACAAGTTTGTTAACTCTACAGCAAATAAGGGCGGATGTGGGGCAAAGACAAAAAGCTTATTCGCTCCTTTGCGTCAGGGTTGCAATGTCGCCATATCATTTATGGCGCGTTTACGATTCGTGGCGGATTCAACACATCTGTCAGGGGAATATCGGCTGAGGGCGCTTTTTGCGCGATATCAAATTGACCTGTCAGACTATTCGTCTTATCTGGATTTAGTCACAGCTTTGTCAAAATAGCTGTGTAAAACAATAAACTGGTATCCGGTGGCTGTTCAGAAAGGCAACCCTTTGGGGGGCTGGCTCACGAAAAAGACCGGGTTTCGGGCCTGTAGAAAAAGAAGATGAAACCTGTCGTATCCATGGCTGTATCCGTGATGGTTCTGGCATTAGCCGGAAGCAGCACTTTTGCCATGGCGCAAACCAAGACAGTGCGTCCGCAATCGACCGTTGAAAACATCGCCGGTTTGACGCCGCTGGTTCAGCCGGTCGGTGAAAGCTTCATCAGTGACGATACGACCGGCTTTTCCAAGCCGCAGTCTAAGGTCTACCAGTTCAATCTCGATGGCAAGTGGGGCGTCAAGTTCGACGTCAACCAGCCTGAATCCACCGCTCCCGGCTCCAATGACATTGATGCCGGCGCTTATTACCGGCTGTCCCCCTCGCTCCGGGTCGGCGGCTCGCTCGGTTTCGGTGAAAAATCCGACCCGATGAAACCGGAGCCTGCCCGCAGCGCCGCCCAGGGCGACAAGAAGCAGCCGCGCGTCCGCCTCGAAACCACATTCCGTTTCTAAAGCCTGAAAGCGTCCACGGCGCCAACGCCGGAAAGGCCGCTGTCTTTCAGCGCCAGGATATTGTCGCAGCCGATGCCTCCCAGACCAAACACCGGCAGGCTTGACGCAGCCGCCATTTCGCGCACCCCTTTGACACCGAGCGGCGGAACGCCTTGCGCCGATAGGCTGTGGCTGGCGAATACCGGTGAAACGAACACGCCGGAAAGACCGCTGTCGCTATCGAGGCGGCGCAAGGCTTCGGCGTCATGACAGGCGGCGGTCAGGATCAGATGCGGGTGCGCGGCGTGGAGCACGGCGGCGCGGGGGATGCTCGTCTGGCGCAGATGAACGCCATCGGCCTCAACATTCAGGGCCAGGGCATCATCCTCACCGATAAGGAGGGTCAGGCCGTTATCGCGGGCGATCCTGCGCAGTAATCGGGCGCGTTGCAGGGCATGGCTTTCGCCGAAATGCCGGTAAATCACGCCGCTGCCTTCGGGCATATGAACCGCGATATCTTCGGGATGCGGCGTACGGCGCGGATCGGTAAAGAAGAACAGCGGCGGCAATTGGGCCTTCAACGGTGATTGCGCTTGCGCTATATCCCGTGCCTTGTCGATCAGATATTGAAAGCGGGTCTTGTATGTCATCACCGGATACCCAGTCTCTGGAGGCCTATTCTAGGCTCAAGTCGCAGATGTACAAGGCTTTAAAGCAAGCGGGCCGCTCAGGGGATTCGGCTTATCTGACGGCGGTTTCCAAAAATCAGCCGTGGGAAGCCATCGCGCCGGTGCTTAAGGTCGGCCACCGGCGCTTTGGTGAAAACCGGGTGCAGGAAGCCATGGCGCGCTGGGAAGACAGGCGCGGCGATTATCCCGATTTGGAATTGCGGTTGATCGGCCCTCTGCAAAGCAACAAGGCGGCGGAAGCCGTGGCGTTTTTCGATGTGATCGAAAGCATCGACCGTGACAAGATCGCCCGCGCCATCGCCGATGAAATCCAGAAGCAGGGCAAGGCGCCAATTCTTTATGTGCAGGTCAATATCGGCGAGGAAAAGCAGAAGTCGGGCGTCCTGCCGACGGAAACGGACGCCTTTCTCGCCGCCTGCAAGGGTTATGACCTGAAAATCGAGGGATTGATGTGTATCCCGCCGGTCGAAGGACCGCGCGGACCCTGTTTCGCCTTGCTGAAAAAGATCGCCGACCGCAATGGCATCGTCCATCTCAGCATGGGGATGAGCGACGATTTCGAGACGGCCATCGCCTTTGGTTCGACAGAAATCCGCGTCGGCTCGGCGCTTTTCGGCGCGCGGTAGCTACATCTTCATATCGCCATGGTCCATGCCGCCGAAAACGCCGGGCTTGGCCAGGGGCGTATTGGAAACCCGCATCGGCAGGGTAACCGGGCCGGCTTTTTCAAACACCAGGGTCACATTGACGGTTTCGCCTTCAACCGGGCGATGGGTCAGGTTTTCCAGCATGATGTGATTACCGCCGGGCTTGAAAACCAGGGTATCGCCGGAGCGAATGACAAAGCCGTCCCTGGCTTCCGCCATTTCCATCGTCGAACCGTTCATGGTCATGGTGTGGAGCGTGGTCGTGGTGGCGCATTCGCAGGCGGCCGAGATCAGGCGATCATCGGTATTGCCCTTGTTGGTGATGGTGACATAGGCGGCGGTATTGGGATTATTACCCAATGCAGCGCGCATGGCGTAATCGGTCATGCTGAGGCTGGACTGGGTAACGACGCCACCGGCATCGCTTGAGCTGGAAATGGTGGTGGTGCGCTTTTCCACCTTTTCGCAGGCGGTCAGGGCCAGACAGGCAAGGCCCAGAACGATTATTGCGCGCATGGCGATCTCCAGTTTTGAATTAACCCCAAAGGCCTATAATCTTCTTCACATGCTTCACCACCGGGTCGGCCACGGCACTGGCGCGTTCGGCGCCCTTGGCCAGCACACGATCGATTTCCGCCGGGTCGTTGATGAGTTGGCGCAGCCTGATCGAAATCGGTGACATTTTTTCGACCACCACCTCAGCCAAAGCCGGCTTGAAAGCGCCGAAGCCCCTGCCGCCGAAATCTGTCAGCACATCGGCGACCGAAACACCGGCGAGCGCCGCATAGATGCCGACCAGATTCCGGGCTTCCGGCCGGTTTTCCAGGCCATCGGCGCTTTCGGGCAGCACATCGGCGTCGGACTTGGCCTTCTTGATCTTGGCGGCGATGGTGTCGGCGTCGTCGGTCAGGTTGATGCGTGAATTATCCGACGGATCGGATTTCGACATCTTGGCCGTGCCGTCACGCAGGGACATAATCCGCGCTCCAGGCCCCTGATAGAGGGTTTCGGGGATCGGGAAATAGTCGGTATCGAAGTCGTGGTTGAACTTCTTGGCGACATCGCGCGTCAGTTCCAGGTGCTGGCGCTGGTCTTCGCCGACCGGCACATGGGTGGCCCTATAGACCAGGATATCGGCGGCCTGCAGTACCGGGTAGGTGTAAAGGCCCACCGAAGCGCGCTCCTTATCCTTGCCGGCCTTGTCCTTGAACTGGGTCATGCGGTCGAGCCAGCCAAGGCGGGCGACGCAGTTCAGCAGCCAGGCCAGTTCGCTATGGGCGCGCACGGCCGATTGCGGGAAGATGGTCGATTTTTCGATGTCCACGCCGGCGGCCAGATAGCAGGCGGCGATCTCGCGCGTCTGACTCAGGAGTTTTTCCGGTTCCTGCCAAACGGTAATGGCGTGCAGATCGGCGATCATGTAGAAACGCTCGGCGTCATCGGCCTGCATATCGGCAAACTTTTTCAGCGCCCCGAGATAGTTGCCGAGGTGCAGCGAGCCGGAGGCCTGAATGCCGGAGAGGATGCGTTTCTTGGTCGTCATGGCTTAAAGTCTTTACTCGTTATCCGGGGCGACGTTTCAGCATCACCTTCAAATCGCGCGGCTTGATCGCGCCTGTTGCAAACAGCAGACCGATATAAAGGAAGAGGCCGGCGAAACAAACCCCCAGAATGGCGATTTCCTTGACCAGATGCGGTATCGCCGCGGCGATGAGGCCCTCGATGACCGGACGGAAATACGAACAGGTGGCGAGAAAGGCCGCCATGCCGAGGCCGGCGGTCAGTACCTTGGTCAGGCCCGTGGCGCTGCGTTTCGACAGGTGCCACATCTTGCGTCGGATCAGGCTGATCAGCATCAGGATGACATTGGCCCAGGCCCCGGCCGAGGTGCCGATGGCCAGGCCTGGCACGCCCAGGCGTGGCACCAGCGTCAGGCCGCCGATTTCCAGTCCGTTGAACAGGCCGATCCCGACGATGAGATTGACGGCCACATTGACCAGGGCGAATTTCATCGGTCCGAAGGTGTTCTTGCGGGCATAGAAGGCTGGACTCAGGATGCGGGTCAGCACGAAGGCGGGCACTCCCCAGCCGTAATGCAGCAGGGCGGCGGCGGTCTGATGGGCATCATAGACCTGGAACTCGCCGCGGGTGAACAGGCCGTCGATCAGGAAGAAGGGGATGGAAATCAGGGCGGCGGCGGCGGGCAGGGTCAGCGCCATGGAAAAGATCAGGGCGTCATCCATGGTGTTCTGCGCCCCGTCATGATCCTGCGCTTGCACGGCGCGCGAAAGGGCGGGCAGCAAGGCGACGCCGATGGCGACCCCCACCAGCCCCAGCGGCAGTTGATAAAGCCGGTCGGCATAGTTCAGCCATGAACGCGCGCCCGGAACCGCCGAGGAAAAAGCCTGCGAAACAAAGACGTTGATCTGGGTGGCGGCGGCGGCGAGCGCACCCGGAATGGCCAGCCACATCAGTTGTTTGATGTCAGGCGTCAGGCGCGGCATAACGGACAGGCCGATCTTCGCGCCGACGCGCCGCACACCCCAGAACAGCAGCCCGGCTTGCAGGAGGCCGGCCAGCAGCACCCCGCCGGAGGCCCAGTAGGCGGCCTTGATGGGATCTGTCTGCGGAATCACGGCCGCCAGCATCACAGCGTTGAGAATGGTCGGCACGGCGGCGGAAACGATAAAGCGTCCGCGCGCGTTCAAAACGCCCGACATCAGCGCCACCAGCGCCATGCACGGCAGATAGGGCATGGTGATTTGGGTCAGGATGATGGCCAGCCTGAACTTGGCCGGGTCGCTGAAATAGCCGGGATTGATGGCGTGCATCAACCATGGCATGGTCAGTTGCGCGGCAATGGTCAGCACCAGGGTGGCAAAGGTGAGGGTGGCCATGGCGTCGCGGGCCAGCCTGTCGGCGGCTTCCTTGCCCTCTTGCACCAGAACCGCCGAATAGGACGGCACGAAAGCGGCCGTGAAGGCCCCTTCGGCGAAGATGCGGCGAAAGAGGTTGGGGAAGGAAAGGGCGGTATAATAGGCGTCGGCGGCAATATTGCCGGAGGCGCCGAGCACGGCCGAAATGACCAGATCGCGCGCCAGCCCCATGAAGCGGCTGATCAGGGTGAAGCTGCTGTTGATCAACGAATTCCGGACCAGTCCGGAAGACTTCGGAGCCGGTGGGTTCACAGGCAGCGGGGCGGGCGTTTCGGCGTCTGACACGGACATGCTCTGAAAAGGTGTGGCTTCCGCTTTAGGCTGGCGTGAGGTTTCCCGCAAGCGGTTAAGCGTTAACGCGCCAGACTGGCCTTCGCCCGCGCCAGGTTGCGCTTGGGCGGCTGGGCCGGTTTGTCGAGCAGCGCCAGTAATTGCTTCTTCAGGGTCTGTTTCAAACCACCGGCGAGTTGCGACTTGCGGTAATGGTCGGCGACATAAAAGGCGTCGACCGCGCGCTCGCCGTAACAATCGATATGGGCGGAAGCGATATCGATGTGCTGCCTGGCCATAAGCTCGACGATATCGGCCAGCAGGCCGGGACGGTCGCGGCCCGATACCTCGATAATGGTGACATTGGCGTTGCTGTCGTCGTCGAAGACCACGGTGGGGGCGATGGCGAAGGCGGCCGTGCGCGCCGAGAAGGCCGATTTCCACGTCAGAGGCTCCGGCAACTTGCCGCGCGCGGCGGCCTCCAGCGCGGTCCGGGCGTGTTTCTGCCGTGGCAGGTCGTCATGGGCGAAGGGCTTGCCGGCGGCGTCCTGCACATAGAAGACATCAAGCGCGCGGCCGGTGGAGGAGGTGAAGACCTGGGCGCCGACGACATTGCCGCCGAGATTGGCGAAGCAGCGCGCCAGGTCAGCGAACAGGCCGATGCGGTCTTCCGCCGAGATCGAGAAAGCGGTGGCGTTGCGCACGGTATCGATGCGCAGGGCGGCGGCCGGCTCGGAATCGAAGGCCTGCCCCACCAGGGCGGCATGGCCCCTGATTTCCTCCGGCGTGAATGAAAACAGATAGCTTTCGTCCATGGTTTCGAGCCAGGCGGCGATATCGTCGTCGTTTTCGCTTAAGGATCGGCGGCGTTCATCGGCGCGTTGCTGAAGATCCTCGCGCACCCGCGCCACGGCGTCCGGGCCACGACCGCCACGGAAGGCGCTCTCGGTGGCGTCGAACAGGTCACGCATCAACTGGCCTTTCCAGGCGTTCCACACGCCGGGTCCAACGGCGCGGATATCGGCCACGGTCAGGATCAGCAGCAGGCGCAGGCGTTCCGGCGTTTCGACGATATGGGCGAAGGCGGCCACGGTTTCCGGATCGGAGACATCGCGCTTTTGCGCGTAATCGGACAGGATAAGATGGTGCCGCACCAGCCAGGCCACCTGATCGGTCTTCCAGTCCTCGATGCCCAGCCGCTCGCAGGCCTTGCGTGCCGCGATCTCGCCGCCGACCTCCTGGCCAAGCTCGTTACCCTTGCCGGTATCGTGCAGCAACATGGCGAGATAGAGCGATTCCTTGTCGGTGATCTGCGGCATGATCACGCTTGACAATGGGTGATCTTCGGTGAAGCGGCCGGTATCGATGCCGTGGATGATATCGACGGCGCGCAGGGTATGCTCATCGACCGTATAGGCGTGATACATGTTGAACTGGGTCTGGGCAACGATGCGGCCGAATTCGGGGATATACCGCCCCAGCAGGCCGGTTTCCGACATCATGGACAGCGTTTTATACGGGTTCTTGCCTCGCACCAGAAGGTCGAGGAACAGCCGCGCCGCTTCCGGGTTGCGGCGAAGGCTCGGCGTCACCAGGTCGAGATTGCGGGCGATGGCGGTGAAGGCGTCCGGGTGCAGGTCCAGCTCCAGCCGGTCGGCCATCTTGAACAGCATGAACATCGCCACCGGCGACTTCTGGAAGATATCGGGCGAATTGACGCTCAGGCGGCCGCTGACGATGATGAAGCCGGGATGATCGGCGCGGGTCAGGTTCATGATGCCCGACTGGATCAGGCTCGACAGGCGCGCCAGCGGCTTGGCCCGCTGGGTTTCCAGCTTGGTGCAGAAGGTGCGGGTCAGCGCACCCACCTCTTTGGCGACGACGAAATAGCGACGCATGAAGCGCTCAACATTGGGTTCGCCCTCGCGGTCGATAAAGCCCATGCGGCGGGCCACTTCGGGCTGGAGGTCGAAGGTCAGGCGCTCCTCGCCGCGTCCGGCGGCGGTGTGCATGGTGATGCGGACCTTCCACAGGAAGTCGAAGGCGCGCATGAAGATGCGGCGTTCCTTGTCGGTCAGGATCAGGTCGAGCACCTCGTCGTCCTTGCCCGCGCCGCCGGCCAGATGCTTGGCCCGGTATTGAGCGATCCAGTAGAGCGTATGCAGGTCGCGCAGGCCGCCCTTGCCTTCCTTGACATTGGGTTCGACCACGAAGCGCGTGGCGCCGGCCTTGACATGGCGCTGGTCGCGTTCTTCCAGCTTGGCGGCGACGAAATCGAAAGCGTGGGATTTCAGGCCGTCATGGTTGAAGCGGTCTTCCAGGCTTTTCGCCAGTTCGGTGTCGCCGGCGATCAGACGATGCTCCAGCACCGCCGTCATGATGGTATGGTCGCTCTTGACGTATTTGATCGTTTCATCGACCGTGCGCGACGAATGGCCGACCTTCAGGCCCAGGTCCCACAAGGTGTAGAGGATGAACTCGATGACCGATTCCGAGTGCGAGGTTTCCTTCCAGGCGCGCAGGAACAGCAGGTCGAGATCGGAATAGGGGGCCAGTTCGCCGCGGCCATAGCCGCCGACCGCCAAGAGAGCCAGGCGTTCGCCCTCGGTCGGGTTGCGGGCGCGGTAAACGTGGGTGAGGGTGAAGTCCCACAAGGCCGACACCACCTCGTCGGTCACCTTCGCCAGCGCCTTGGCGGTGGCGAAGCCGCCTTTCTGCTCGTCCATCCGATCCAGTACGGCGGCGCGGCCCTTTTCGAGCGCGTCTTTCAGGATAATGACGGCGCGGCGTCGCAAATCGAGCGTGTCGCCGGACGAGTCCTCATAGGCCTCGGTCAGGATCTTACGCAGATGTGTACCGTCGATACGGTATGCGGGCGCCGCCGGGTGTGTCTGGGTGAGCATGGGGGAGGGATCACTCATGTAACAAAACTCGGCCGACCTCCGGTCTACAGTAGTTTGCGTAAATTATAAATGAGTTCCAGCGCCTCTTTCGGACTTAAATCGTCAGGGTTTACCGACTTGAGCGCCGCCTCCACCTTCGAGGGGGCGTATGTAACCGCCTCCGGGGTGCGGCTGACGGAAAACAGTGGCAGGTCATCGAGCCGCAGCTTCGTCTGGTTGTCTTCCTCAAGGCGGGTCAGGATGTCGCGGGCGCGGTTCACCACGGCGGGCGGCATGCCGGCGAGACGCGCCACCTGCACGCCGTAGGAGCGGTCGGCGGACCCCTTGCGCGCCTCATGCAGGAAGATCAGTTCGCCGTTATGCTCATGGGCGGTCAGCGACAGATTATTTACGGCGGCCAGCCGGTCTTCGAGCTTGGAAAGTTCGTGATAATGGGTGGCGAAAAGCGTCCGCGCCCTGATGATGTCATGCAGGTTTTCCGCCGAGGCCCAGGCGATGGCCAGGCCGTCATAGGTGGCGGTGCCGCGGCCGATTTCATCGAGGATGATGAAGGAGCGTTCGCTGGCCTGGGTCAGGATAGCGGCGGTTTCGACCATCTCCATCATGAAGGTCGAGCGGCCCTGCGCCAGGTCGTCACCGGCGCCGACGCGCGAGAACAGCTTGTCGACCACACCGAGGTGCATGGATCTGGCGGGTACGAACATCCCGGCCTGCGCCATGATGATCAGCAGGGCGTTCTGGCGCAGATAGGTCGATTTACCGGCCATGTTCGGGCCGGTGACCAGTGACAGCCGGGCGGCGTCAACGCCGGAGGCATCGAGATCGACATCATTGGGCGTGAAAGGCTTGCCCTGAGCCTTCAAGGCCGCTGCGACGACCGGATGGCGGCCGCGGGAAATCTCGAGGCGCAGGCTATCATCGATTTTTGGGCGTACCGCATCCCAGTCCTCCGCGTAAGCGGCATTGGCGACCGCCACATCGAGCGCGCAGATGGCGTCATGGCCGGCCTGAATCTCGGCGGCGGCGAGGCGAACCTCCTCGCGCAACTGCTCAAAGATTTCCAGTTCCAGCGCCAGCCCCTGCTGGGCAGCGCGCTGGATGCGGCCATCGAGTTCGATCAGTTCGGTGGTGACGAAGCGCACCTGATTGGCCAGCGACTGACGGTGGATGAACTGCTTTTCCGTGTCCTGGGCCTGGAGCTGTTCGGCCAGTTTGGCGGAAAGCTCGATGAAATAGCCCAGCACATTATTGAACTTGATGCGGATGGCGATGCCGGTTTCCGCCGCCAGCCTCTGTTCCAGCGCCAGTATGATCTGGCGGCTGTCATCGCGTAGGGTGCGGGCCTCATCGAGATTGGCATTGAAGCCGGGGCGGATAAAGCCGCCGTCGGATAATTTAAGCGGCGGTTCCTCGACCAGGGCGCGCTCCAGCTTATCACGTAACTGGCTGAGCGGCAGGGAAGGCGCCAGCGCCGTGATGATATCGTCGATTTCCTGTGGGGCCCCAAAAACTTCAAGTGGGTCAATTTCCACCTGATGGCGGGCATCGTTCAGATGATTGGCCAGTGTTTCGCCGACATGCAGCGCGCTGGCGATGACGCACAGGTCGCGGGCGCTGCCGCGATTGAGCGACAGCCGGGAAAGCGCCCGCGCCTGATCGGAGAGGGTGCGCATCAAATGACGCAGGGTGTCGCGCACATCGCGTTTTGGCAGCAGCCACTCGATCGTATCGAGGCGAGCATTGATATCCGCCGGATTATACAGCGGCCGCGCCAGACGATTGAGCAGCAGGCGGCAGCCGCCGGACGTCACCGTCATATCCAGCGCCGAAATCAGGCTGCCTTCGCGTTTGCCCTGTTGCGTGCGATCGATTTCCAGCGAATTGCGCGTGGCGGCGTCGATGGCGAGGTAATTGTTCGAGATCACCCGTGCTGGGGGCTTGAGAGTGGGAATCTTGCCGGCCTGGGTCAGGTCGATATAAGCCGCCAGCAGGCCCAGCGCCGAAATCTCCGCCGGGCTGAAGGTGCCGAAACCATCGAGTGTCTGGATGCCATAGAGCTTGAGCAGCCTCGCCTCGCCGCCCGCCGGATCGCACAGGCTGGACGGTTGCGGCTGGATGACGCCGCCGTACATCTTGAGCAGCGGATAGAGTGTTTCGTCCTGAATCAGCCGGTCGGCCACCAGGCTTTCCGAAGGGCGCAGGGCGGATAACTGAACGCCGATCTGTTCCGGCGCCACTTCCAGCACCTCGACATCGCCGGTGGAAAGCTCCACCGCCGCCAGGGCCAGAACTCCGCCGCGCGACGACAAGGCCACCAACCGGTTGGCGCCGCGCTCTTCCAGCAGGGTGTCCTCGGTCAGGGTGCCCGGCGTTACAACGCGCGTAATGCCCCGTTTGACGATGGCTTTCGAGCCGCGCTTTTTCGCTTCGACAGGGTCTTCCAACTGATCGCAGACGGCGACGCGATGACCCAGCCGGATCAGCTTGGCTATATAGGCTTCCGCCGCATGGGCGGGCACGCCGGCCAACGGTATGTCCTTGCCCTGGAACTGTCCGCGCTTGGTCAGGGCCAGTGACAGGGCCTGAGAGGCAACAACCGCGTCCTCGAAAAAGATTTCGTAGAAATCACCCATTCGCATCAACAGGAGGGCGTCCGGATACTGCGCCTTCAACTGGATATATTGCGCCATGACCGGCGTGGCGCCCTCCACATTCGGGACGGCGGTTTCGGAGGTAAGGGGTTGCGGAGCGTTCATGGCGGCGAAGTTAACCATTGTTAATGGCGAAGAGAAGGGTTTTCGCAAAGGAATATGTGTACAACACGCCTTCAAAACGTAGTCAAAAAACCACAGCTTGCAAATTCATTTGTCTGACAATAAAGAAAAGTACCTTTTATATGCGGTTGGCCCTTTATAAGCCGTTGATCCTGTTCTATTCCGTAAGGGCACAACCCCTTAATTTATAATATAAATCGCCACATCGTACTCAGAGTTCCCACAGATCATGCCTACCGAAAAACAGACCTTCAGCGACGACGAAGCCCTTCACCTTCACCAGCATCCCCAGCCGGGCAAGATCGCGCTGATGGCGACCAAGCCTATGGCGACTCAACGCGATCTGGCCCTGGCCTATTCGCCGGGCGTGGCGGTGCCGGTGCGCCGTATCGCCGAGAACCCGGAAACGGCTTACGACTATACGTCTAAGGGCAATATGGTGGCTGTGATCTCGAACGGCACGGCGATTCTCGGCCTTGGCAATCTCGGTGCGCTGGCCTCCAAGCCGGTGATGGAAGGCAAGGCCGTGCTTTTCAAGCGTTTCAGTGATATCGACAGTTTCGATATCGAGGTGGCGACGCAGGACCCGGACGAATTCATCACGGTGGTGAAGAATATCACGGCAAGCTTTGGCGGCATCAATCTCGAAGACATCAAGTCGCCGGAGTGCTTCATTATCGAGGCCGCCTTGCAGGATCTGGCCGATATTCCCGTGTTCCACGATGACCAGCACGGCACGGCCATCATCGCCTCGGCCGGCCTGATCAATGCGCTGGAAATCACCGGCAAGAAGATCGAGGACGTCAAGGTGGTGCTTTGCGGCGCCGGCGCGGCGGGGCTGTCGTCGCTGTCGTTGATCAAATCGCTGGGCGTCAAACACGAGAACACCACGGTGGTCGATATCCATGGCGTCGTCTATGAAGGCCGTACGGTCGACATGGACCAGTGGAAAGCGCCGCACGCCACCAAGACCAGCAAGCGGACCCTGGCTGAGGCAATGGTTGGCGCCGACATTTTCCTGGGCCTCTCCGCCAAGGGCGTGCTGACTCCTGAAATGGTCGCCACCATGGCCGACAAGCCGATCATCTTCGCCATGGCCAATCCCGATCCGGAAATCACCCCGGAAGAGGTCGCCAGCGTCCGTTCCGACGCCATCGTCGCCACCGGCCGGTCCGATTATCCCAACCAGGTCAATAACGTCCTCGGTTTCCCTTACATCTTCCGTGGCGCGCTCGATGTCCGCGCCCGCCGGGTAAACCACGAAATGAAGCTGGCCGCCGCCCATGCCCTGGCGCAACTCGCCCGCGAGGATGTGCCCGATGAGGTGGCCGCCGCCTATCAGGGCCGCCATCTGAAATTCGGTCCTGATTACATCATTCCGTCGCCGTTCGATCCGCGCCTGATCTGGTATGTGCCGCCTTTCGTGGCCCAGGCCGCCATGGATACCGGCGTGGCGCGCAAGCCGATCACCGATATGGACGCTTACCGCAAGACGCTGGAGCAGCGCCTCGATCCGTCGGCGGGCTTCCTGCAATCGATCACCTCGGCGGTGCGCTCGCGGCCGTCGAAGCGCATTGTCTTTGCCGAGGGCGAGGATATTTCGGTCATCCGCGCTGCTCACGCCTTCAAGCTGCAAGGTCTCGGCACGCCAATCCTGTGCGGGCGTGAAAATCTGGTCGAAGCCAATATGCGCGCCGCCGGCATCGATCCGGCGGAAGAGGGCATCGAAATCGTCAATGCCCGTCTCAGCCATCGCAATGCGGCCTATTCGCAATTGCTCTATTCGCGTCTTCAGCGCCACGGCTATCTCAAGCGCGATGTCGATCGCCTGATCAATCTCGACCGTAATTCCTTCGCCGCCGCCATGGTTATTTCCGGCCATGCCGACGGTATGGTGACCGGTGTGACGCGCTCATTCGACAAGTCGCTGGATGACGTGCTGCGCGTGGTTGATCCGGCACCGGGCGGCCGCATCATGGGGCTTTCCATCGCGCTGGCCAAGGGCCGGACCATCTTCGTGGCGGATACCACGGTCGCCGAAACGCCGACCCCGGAAGAACTGGGCGACATCGCCATCGAGGCCGCCATGGCGGTGCGGGCCATGGGCCATACGCCGCGCGTCGCCTTCATGAGCTATTCGACCTTCGGCAATCCATCGGGCGAACGTTCGGATCGCGTCAAGGAAGCGGTGCGTCTGCTGGAAGAGCGCGGTGTCGATTTCGAGTTCGAGGGCGAGATGCCGCCCGATGTGGCGCTGGAACCGGCCATGTGGGCCAACTACCCCTTCCAGCGCCTGACCGCGCCGGCCAATGTGCTGATCATGCCGGCCATCCAGTCGGCTTCGATCTCGACCAAGATGATCGAGGCTTTGGGCGGCGCCACGGTGGTCGGGCCGCTGCTGCTGGGCTTGTCCAAGCCGGTACAGATTTGCCAGTTGTCGGATTCGGTGTCGAAAATCCTGACCATGGCCACATTTGCGGCCTATGATATCCGGGCGTCGGCGAAGGGCTGAGGTAAGGCGAGGGGTCGCGGACCCCTCGACCCCGAAATATGACGGCGCTTAATCGTCATCATCCAGTACCTGCGGCAAACGGTTCAGCCAGATGCACAGGATAATGGCCAGCACACCAATGACTGACGAATAGGTGAAAAAGACGATATAGCCGGTGCCCAGGGCTTCCCGCGATACGCCCAGCACGGCGGCGGGCTTGGCGAAGGATTCCGGCGTCAAATGGCTGAACAGAGGCCGAAATGATATCGCCCAGCCGCCGGCATCCGAACTGCGGGCGGTTGATTCAACGATGCGGCCGGATTGCGAAGCCAGCATCTTGCCGGGCAGGGCGTACAGAGAGGTAAATAACGCATATTGCTGTGCGGCGTAACCCTTTGAAATCAAGGACGACATATAGGCGATCAGCACGGTACCCGCCACGCCCGCCGAGGCATTATCAATGGCCAGCGCAATCGAAAAGGCGGCGATGTCATTGCCTTTCATCGCCAGCCAGGCATAGGCCATGTTGGAAAAAGAGCCGACAACCGCGCCGAAAATCAGGCCGGTCTTCATGCCGAACCGCGTCATGGTGATGCCGCCGATACTGACCCCGACAATCGTCATCACCACGCCGAAAATCTTACGCACACCGGCGATTGTGGTCAGATCGAAGCCGAGGTCGACATAGAAGGCGCCATTGACGTTCAGCAGGAAATCCGAGACGCGATAGAGGCAGATCAGGGCCAGGATCAGCCCGGCCAGATTTTCGTAACGCTCGAAAAAAGCGGCGATGGGCGTAACGAAGGTCTGGCGCAGATAGGCTCCCGGCCGGGTCAGTTTTCCCGGCAAAGGCAAACAGGCGGTGACGATCAGGCCGAGGCCGATCAGGACGGCGGGCACCTGCCAGAAAACGCCGGTCGTCCTGCTGGTCCAGGCGGCCTTGGCGGCGTCGAAGATTTCGGCCGTGGGGAAAGCGAAGCGGAACAGGTCGATATTGGCGGTCAGGCCCGCGCCCATTAAACAGATGGCGCCGAACATCAGGACCAGACGGCCCGCCCACTCCACGGCTTCAAGTGCCGGAAGCGAAGGCGCATCGCCATAATCGATAGGTCGTACCTTGTGTTCGGCTTCCTTCGGCGCCAGCAAAACGGCGATGACGCCGAGCACCATCAGAGCCGCCATCAGGGCATAGGCGAAGCCCCAGCCGAGCGTATCGGCCAACATCAGGGGTACGATCCCCGAAACGAACGGTGCGATCCGCGATCCCCAGGCGGTGGCGGTGGCCATGACAGCCTGACGGGAATCCGACTCGCCGGCGGTTTCGATCCGCCAGGCGTCGATGACGATATCCTGCGTGGCCCCCGCAAAGCCGATGATAACGGCGGCAAGCGCCATCAGGCCAAGCTGGGTATGCGGATTCATCGTCGAAATTGCCCACAGGCCAAGCATGATGACGACCTGGCTGGCCAGTATCCAGCCGCGCCGGTGGCCAAGCATGAAGGTCAGGCCCGGAATGCCGACACGATCAAGTACCGGTGCCCAGACGAATTTCAGGCTGTAGACGAAGGTGACCAGCGAAAAATAGCTGATCGTGGTCAGCGACAGGTCGGCCGTACGCAGCCAGACCGACAGGGTGTCGAAAATCAGCGATAAGGGCAGGCCGGATGAAAATCCGAGCAGGATCATCACCAGGGCGGGGCGCGAGAAAAACGGCTTCAGGCTTTGCCACAGCGTTTTCTTTTCAGGCGCGGCGGGCGCGGGTGATTCGGTCATGGGCGGCCTCAATGTCAATTGAGCGCAGCCTAGGGGAAGTTGCCGCCGCTGTTAAGCGCTTTTGACCGCCGAGTGGCTGCCGGTCCAGGTCTGGAGGCGGTGTTTCAGCGCCACTAGTTCGATGGGCTTGGTCAGGAAATCGTTCATGCCGGCGTGAATGCTGGCGCGGCGGTCTTCCTCATAGGCATTGGCGGTCAGGGCAATGACGGGGGTGCGGATGCCCATGGCGCGGATTTCACGCACCGCGCCGATACCATCGATGCCGGGCAGGCCCAGGTCCATGAAGATGATGTCGAACTGGCGGTTTTTCACAATATCGATAGCTTCCTCGCCGGAAGATGCGCGTTCGACGCGGCAGCCCTCGCGCTGGAGCAGGATTTGGGCCAGCAGGGCATTGACCGGATTATCCTCGACCAGCAGCACGGATTTATCAGGCGCGGATTCGCTGACAATGCGCTCATCGTCATTCTGCGGCTTTGGCTCGATCTTCCGTTCCTGATCATGAAGCGTCTCCAGGCGTTCGAGCAGGGAAGAGCGGCGCAGGGGCTTGATCAGATAGCCAGACCAGCCTTTTTCGCGCCAGGCGGCGATTTCAGCGCGCTGTTCCGGCGCCAGCAGGATCAGGCTGCGCGGCGAGGGCGCGGCGGTGGGTGTGTCGAAGGTCGTCCGGTCAGCCAGAATAATGGCCTGCGGATCAAAAATATCTTCGGCGCGCGCCACGACACGTAGACGGCAATCGCCCGCCGCCAAATGGCTTTGCGCGCCTTCGGCCAGTATGTCGTTATCGCCTATAAAAGCGACAGCATGGGGATAGCCGCTATGCGGAGGCTTGTTGCGCAGGCCATAGGGCGCACGAAATTCCATGGTGAAGCGCGATCCCTGCCCAACTTCGCTATCTAGGGTCAGGATACCCTGCATGACATCCACCAGCTTCTTGACGACGACCAGCCCCAGGCCGGCCCCGCCATAGCGCGTGGCATGGCTGGGTTCGACCTGGCCATATTCCTCGAAAATGCGCACGCGGGCCTCTTCGGGGATGCCGGCGCCGGTATCGCGGACACTGAAACGGATGAGGCCCGCGTCGCTCAGGCCCACATGGATCAGTACGCCGCCTTTTGTGGTGAACTTGATAGCGTTGCCGGCAAGGTTAAACAGGATCTGGCGCAGGCGGCCTTCATCGGCGTGGATATAATCGAGGCGCGGATCAAGCGACCACACGATTTCTATTCCGTTGGCATGGGCGCGTGGCGACAAAAGCTCGGCCACGCTCTGCAGTAATGGTTCCAGCTGGACCTCGGTTGTTTCCAGTTCGATACGGCCGGCATCGATGCGGGCGTAATCGAGCAGGTCATTGACCAGGGTTAGCAGGTGCTCGCCGGATTCGCGCGCCGTCTGGACGTAAGACGCCTGATCGGGAGATAGCGGTGTGCGGGTCAGCAGGGACAACATGCCCATCACGCCATTGAGCGGCGTGCGGATTTCATGGCTCATCAGGCGAAAAAAGTCTTCGCGGGCCTTGAGGCGCTCTTCCGGGGAAAGCCGCTCTTCCGGATCGTGACCTGTAACTGAAATGGGCATGGGGATTTTTCCGCCTGACTCTTCTGATAAGGACAGCATAAGGGAAAAAGGTTAAGGTAGCTCAAAGGCGCGGCCCGTATGGCATCAAGATACCACGCGGCTATATATTCGCGCTTCCACCTGACTATCCGTGGCGGCGGTACGGCGATAAACCAGGGCTTCGGCGATATGCCGGCGCAGGACTGGGCCGGACTGTTCGAGATCGGCAATGGTTCGCGCCAGCCGCAGGGTGCGCGTCCAGCCGCGCGCGCTTAAGGATGTCTGTTGCGCCGCTTGTGTCAGTAAGGCTTTGGCGGTGTCATCCAAAGCGCAGATTTGCTCCAGTCCAGCCCCATAAGCCGTAGCATTGAGACCGTTATCTGTGGCCAGCTCAAGCCGTTTGGCGCGGTCGAGCTGAATTTCCCGTGCCATCAGAACACGGGCGGCGACTTCCTTCGAGCCTTCGGCTGGCGCGGGCAGGGCCATATCCATGGCGGTGACCGGTGGCACGTCGATCTGCAAATCGATGCGATCCATCAACGGACCGGACACCCGGCTTTGATAATCCCTGATGCAGCGTGGTGCTTTCCCGCAAGCCCCTTTCCCAACGCCGCCATAGCCGCAGCGGCAGGGATTCATCGCCGCCACCAGTTGTACCCGCGCCGGATATTTGACGTGGTGATTGGCGCGCGCCACGATAATTTCATTGGTTTCCAGCGGTTGCCGCAACGAATCCAGGGCCTGCGGCGAAAATTCCGGTATTATGTAGCAAACGCACCTAAAACACCCTCGCCCGCCGTCCCCTGAAAATTTAAGGTGTCGGCATGGAAAGACCAAATACAGTCGCCGGGTTGACGGCCAAACGAGACGAGCTTCACAAGCTGCGTAAGACGCTTGAAGCCGAAATATACAAGATCACCTCTGATATTGATCACCTGGACGCAGCAATTGCGCTGTTCGATCCGGCTAACACACCACGCGCGGTGAAACGCTATGTGACCAAGCACAGAGCGAAGAAGGGCAGCGTAACGCCCTTTGTGGTTAGGTTTCTCAGAGAGGCTAAAGCGCCAGTCACCAGCAAAGACATTACGACAGCCTGGTTGGCAGCGCGGGGACTGCGAACCGACGATGCGACCTACGTCATTATACGGAAGCGGATAGGCGCATGCCTGACGAAGCTGCGCACCAGCGGCTTGGTCGTGTGCGATGAAATGATTGGCGAATATAAGGGGTGGGTGGTAGCATCCAGGCTATGAACTGGATAGCGAAACTCTGGAAAGCCCTGATCGATTTCTTCCGGCCCGAATATGAGGAAACGGAAGGCGATACGGCTACGCGGATGCTGTATCGGCGGAATGACGAGGAAAATTGATAATCATCTGGCTGGAAAACCCCCAGTTAATGCCTATATCCAGTTTGTTTGACGTTTAGGTTTGTCGCAGCGAAACAAGGCTTAACGTCATTTTAATGCACGATTCGGGCAATTAAGGGCGAATTCTTGCGTTAGCATCTTTTAAATATACAATTGTCATGATAACAAAATGTCCTCACCGCGTCGCAGCGCAATGAGGACATGAATGGGTCATTTGAGTGCCCGTTTTGCATGTTATTGTTGTCAAAAGTGAACCTAAAGAGGAATGACTATGTCTAAGTTTAATCGCGAAGGTTGGATGTAATTCAACCATTGCCTGAATTTTACTGCCAATTAATTCCTTTCTGATACACTGGAATTATGAAGCATATTCTCAGGTTACTCCTTACGTTAGTTGTATTTGGCGCTGGTCTCTGGGTAGGCAACCACAGTTGGCATTTGAACCTGCCTTCAGGCTGGGCAGATACGACTACTGCGGTCGCTACCGTGATAGGTGTGCTGGTAACTGTTTTGGCAGTAGTCATAGCGGTATTGGCAATTATATCTCAGCGTCAGTCTGCACGCGCTCAACACACTATTGAATTCTTATCAGACGCCCTGCGCGACGCCGATTTAATTTATGCAAAGGCGGTATTTGCCGAAAAAGCCAGCCAGCCAGGCGGATTGGCTAAGTATGCTCATAAGGAGCATGGCAAAGTTGAATCTAATATATGTACCGTACTAAATCATTTTGAGTTGATTTCGCTAGGCATTCAATGCGGCACAATCGATTATGATGTATTCAAGAAGTGGAATCGTTCTACGGTCCTCTATATATGGACTGCCGCCTCTCCGTTTATTTCGGAGAGTCGTAAATTGAAAAATTCGCCACTTTTATGGCACGAGTTTGAAGAGCTTGCTCGTGATTTCAGTGCCAACAAAAATCCACCTCGTAAAATCAAGAATCCTTTGCGACTACTTTTGTAATTAGCTTACAAGTCCAATAACAAGGATTTTCATGACGACAGCTCGGCTTTCGCCGCGAGCTGCGATGCGTCCATCGCAGATACCCAGGAAGCCACGCTGTTCCTGATAGTCTTGTGTAATCTGGTACAGATGTCCTCGCCAGGTGAACCGCAGAACGTCGTGCGCGGCTGAATTCAGGTGATTATGCTGCACGTTGCCAATACCCTTTCCATTTCCTTGAAACCGGGTGATCCAACGCTGCCGCTGTGATCATCATGAATTGGTCGCCATTCGAGACCCGGCGCATGTTTTCCCGCCACGCCATCTCGTTGGCGTAGGCGTCCAGGTACTTCCCGGCGATGTGGTGGTGGGTGCCTTGTTCGGCGCGGCGCAGGCGGGAGAAATAGCTCTCCGCCATGTTAGTGCAGGCACCGTCCAGCGAGTACGCTTCTTGGTGATTGATGCGCCTAGTCTCGTAATGGATTGCCAACACGTCCCAGTGACTGGCTTCGTCCGCATGGATGGTGGAGTCAGTGCCGACGTATTGACGTACTAACAACACGCCGTCTTTCTCCGCCTTTGCGACAAATGGGAGCGCGCGGCCTTCACGTTCGCGCATGACCACTACGACTTGGCGTTTGCCGGACTGGTTTTCCGTCAAACGCCGGTCACGGCGATTCTCTTTCTCATTTGCTGGTTTGACGTAGCCGCCGAAGTACGCGCCATCGACCTCCACATGACCGTCGAGTTGTGAATTATCGTTGGCAGCGCCTATGGCCTCACGCAGCTTGTGCGCCAGGACGAAGGCAGTCTTGTATTGTACATCAAGGTCACGGGAAAGCTGGAGCGCTGAATAGCCCTTGGCACCGTTGGTAAAGATCGCAATCGCGGCCAGGATATCGCGTATATTTAGTTTGTGGCTGGCGAAGATCGTGTCGGTTGTGACAGAAAATTGGGCGTTACAGCCCTTGCATTTAAATATCTTGCGCGACGTGTAGGAGTAGATTGCAAGACAGCCGCAACGCGGGCAATAAGGCTCTCCGCCGTTGTCACTCCAACGGATTCCTTTGAAAGTCTCAAAGGCTGCATCTTCCGACATGCGCATGACCTTCCCAAGGGAAAGGGTGCGAGCGGCGGCAGAGAGGAGAAAGTGTTGCGACATGGCCTATATTTGATACCTAGGTATCGTATATATGACCTTTTACGTAAATTGACAAGCGAAAAGTATCGTTTATGATACCTTTTTCAAATCAGGCGATACCATGACAGAGAAAACGGACTGGGAATCAAAGGCGGCGAACATCCTGAAGGCCGAATTGAAGCGGCGCGGCGTTACCTACGCACAGCTTATCGAAAAGCTGGCTGAGATCGGGGTTGAGGAAAAGGAAGCCAATCTGAAGAACAAACTGTCGAGGGGGACGTTTTCGGCGGCGTATTTTTTGGCGTGCATGGCTGCGGTCGGAGTGACAAGCGTGCGGCTTGATGATTAGAAGGCTTATCCCCTTCCGTCAGGTTCCCCTACATATAGTCATTGATGGCGAGATGCTCAGCGCGTAGCGCTTAATAGGTCAATTACCATTCAACTATTTGAAATTACTAAGAAAATAAGTCGCGTTTTTTTTTGTCGGTTCATTATTATTTTACCGTAATCGCATATCCTTTCCCCAAAATAATGAGGTGGGTCATGTCTTTTGGTAAAGCTTCCGGGCAATTTCGCCCGCAATACGTCGTTCAATCCCGTGCAGAACCTGAGCGAAAGGTCAGCTTCTGGTTATGGCTCGGTATAGTGAGCCTTCCTTTACCGTTCGCCTTCTTCACACTGGCGAAAGGATATTCTGCACGGGCGCGGATCATTTCGTTGGGATATGTGGGCCTTTTGACCATACCCGCTCTGATCTTTGGAGGGCATGATCAGCCTGCCCCGTCGCAGGTGCAATCCGCTCAGGCCAGTTCTGTTTCTTCGGTTCCGGCCCTCGACCCAGAGCTTGCGGCATCCCAGGCCAGGCTCAAGCAGAGTACAGCCGATCTCGCCTATACCTACCTTATAACCGCGCGGTTAGATCAGGATGAAAGCGCCGAGCATTTCAACGCCCGTGTGACGAAGCTTTATAATGATTGGGTGTCGGCTGAGCAGAAGGCCGATGGTCAAGACTGGCAGCAGGCGTATTTGAACCGTGAACGCCAGGATCGGGATTGCAGTGATCTGTACGGTCCCTTCTCCCATAATGACGCCCAACTCAGGCAGGCCAGGGCCGCATGTGCGGCAGCAGCCTATGCCCCTGCGCCCACGGTGCCAACCTTGGATGATTTCCTCATGAAGCCGGAAGCGACCCCGGCGCAGGCAGACGATGTTCAGCCAGTGTCAGATTACGCCACCAATTCCGAGGAATAATGACCATGTGGATTCTGATCGGTTTGTTCGTTGTCGGCGGATGGGTAGTGAGCACGATCACGGCACCTGCCCGGAGCGCCAAGAGCCTAAAGGAAATCGAGCGGGAAATAAAGCGCAGGCGGAATTCTTGACAATAAGTAAATTCGTGAGATTTTTAATGCTTCGCATTAAAGACGAAATATTAAGCTGGATTTACGACATTAAATGCCTGATTATAGCCCAACAGAAAGAGAATTACTTGTGGGATTGATTGATATGGTCATGTCGCTTTCGGAGCGGCTTTTCCCCGAAGATTTTGTGAAATTGCGATTACCACTTAGTAATCCAGAACATACTGAACTGAACTGGATGTTCCCCCACATGACCCGTTGGATTCCTAGGAAGGAAATGGACGAGCTTCTTGCTCATTCTGATCAAGACTCGGCCACATAGCTATCATCTCACTACGGGCTTTAGCCCTTTTACAGACCGCTTTGGCTATTTTCTCGGCATCCGGAAATTCTCGACCGTTCATACCGTTGTCTGTAGTAGAGCCAGAAGGACCGCAGAATTCAGGCCCAGATAGATTATATATGTGAAAACTATGTCGTTCGACTTCTAAACCTTTAGCGGCCCTGAATAGAAGCCCTTGGTATTTGTCGAGCAGTCTATCAGCTTCATCAAATTCGGCTTTCATTTTATCAAATTTTTCTGCTGTCATTTCGTTTCCTTCACCAAAGAAATAAACCTATACGCGAACTTCCTAATCAACGGTTACCTACTTTAATTTGTTGGCCCACCTCCTGCATCGTTACCCCTGTCGTCCCACAATGGTACACGTCGGGACGGCGAGAAAATGGTTAAAAGTCGAAAACCTTAACGGGCAATTTTTGTAACAAAATCAGTCAAATAACTGAAAATATCCGATAATTTACCGGCCTAATCCCTGCACCACGCCCCGCGTCGCCACTTCCGGCGGCGGTCGGGATTTTGTGCGTGGCCGAAGCCAGGGCAAAGCGGAAAAGGAAGAAATCGGGACAGTTGTTCTCGATCTCCGCCGCTGCGCGCACTTTCAGCCCCCGTGACATTTCCCGTATGTCGGAGGATGAGGCATACGCCTATCTCGTCTCGATCCGCTTCAAGGACAATGGGGGTAAGGCGCAGTGCCCGCACTGTGGTTGCGGCGCTTGCTACGAATACCAAGCACGACGCATTTTCAAGTGCATGTCATGTGAGAAACAGTTTTCCACGACCACGAAGACCGAGTTTTCCAGACACAAACTGTCGTTCCGGAAAATCCTGGAGCTGGTTGTTGAATTTGCTCTGCCAGCGAAGGGCGTGAGCGCCATTCAGGTCAGCAAGAACCTGGGCTTGTCGTATCGGACGGCGTTTTACCGTCTGCACAGCCTCCGGCGCTGTATGCAACGCTCCCATGCGGACACCGTGTTTGACGCGCCGGTTGAGATCGACGGGGCCGAGTTCGGCGGTTACATCAGGCCGAAGAATCTGAGAATTGGCCCCAAGGATCACCGGCGCATTCCGTTTAGATCAAGTAAAAAGATGGTTGTCGGCGTCATTCGAGAACGAGGTCCTGACGGACGCACACGGGTGGTCATCGGTAAAACCGAGCACGAAGCGGCGAAACTCATGCCGAAGTTTATTAAGCCTGGCACGCGCATATATGCCGACATGGGAACGGCCTTCAACTTTATGAAGGACACCTATGACATGCGGCGGATCAAGCATATGGTGGAGTTTTGGAAGCCGGGCATATCGACCAACAACGCCGAATGCTTTTTCTCAGTCTTGCGCCGGGCGGAGCGGGGAATCTACCATCACATAGCAGGGCCATATTTTGAAGCTTACGCGAACGAAGCGGCGTGGCGACAGGATCGAAGACGGATGGGAACGAAAGAAGTGTTCGAGGATTTGTGTGGCCAAGCCATTCAGTGTTGACTTAAGCCGAGCCGTGTGCGGATTGATTTTGGACACTCTTGGGGCAAAATTTACACAATGCGTACACGTATCTGGGTTATTTGTCTGGCGGCGACTTCGACGCTCGTTTGCTTCACGGCCTGGGGTGGTCTGGCCTACCAGGGGTACAAAGCACAACACGACCAAATTCGTCGGCAGGCGGCGATAGCTGACGTGCCTAAACCGCAAAGCCCACGAAGCCTTACATGTAAAGTGGTGGATGAGGCTGACATTAACTGTACTATTCAAGGGCCTGATGCAGAAGGTACAGATGAATATACAAAGAGCGACTTACAAGTTCAGCAGGAATCGGCAGAGTGGGCATTCTTATCCATGCTATTTGGCGGCGTGGCGCTGTTCTTTACGGTTATTACTACGGCTGGATTACTTTATAGCTTGTACCTTACGAGGAGAGCACTATTAGACACTAGAGAAATTGGTCAAGTTCAAACCAGAGCGTATCTTCAAATTGAATTTGGAAATTTGAATTACCAATCGACCAGCATGGGACAAGCGGGGATTACCCTTGGCGGGAACATAGCTAATCTTGGCCAATCACCGGCAAAAAATGCTTTAGTGGGCGGACTCCTTTCTAAAAGTGACCCCCATCCGATAAAAGATCATATAGGTAGAATAACATTTTCAAAAATATCGAGTTTTATAGCTCCAACTTATAGACTAAATGATATTAGAGTAACCATGCCATTTGATGATCACCATATATTGGCGACAGATTCTGACCCATTATGGTATGCAATAGTAGTGAAATTTGAAGATGAATTTGGAAAATATCAAGAGTCGGTCATTAAAGGTACATTTATACGTCCAAATGGCACACCAATGCCTATAAACGAAATTGAGTCAGCATGTTTAACTGGAAATATTTCTTTGGTTCATAAGTAATCACTCGGATTTTATATCAACATCAAAGTCATAATCTCCAGAACCGATTTTCTTTTGGGCCTGTTTAAAGCATCGATGGCGCGAGAACTTTCTAGCCGCTTAACATACCTGAAGACGCCTCCAGACTTGCGCGAGGCACTCGGCTAAATCGCGATTATGAGCTTGGTGTGTTTGCTACATAATACCGGAAAATTCCGGCAGTTCATCGAGGAACAGCACGCCATTATGCGCCAGGGATACCTCGCCCGGCCGGGCGCGCATGCCGCCGCCGGTCAGGGCCGCCATGGAAGCCGAATGGTGCGGCGCGCGAAAGGGCCGCTCGCGGGTTAGTTCCCCTTTGGCGATCAGACCGGCCATCGACCAGACCTGTGAGGTTTCCAGCAGTTCGCGTGAAGTCAGGGGCGGCAATATGCCCGGCAGCCTTTGGGCCAGCATCGATTTACCCGATCCCGGTGGCCCGACGAACAACAGGTTATGCCCGCCCGCCGCGGCGATTTCGAGCGCCCGTTTGGGCACTTCCTGTCCTTTGACTTCATTGAGATCGAGCGGTTTGGCAGAGGTCTTCACCTCTCCGGGAACAGGCGGACTCAATACGCTATGGCCTTTGAAATGGTTGACCAAGGCGATCAGAGAGGCAGGCGCGAGGATATTGACATCACCCGCCCAGGCGGCTTCCGCGCCGTTATCTGCCGGACAGATCAACCCCATGCCGAATTCCGAGGCGGCAATAGCGGCGGGCAGGGCGCCGCTGATCGCCGCGATACGGCCATCGAGCATCAGTTCGCCGACACAGACATAGTTGTTGAGCGCGTCTTCGGGAATAATACCCATCACCGTCATCAGGGCCAGCGCGATCGGCAGGTCGAAATGCGAGCCTTCCTTGGGCAGATCGGCGGGAGACAGCGCCGCCACAATCCGCTTGCCGGGCAGGCTCAAGCCCATGCCGGCAAAGGCTCCGCGCACACGTTCACGGCTTTCGGCCACGGCTTTGTCTCCCAGGCCGACGACCTGAAAGGCAATATGACCATTGGTCAGGACGACCTCGGCCTCGACCCGGCGCGCCTCGGCGCCTTCAAACGCAATGGTAGTGATCCGCGCCGGCATAATGTCCCCCTCATGGTATATGGCCGCTCGTCTGCTGGTACGCGTATACTGGAATTATCCACAGACTACTTCACGGAAAAATACAAATCAAGAACAAAAATGGAACAAATGCGCACCCTCTCAACCCTGCCTTGCGGAGGGGAAAATGAGAGGCTGATTTTACTGTTTATCAACGGGAAACCACCCTCGTCATCAGGGCCGGTTCTGGAGCGTCTCGGCTATGCGATCCCACAAAATCTCGCCGGCGTCCACCCCATCGAAGGTCTTTAATTGTACGGCGCCGGTGGGCGAGGTGACATTGATCTCGGTCAGGTAATCGCCGATCACATCAATACCTACAAACATAAGACCTTTTTCCTTGAGAACCGGTTTGAGAGTCTCACAGATTTCCCGATCACGTTTTGTTAGCACCAGCGGTTCGGCCGTGCCGCCGACGCGCAGGTTGGAACGTATGGCGCCCGCTTCCGGTACGCGATTGATGCCGCCCACAATCTCGCCGTCGATCAGGATAATGCGCTTGTCGCCGGCGCTGACGGCGGGAATGAATTTTTGCAGGATAACCGGTTCGCGGCTCATGCTGCCGAACAGCTCGATCAGGGCGTCGAGATTGCGGTCGCCAGCCTTGAGCTTGATGATGCCGTTGCCTGCCGCGCCATGCAGGGGCTTGAGGATGCAGTCACCGTGGCGCGCGAAGAAGTCATGCAGGGCCACCGGATCGGAAGAGATCAGGGTGGGCGGCTGCAGGCCGGGGAAGCGCGTAGCCAACAGCTTTTCCGGTGCGTCGCGCACACTGGTCGGGTTATTGACCACCAGTGTTTTCGGATGAACGGTTTCGAGGAAATAGGTGGCGGTGATGTAGGCGATATCGAAAGGTGGATCCTGGCGCATCAGGATGACATCGAGATCATCGGCCAGATCGAGCTTTTCGTATTCGCCGATGGTGGCGTGGTCGCCTTTGACTTCACGCAGGGTCACCTTGCGCGCGCGGGCGAAGGGTTTGCCGTCTTCATAGCTCAGGTGTTCCGGCTGATAGACCCAGAGCGTATGTCCGCGCCGCTGCGCCGCCATCATCAGCAGAAAGGTGGTGTCGCCACCGATATTGATATTCTCGATGGGGTCCATCTGGACGGCGACGCGCAGGCTCATGGGAGGCTCCTCAGTTCACTGTCATATGAGACGCGTAAGCTGACAAGGCAAGTTCAGAAACGGTCTATTTTCTCAAAAGCATTGATTTGATGGCGCGGCCATTTGCCCGGCGCGATCGTATAGAGATCGATGACGAGATCGAGTTTGCGCAGACGCGGCTTCTTTTCCTGCAGGGCCAGGCCTGCCTGCCATAGCCGCTCCTGCTGGATGGAAGAAACCGTTTCGATGGCTTCTTCATGGTTGCGGCGCTGCTTAACCTCGACCAGATGCAGCCGTTTGCGCTTTTGCGCCAGAATATCGATTTCGCCTTGCGGCATTTTCAGGCGGAAGCCGAGAATGCGATAGCCTTTCAGCATCAGGTGGACGAGCGCGACATATTCGGCAAGGTGGCCGCGTTTATGCGCTTTCGCCCCCCGAAGCGCCCTATCCACGGCCTTTACCCTGCATCTCCAGCGCTTTCTGGTAGATCATTTTTCGCGGCAGGCCGAACATTTGCGAAAGCTGCTTGGCGGCATCGGCGGGGGCGTAGGTTTCCAGCGCCAGTTTCAGGGCTTCTTCCAGATTTTCGGCGGAGGGCGCGGCTTCGACCGGTGGAGCGATGACAAGGACGATCTCACCTTTCGGTTCGGCCAGCGCCGGATCGGCGACCAGTTCGGACAGAGTGCCGCGATGCGCCGTTTCATAGAGCTTGGTCAATTCGCGGCAGACGCAGGCTTCGCGGTCGCCAAGGGTGGTCAGAATATCGCTCAGGGATTCGTGCAGGCGCGGACCCGTCTCGAACATGACCAAGGTAGCCGGCTGGGCGGTGAACGCGCTGAGGAAGGACTTTCGCGCCGCCGATTTATTGGGCAGGAAACCGGCGAACAGGAAGCGGTCGGTCGGCAGGCCGGACAGGCACAGCGCCGCCAGAACCGCCGAAGCGCCGGGAATGGGATGGACGTGCGCGCCGGCCTTCCGCGCTTCGCTGACCAGACGAAAACCGGGATCATTGATCAGGGGCGTGCCGGCGTCAGACACCTGAGCGATAATCTGGCCCTGGGCCAGGCGTTCGAGAATTTCCGGCAGAATCCGGTCGCCGGCATGATCATCATAGCGCAGCAGTTTTTTCTTCAGGTCATAGGCCGCCAGCAGCTTGCCGGCGACGCGGGTATCCTCGGCCAGCACCACGTCGGCGGCGCGCAGGATATCGAGCGCGCGCAGGGTGATATCGCGCAGGTTTCCGATCGGCGTGGCGACAATATAGAGGCCGGGCGAAACGGCGCGTGGCGGTGGGGCGAACAGGGATTCCATAAATCAGCTTAGCAGTTCAAACAGCAAACGGTCCAGCACGACGCGGCCCTTTTCGGTGGCGCGCAGGCGATCAGGGGTCAGTTCCATAAAGCCTTGCTCTATCAGCGGCGCGGCTTTTTCAAGCACAGGCAGACTGGGCAGACGATCCAGCGCCACGCCCTCGACCAGACGCAGGCCCAGCATCAGGGCTTCTTCCTCGGCTTCCGAAGGTGTCAGAGGTTCGGATTCGATGGGATTTTCGGCGGCGGTATAGGCGTTTAAATCGCGGTTGGCGATGGTGGCTGTGCGGAATCCACCGCGAGTGAGACGTCCATGCGCGCCGGGGCCGAT
>Ga0153956_1000907_pt1 | contig 29640 bp, 27 predicted proteins | sample TSFL040MetaG_FD_104704 | JGI IMG/M metagenome (GOLD analysis project Ga0153956, IMG submission 104704) | Attine ant fungus gardens microbial communities from Florida, USA - TSFL040 MetaG | ecosystem: Host-associated > Fungi > Mycelium > Unclassified | place: USA: Florida, Wekiwa Springs... | reverse complement strand
TAATTGAGCCAGGTGACGAAGCCGAGCGCGACCTGCCCGTTCGCCTGGTGATAGAGGAACCCGCCGCCGTTCGATCCCGGCGTTTCGGTCAGCGGCCAGCCCTGGGTATGGATCACCCGGCCCGGCGCATGAAGCTCGGGATCCACGTCCCACAATTCCTTGATGCCGATGCCATAGATTTGCGGCTCGGAGTCCTTCGCCAGATCGAAGGTGCGGATGATCTCCTTGGTGAGACTCCCCCGACAGCCTTCGGCGAAGAAGGTGTATTTGGCGTGGAGTTCGAGGCCGGGCTGATAGTCGGGCTTGTGCGTGCCATCCTTGGCCACGCCCATGTCGCCGGTCGCGACGCCTTTCACCGATCCGTCGTCGTTGAACAGGATCTCGGCCGCGGCGAAGCCGGGGAAGATCTCGACGCCCAGTTCCTCCGCCTGCCCCGCCAGCCAGCGGCAGAGATTGCCCAGGCTGCCGGTGTACGTGCCCTTATTGTGCATGAAGGGCGGCGTGATGACATGCGGGATCGAGAACTTGCCGCGCCTGGTCAGCGTCCAGTGCTGGTTGTCGTTCACCGGCACCTCCGCCAGCGGGCAGCCCTTATCGCGCCAGTCGGGGATCAGTTCGTCGAGCGCCTTCGGGTCGATCACCGCGCCCGACAGGATATGCGCACCGACTTCGGAACCCTTTTCGAGCACGCAGACCGACAGTTCGGCACCCTTTTCGGCGGCCAGCTGCTTCAGCCGGATCGCGGCGGTCAGCCCGGCTGGACCGGCGCCGACGACCACCACGTCATACGGCATGGACTCGCGTTCGCTCACGTCTTTGTCTCCTCTCGGGACGGCGATGAAGGCTCTCGTCGCGCCCCAGCAACGGCTTGTCCTTCGATCCGATCCCTTGAATTGACCTCGCCGTCAACCGCTGACTCTATGGCAGCTTCATGGGGGCGGACCAAAATATCCACTGGGCACAGGCCGCCGCGAGCACGCTCGAATGGTGGCGCGACGCCGGCGTCGATACGCTGGTGCAGGACGAAGCGCGCGACTGGCTCGCCGCGCCGGTACGCGCGCCTGCGCCCGTCGCCGTTACGGAAGGCGTGGCTCCCGCTGCGCCGCTTCCCGCCACGCTCGAAGCCTTCGCGGCGTGGCGCATAGGCCCGGATGCGCCCGAGGCGAACTGGGGCTCGCCGCTGATCGGCGCGAGCGGCGATCCCGCCGCAGGCCTGATGATCCTGATCGATTGTCCCGAGCGCGAAGATGGCGAGAGCCTCCTCTCCGGCGCTGCGGGGCGGCTGTTCGATCGCATGCTCGCAGCCATCGGGCGAAACCGCGATTCGGTCTATCTCGCGAGCGTTTGCGCGGCTCGGCCCGTGTCCGGCCGCATCCCGCCCGAAACCGAAGTGCGGCTCGGCGAGATCGCGCGCCATCACGTCGCGCTCGCCGCGCCCAAACGGCTGCTCGTGATGGGCAATGCGGCGAGTCGTGCGCTGCTCGGGGCGGATGTCGCCCCGGCGCGTGGCCGTTTACACGCTGTTAACCCTAAGGGCGAGACAGAGGCAGGGACGCAGGCGGCGGCGAGTTTTCATCCACGCTTCCTGCTCGAACGGCCTGCGGCCAAGGCCGAGGCATGGAAAGACCTGCAGTTGCTGATCAAGGGGTGGGAATCTTGAACGCGAAGCTGTTGTCGGCGGCCTGTATCATCGCCGCTCTGTATGTGACGCCGGCCTTCGCCGCCGATGGCGCGGCGGATGGCGACGCGACGCTGAAGGCTGCGGTCGCCTCGACCACCAACGGCATCCCCGCGCAGCTCGATGCCGAGCAGGCCGCCGGTTACCGGACCGTGTTCGCCGCGATCCATGACGGCCGCTGGCAGGATGCGCAGATCGCGCTCGATTCGATGAAGCCGGGCCCGCTCCACTCGGTTGCCCGCGCCGAGCTGTTCACCGCCAAGGGTTCGCCCAAGGTCGAGCTCGACCCGCTGATGAAGCTGCTCGCCGACGCGCCCGAACTGCCCGAGGCGCAGCAGATCGCGCGCATGGCCTCGAGCCGTGGCGGCGTCGGCCTGCCGCCCTTGCCCGAGGCGCAGACGCTGACCTGGTTCAACGGCGCGCCCTCGCGCGTGCACGTCAAGGCCATCAAGAGCGACATGGTCGCCGCCGAACTCGCCATCAAGATGCAGCCGTTCGTGAAGGCGGACGACGGCGTCTCGGCGCAGGCGCTGCTCGAATCCACCCCGGGCCTTTCACCTGAAGCGACGACCGAATGGCAGCAGCGCGTGGCGTGGATGTATTACCTCTCCGGCGACGATGCCAATGCGCGCACGATGGCGGCGAAGGCCGAGACCGGCAGCGGCGACTGGGCGGTGCAGGCCGACTGGACCGGCGCGCTGGCGGCGTGGCGCGATCTCGATTGCGCCAATGCCGGCAAGGGCTTCGAGACGGTCGCGGCGCGCGCCAGCGACGTCGAGCTGCGCGCAGCCGGACTCTACTGGGCGGCACGCGCCGACATGATGTGCGGCCGGCCCGACCGGATCGAGGCGCGGCTGAAATCCGCCGCGCAATATAACGAGACCTTCTACGGCCTGCTTTCGCGCCAGGCTTTGGGCATCAAGGACAAGCCGGTGCCGCGCGCCGACGAGCGCGTCGCCGCCGACTGGCCGATGCTCGCGCGCCGCCCCAATATCCGCGTCGCCGTCGCGCTGCACGAGATCGGTGAAGATGATCTCTCCGACGAAGTGATCCGCCAGCAGGCGAAGATCGGCGATCCGGGCGAGTTCGGCGGCCTCGTACGCCTTGCCAGCGCGCTCAATCTCGCCTCGACCGAAGTCTGGCTGTCGCACAATACGCCCGCGGGCGCGGTGCCGCCGGTCGCGGCGCGCTATCCGACGCCGAACTGGACGCCCGATGGCGGCTGGCGCGTCGACAAGGCGTTGGTGTTTGCGCACACGCTGCAGGAATCGAGCTTCCGCACCACCGTGGTCAGCCCGGCCGGCGCTTATGGCCTGATGCAGGTCCGCCCCGCCGCCGCGACCGACGTGGGCCGCGCGAGCGGCCGCTCCTATGACCGCGCCTCACTGTCGCGGCCCGGCGCGAACATGGAGGTCGGCCAGACCTATCTCGAGCAATTGCGCGACCAGCCGTGCACCGGCGGCCTGCTGCCCAAGGTGATCGCGGCGTACAATGCCGGTCCGCTCCCGGTCGGGAACTGGAACGCGCAGGCGCGCGACGGCGGCGATCCGCTGCTCTACATCGAGTCGATCCCCTATTGGGAGACGCGCGGCTACGTCACGACTGTGCTGCGCAATTACTGGATGTACGAGCGCGAGACCGGCAAATCCGCCTCGCCCAGCCGCGTCGCGCTGGCACAGGGGATGTGGCCCAAATTCCCCGGCCTCCCGGGCGCCCCGGCCGTGCGGCTGAGCGGCGCGACGGTGCGCAGCTTCCCGCCGGTACAGCGCCAGCCGCAACCGCAGCCCCAGTCCTTGCTGCCGACGCCGTCGATCGAAACGGCCAGCACGCAGTGAATTCCGCGAGCGGCGACGACACGCCGTTCCTGCCGGTCCGCATCGCCGTCCTGACCGTATCGGACACGCGCGGGCCAGCTGACGACCGCTCGGGCGATCTGCTGGTGGCGCGGCTGAGCGAAGCCGGGCATATCCTCGCCGATCGCGCGATCGAACGCGACGATATCGACGTCCTGACCACCCGCTTGCACCAATGGATCGCGGACCCGGCAATCGACTGCATCATCTCGACCGGCGGCACCGGCGTGACCGGGCGCGACGTCACGCCCGAGGCGGTCGAGCGTGTCGCCGACAAGATGATCCCGGGCTTCGGTGAGCTGTTCCGCTGGCTCAGCTATAAAACGATCGGCACCTCGACGATCCAGTCGCGCGCCTGCGCCTGCGTTGCCGGCGGCACCTACATCTTCGCGCTGCCCGGATCGACCGGCGCGGTGAAGGACGGCTGGGACGGCATCCTGAAAGACCAGCTCGACAGCCGTCATACGCCCTGCAACTTCGTCACGTTGATGCCGCGGCTGGCCGAACGCTGATCGTCTCAGTGCGGGTCGGCCTGTACCACGCCGATCTCATGCCCGTCGGGATCGCGGAAATGGAAGCGGCGCCCGCCCGGAAAGCCGAAGATCGGCTGCGTGATCGTGGCGCCCGCTGCCCGCACTTGCGCCTCGGCGGCTTCGAGATCGGGCACGTCTATCACCGGCAGCAGCACCGAGGTCGCCTGCTCGCGATCGCCGTTCAGCCCGATATCGGTATCGCCGGTCATCGTCGCGGCATAATCGTCGCCGAAATCGGTGAAGCTCCAGCCGAATGCCTGCTCGTAGAAGCGCTTCGACCGGCCGGTATCGGCCACGGGCAACTCGACATAGTTGAAACGCGCCATGTGTCCTTCTCCACCATGTTCTTGATATGTTCTACATCGTGCATTAGCTTGGCGCAATGGCCGATCTTTCCAAGAAGCGCGCGGTGCGCGGCGCGACGCGCAACGGCGCGAGCAGCCGCTTCACGTTGCCGTCGCGCGAGATGGACGGCGACTGGCTCGACGCGCGCGAATCGATCGACGACGCTCCGCCTTCCTTGCGCACGACCGTCACCGTAGAGACTCCGCGCACGATCATCACCCGCAACGCCTCGCCCGATATCGGCTTCGATCGCTCGATCAATCCTTATCGCGGCTGCGAGCATGGCTGCATCTATTGCTTCGCGCGGCCGACGCACGCCTATCACGATCTGTCGCCGGGCCTCGATTTCGAGAGCCGGCTGTTCGCCAAGCCCAACGCCCCCGAACTGCTCCGCGCCGAACTGGCCAAGCCCGGCTATGTCTGCCGCCCGATCGCGTTCGGTACCAATACCGATCCCTATCAGCCGATCGAGCAGCATTGGCGCATCACCCGCGCCTGCATCGAGGTGCTGGCCGAGACCGACCATCCGCTGACCATCACCACCAAATCCGATCGCGTGATGCGCGACATCGACCTGCTCGAGCCGATGGCGTGCAAGGGGCTGGCGGCGGTCGCGCTCTCGGTGACGTCGCTCGATCCCAAGGTCGCGCGCACGGTCGAGCCGCGCGCACCGCATCCCGAGCGGCGGCTGACCGCGGTGCGGCGGCTCGCCGATGCCGGCATCCCCGCCTTCGTCTCGCTCGCGCCGGTGATCCCGGCGATCACCGATCACGAGATCGAGCATATCATCGCCCGCTCCGCCGAATCCGGTGCGCGGTCGGTGTTCTACCTACCCGTCCGCCTGCCACACGAGGTGGCGCCGCTATTCCGTGCCTGGCTGGACGAGCATTTCCCCGATCGCGCCGGCAAGGTGATGGCGATCATCCATTCTCTGCGCGACGGGCGCGACAACGATCCGGGTTTCTTCACCCGGATGCGCGGGGCTGGCCCCTGGGCCGACTTGCTCCGCACGCGCTTCCAGATCGCGATGGCAAAGCACGGGCTGAACAAGGAGCGGATCGCGCTGCGCACCGACCTGTTCCGGCCCCCGCGCGGGGCACAAGGCGAGCTGTTCTGACGACGCATGCGACGAGGCGGTGGCGCGCAAGGCCATCACGAGCGCGTTTCTCCAAACCATCACGCGATCATCGCGAAAGCATCACACGACTCGCGCACTTTGAATGTGGTCGCCGACAGTCGGCGGCCATGTTCACTGGAGACCCGTGATGGCCGACCCGACCACCGCCCCCGAGGAAGAGATCGAGACCGGCGCCGAAGCGCAGACCGTCGAAGACACCGAGTCGGCGGCCGAGCACGACGACGAGGATGAGGATGGCGAAGAGTCCGACGAGGACGAGGACGCCGACGACGAAGACTAGGTCGCTACGAAAGGGCGGGCAACGCCCGCCCTTTCACGTCAGGCGGCACTGGCCAGCCGGTGATCCTTGTATTGCTCGCGTAGCGCCGTCTTGAGCAGCTTGCCCGTTGCGGTATGCGGCAGCGAATCGACGAACAGGATCTCGTCGGGCAACCACCATTTCGCGACATGGCCGGTGAGATGCGCGTTGATCTCTCCCGCGGAAACGTCGCTGCCCGGCTTGCGTACGATCAGGAGCAGCGGCCGTTCATCCCATTTTGGATGGCGTACGCCGATCGCCGCAGCTTCGGCGACACCTGCGCAACCGACCGCAGCATTCTCCAGATCGACCGAGCTGATCCACTCGCCGCCCGACTTGATCACGTCCTTCGAGCGATCGGTGATCTGCATCACCCCGTCCGGGTGGAGCACCGAGACGTCACCGGTATCGAACCACCCCTCGGCATCGACCGCATCCCGCTCTGCGCCAAAATAGCGCTTCACGATCCACGGCCCGCGCACCTGCAGCCGCCCCGAACTGACGCCGTCGCGCGGCTGCTCGACGCCGTCATCGTCGACCACGCGCAATTCGATGCCGAACGGGATCGCGCCCTGCTTCTGCAGGATATCGAGCTGCTCATCGCGACCGAGGCTACCCCAATCGGGGCGCGGCGCGGCGGCGGTCGCCACCGGCGAGGTCTCGGTCATACCCCAGAGGTGCGTGGGCTTCACGCCCATATCCATGAAGCGATCGATCATCGCGCGCGGCGCGGCCGATCCGCCGACGGTGATCTGCTTCAGATAGCGCGGCACTTCACCGGTCGCGTCGATATGCTGGAACATCGCGAGCCACACCGTCGGCACGCCGCTGCCGAGCGTCACCTGCTCGCCGTTCATCAGCTCGCACAGCACGGCTGCATCGTTGGTCTGGCTGAACACCATCTTCGCGCCCGCCAGCGGCGCGGCGAAAGGCAGGCCCCAGGCGGCGGCGTGGAACATCGGCACGATCGGGAGGATCGTGTCACGCGCGCTCAGGCCCAGCACCCAGGGCTGGGTGGCGTTCATCGCGTGGAGCAAGGTCGAGCGGTGCTCATAGAGCACACCCTTGGGGTTGCCGGTGGTACCGCTGGTGTAGCAAAGCATGCACGGCTCGCGCTCCGGCCCCTCATGCCAGGCGTAATCACCGTCCTCGGCGGCGATCAGCCCGGCATAGCTGTCCGGCCCTTCGCCATCGAAGGGGATGTAATGCTCAAGCGAGGTCCATTGCGGCCTGAGGCGGTCGACGAGCGGCTGGAATGCCTTGTCGTAGAACAATACACGATCACCGGCATGGTTGGCGATGTAGACGAGTTGCTCGTCGAACAGTCGCGGGTTGATCGTGTGGACCACGCCGCCCATGCCGATCGTGCCGTACCAGGCGACGAGATGCGGCGCGTGGTTCATCGCCAGCGTCGCGATGCGGTCGCCCGGCATCATGCCCAGCCGCTTCATCGCCTGCGCGAAGCGGCGTGCGTCGCGATGGATGCCGGCCCAGTTGGAGCGATCCTCCGCGAGGTTCGCCCATCGCGTGACGATCTCGCGCGCGCCATGCTCGCGTGCGGCGTGGTCCAGCAGGCGCGGCACCCGCAATTCGAAATCCTGCATCGCACCGAGCATAGTCACTCCCCTGTCCGCGCTCCGCGACAAGGGAGACGCTTCAACCGACCAGCGCCAGCCTCGTTTCGGAGGTCTTGAGCGCGACGTTGGTCACATCCTGCAAGGCTTCGATCCGTGCTGCAAGCTCGGCGTCGAGCAGGAAGTCGCGGCCGATCCGCACGCGCGCCGTTCCGCCCTCGGGGAGCGCGGCGTTGACGAATACTTCGCCGCGCGCGCCGCGGAAGTCGGAGAGCAGGTTTGCCAGCGCCGCCATTCCCGCCGGCGTCGCGACATCGGCCTCGATCACGAAGCGCGCGGTCGAGGCGAGCGTCTCGAACGGCTGGATACGCTTGATCGTCACGCGCGGCGTTTCCTCGCCGGGCCGGCGATCGAGCTCGACGGTGATCACGCCGCAGCCGCCGCCCCGCGCCGCATCCTCCAGATCCTTGGCTACCGCATCGTCGAAACAGGTCGCGACGAACTGGCCGCTGGCATCGGACAGCGTCGCCATCAGATAGCGGCGCCCCTTGGCGGAGGTACGCCAGCGCGCATCCTCGACCATCGCCGCCATCGTCGCTCCGGCGCGGCTGCCGTCGTCGGGGATGTTCAGCTCACTGAGCGAAACGTAGCTGCGCGCGCCATGCATCTTCGCCAGATGCGCGTAGCGATCGACCGGGTGGGCGGAGAAATAGAAGCCATAGGCGTCCTTTTCCTGATCCATGCGCTGCGCCAGCGTCCAGCGCGCCGATTGCGGCAGCTTGATCGGCGGTTCGGCGGCGTCGGCGCCGCCGAACAGGCCGTGCTGGCCGCTCGCTTTCTGATCATGGACGCGCGCGGCAGTGGCGAGGATCGTCTCGGCTGCCGCGAACAACCCGGCGCGATTGGCTTCTAGCGCATCGAACGCACCAGCGGCCGCGAGCGTCTCCAGCTGGCGCTTGTTGAGCAGCCGCGGATCGACGCGATGCGCGAGATCGTCGATGCCCTTGAACGCGCCGTTCGTATCGCGCTCGGCGACGAGCCGCTCCATCGCCCCCTCGCCCACCGATTTCAGTGCGGCAAGCGCGTAGCGGACGGCCAACTCAAGCCCCTCCCCCTCGGGGGAGGGGTTGGGGTGGGGCAGTTCCGCGAGATCAGGTCTCTGCGAGACATCCCCCACCCCTTGCCCCTCCCCTGAAGGGGAGGGGTTGGAAGGAAGAACCTCCACATCGAACTCGGCCTGGCTGGCGTTGATGTCCGGCGCCAGCAGAGCAACGCCGTTCCGCCGCATGTCATCGACGAAGATCGCCAGCTTGTCGGTCAGGTGGATATCGTAGCACATCGACGCCGCATAGAATTCGTGCGGGTGATGCGCCTTCAGCCACGCGGTCTGGTACGTCAGCAGCGCATAGGCCGCGGCGTGGCTCTTGTTGAAGCCGTAGCCGGCGAACTTGTCGATCAAGTCGAACAGCTCGTTGGCCTTGGCCGCGCCGATCTGGTTGTGCGCCGCGCAGCCCTCGACGAAGGTCGCGCGTTGCTGATCCATCTCGGACTTGATCTTCTTGCCCATCGCACGGCGCAGCAGGTCGGCGCCGCCGAGCGAATAGCCGGCCAGGATCTGCGCGGCCTGCATCACCTGTTCCTGATAGACGAAGATCCCGTAGGTCTCGGCCAGGATACCTTCCAGCAGCGGATGCGGGTAGGCGATCGGCTCCTGCCCGTTCTTGCGGCGGCCGAACATCGGGATGTTGTCCATCGGGCCGGGCCGATAGAGCGCGTTGAGCGCGATGATGTCCTCGAACACCGTCGGCTTCACGGCTGAGAGCGTCCGCCGCATGCCCTCCGATTCCACCTGGAACACGCCGACCGTGTCGCCGCGCTGGAGGAGCTTGAAGACCTCCTCGTCGTCCCAGGCGAGCGCGTCGAGCACCACCTCGACGCCGCGCTTGGCGAGCATCTGCACCGCCTTCTGGAGCACCGACAGCGTCTTCAGGCCGAGGAAATCGAACTTCACCAGTCCCGCGCCCTCGACATATTTCATGTCGAACTGCGTGACCGGCATGTCCGAGCGCGGATCGCGATAGAGCGGCACGAGTTCGGCGAGCGGGCGATCGCCGATCACCACGCCGGCGGCATGGGTCGAGCTGTGGCGCGGCAGGCCCTCAAGCTTCATCGCCAGATCGAGCAGATGCCGCACGCCGCCGTCGCCGCGATACTCCGCGGCGAGCTCGCTCACGCCGTTGAGCGCACGGTCGAGCGTCCACGGATCGGTCGGGTGGTTGGGCACCAGCTTGGCGAGCCGGTCGACATGGCCATAGCTCATCTGCAGCACGCGGCCGGTGTCCTTCAGCACCGCGCGCGCCTTCAGCTTTCCGAACGTGATGATCTGCGCGACCTGATCGCGCCCGTATTTCTGCTGGACGTAGCGGATCACCTCGCCGCGCCGCGTTTCGCAGAAATCGATGTCGAAGTCCGGCATCGAGACGCGCTCGGGATTGAGGAAGCGTTCGAACAGCAGGCCGAGCTTCATCGGATCGAGATCGGTGATGGTCAGCGACCAGGCGACCACCGAGCCCGCGCCCGATCCGCGGCCCGGGCCGACCGGAATGTCGTGATCCTTCGCCCATTTGATGAAATCGGCGACGATCAGGAAATAGCCCGGGAAACCCATCTGGATGATGATGTCGAGCTCGAACTCGAGGCGTTCGCGATAGGGGGTGCGCCAGGCGTCGTCACCCTCCGTTCCCCCGCGAAGGCGGGGGTCCAGAGTCTCGGGCGCGGCACTGTGTGATTCTGGATCCCCGCCTTCGCGGGGAAGCGAAGAAAGTTGAGCGATCCGGTCCAGCCGCGCTTCGAGTCCGGCGCGAGCGTCCTCGCGCAGTTTCTCGGCCTCGGCATCGCGATTGCCGGCGAGGCTGGGGAGGATCGGCTTGCGGCTCGGCGCGGCGACCGCGCAGCGCTGCGCGACGACGAGCGTGTTGGCGATCGCCTCGGGCAGATCGGCGAACAGCGCGCGCATGTCCTTGGCCGGCTTCATCCATGCGTCGGGCGAGCTGCGCGGGCGCTCCTCGCTGGCGATGTAGGTGGAATGGGCGATGCACAGCATCGCGTCGTGCGCCTCGACGAAATCCTCCTCGGCGAAGCAGCAGGGATTGGTCGCGACCAGCGGCAGATCGCGGTCATAAGCGAGATCGAGCAAGGCGGGCTCCGCCCTGCCCTCGATCTCGTCCAAACGGCGGACCAGCTCGATATAGAGCCGGTCGGGGAACAGCGCCTGCAATCGATCGGCATAAGCGAAGGCGCGATCGGGCTGGTCTTCGGCAAACAAGCGCGCGAGTCCGCCCTCGGCTCCCGCCGTCAGCGCGATCAGGCCGCCGGTGCGCCCTTCGAGCGCGGCGAAATCGACGTGCGGCGCCTGCTCGATCGGACGGTCGAGATGCGCCATCGAAACGAGCGCGCAGAGATTCTGGTAGCCCGCCTCATCCTGCGCGTAGAGCGCCAGCCAGTCGATTATGGGCTCGATGCCCTCGGGCATGTCGGGCCGCGCCAGCCCGAGCATCGCGCCGATCACCGGCTGCACGCCGGCCTTCATCGCCGCGTCGGAAAACGCCATCGCCGCATAGAGGCCGTTGCGATCGGTCAGCGCGACGGCGGGAAAGCCCAGTTCCTGCGCGCGCTTGGCGATCGCCTTCGGCTCGATCGCGCCATCGAGCATCGTGTAGGACGAAAAAACGCGAAGCGGTACGAACCCGGAATGCGACATACGCCCGACTATGGCGACCCGATCCGCTTATGGAAACCCGCTAGTCGGCCACTACCGGCGATCAGTCGTGGATAACGCGCGGAATGACGAAGCGCCGCGCGAACACCATCAAGGCCGCAAGCGGAATCATGAGCTGCAGCATCGCGGTGCTCGGGGCGATCAGAACGATACCGAACAGCAACGGCACGCTGATCGCCGACAGGATGCGCGAGACCAGGAAGATGCGCGGGACGTCGGAACGCATCAGCCCCCTGCGATATGCCGCGTAGACCCAGGCCGCGAGATTGCACGCGCCGCTGAGCGTCATGGTCAGCGCGTAGAAGCGCAGCGAACCCGTCACGTCGGCCGAGGGGCCGATCATGTGCGACGAGGCCGGGATGAGCGCGACGAAGCACAGGGTGCCGAGCGTCAGCAGGGTCACCGCCAAATCGACCCGTGTCAGCCGTGCGAACAGGTCGCGATTGCTCAGCCAGAAGGTGACGATGACGACGAAGCTGATCAAATAAGTCAGCAGCTGAACGCCGATCGCGTTGAAAACGTCGCCCAATGTATGGAGCCCCTCGGGCACGCGTATTTCCACCGCCGCCAGCGTGACCGCGATCGCGAACACGCCGTCGCACAGCATGATCAGGCGATCGAGATGGTGCCGCGCGAGATGGCGGTCGCGCGATTCCTCGGTCGCCAGCGATTCGAGTTCGGCCATCGGTTATTTCCCTTGCGACGATCCTCGGGCGACTATGCCGTTCCACGGCAAATGGGCAAGCTGCGGAACCGCGGCCCCGAACAGTCGTTGCGCATCCGTAGCCAAATCAGGGGAACGATCATGGCAAGCGATCCGGACTTCGTACCGACCACGGGAGACGGCTGGGGCTGGATCCTCGCCTACGGCATCGTCTCGGTCATCGTCGGCCTGCTCGCTTTCGCGTGGCCGTTCGCAGCGACCTATGCGGCGTCGGTCGTGATCGGAATCTTCCTGATCGCGGCGGGTGTGGTGTCGGTGATCGCCGGGATTACCGGCCGCAATCACCAGCCGCGCACCTATGCGATCGCATTCGGCGTGGTCACGGTGATCATCGGGCTGATCATGGCGCTGGAGCCGGCGACCGGTGCGCTGTCGCTGACGCTGCTGGTGGTGATCTGGCTCGCCGTGCGCGGGATCATGGAGATCATTCTCGGCACGCGCGTCCGGCTGCACCGCGCGTGGTTCCTGATCCTCGGCGTGGTCAACGTGCTGCTGGCGATCTACGTCTTCGCCACATTGCCTTGGTCTGCGCTGACCCTGCCCGGTTTCATCCTGGGCATCAGCTTCATCTTCGGCGGCGTGACCAGCATCATGTCGGCGCTGGCGCATCGCAAGGGCGCGCATGCTTTCACCGCCTAGAGCAGCTTCTCGATATCCGCTTCGATCTCTTCGGGCTTGGTAGTCGGCGCATAGCGTCCGACGACCTTGCCCGCACGGTCGATCAGGAACTTGGTGAAGTTCCATTTGATGCCGTCCATTCCGACGAACCCCAGCATGCCGGGCGCCTGCTTCTTGAGTTCGATATAGAGCGGATCCGCATTCGAGCCGTTGACGTCGATCTTGGCGAAGACCGGAAAAGTCACGTCGTAAGTCAGCGAACAGAAGCTGGCGATCTCCGCCGCGTCGCCCGGCTCCTGCGCGCCGAACTGGTTGCACGGGAAACCGAGTACCTCGAAACCCTTCGCACTATATTTGCGGTGCAGCGTCTCCAGCCCCTCATATTGCGGGGTGAAACCGCATTTCGAGGCGGTGTTGACGATCAGCAGCACCTGGCCGGCATAAGCCGAGAGATCGGCGTCCGAGCCGTCCGCCGCCCTGACGTGGAAATCCGTGATCGCGGTCATGCGCCCTCCCCTTCATGTCGCGCCAGAAGGCGGTCGAGATTGAGCCTGACGCCCGGCCATTCGTGCGCGAGGATCGAATAGACCGTTGTATCACGGACATGACCATCGGGCATGAGCATGTGCCCGCGCAACACGCCGTCCATCCGCGCACCGAGCCGCTCGATCGCCCGCCGCGATTCGCGGTTGAACCAACTGGTGCGGAACTGGACGCATTGCGCGCCCATCGCCTCGAACGCATGACCGAGCAGCAGACGTTTGGCCTCGGTATTGAGCCCGGTACGCTGCACGCGCTTTGCATAAACGGTGCCGCCGATCTCGAGCCGGCGATGCCGCTCGGCGATGCGCAGGTAACGCGTGCAGCCGGCGATCCGGCCCGAAGCATCACGGACAGTGAAAGGCAAAGCACGCCCGGCAGCTTGTTCGCGTTCGAGGTTCTCATACCAACCGTCGATCGTCGCCTCATCGGGCACGATCGTCGCGAACACGCCTTCCAGCCCATCCGAAAAGGCTTCGAGCAGCCCTTCGCGATCATCGCGCGAAAGCGGGCGAAGCGAGACGTGCCGCCCTTCGAGCGTCGGCGTCTCGCGCCAGAGGCTCAATTCAGCTGTCCCTCGTGCAGCCGCACCACGCGATCCATCCGGGCCGCCAGCCGCTCGTTGTGCGTGGCGACCAGGGCCGCGGAGCCCTCGTTGCGCACCAGGCGGAGGAACTCGCCGAGCACGATATCCGCGGTGGTCTCGTCGAGATTGCCGGTCGGTTCGTCCGCCAGAACGAGCGCGGGGCGATTGGCCAGCGCGCGCGCCACCGCGACGCGCTGCTGCTCGCCGCCGGACAGCTGGCTCGGACGGTGCGTCAGGCGCTGGCCGAGGCCGAGCGTGGAAAGCAACGAGATGGCGCGCGCATCGGCATCACCCCGATCGGCACCGTGAATCAGTTGCGGCAGCACGACATTCTCGGTCGCGTTGAAATCGGGCAGCAGGTGGTGGAACTGGTAGACGAAGCCGAGCCGGTCGCGCCGCACTTCGGTGCGCTGGTGTGAATCGATGCGCGACACCTCGACGCCGGCAATGCGGATCGAGCCACCGAAGCCGCCCTCCAGCAATCCGACCGCCTGCAGCAAGGTCGACTTGCCCGAGCCCGACGGGCCGAGCAAAGCGACGATCTCGCCCGGCCCTACGGTGAGGTCGACGCCGCGCAGGACTTCGATCGTCTGCCCGCCCTGGCTGAAGCTGCGCGTCAGCCCCACGGTGCGGAGGACCGGCCCTTTGGCGTCACTCATAGCGCAGCACCTGCACCGGATCGGTGCTCGCCGCCTTGAACGCGGGATAGAGCGTGGCGAGGATGCTCAGCACCAGCGCCATCACGGCGATCACGATCACCTCGCCGATACTCGTCTTGGACGGCAGCTCGGTCAGGTAGCGAATCGAGGGATCCCAGAGGTTCTGCCCGGTCACATATTGCGCGAAATCGACGATATCCTGCCGGAAATGGAGAATGATGAAGCCGAGGATAAGCCCGGCGACCACGCCCAGCGCGCCGATCGTCGTGCCCACCGTCATGAAGATACGGATCAGCCCGACGCGCGTCGCCCCCATCGTGCGCAGGATGGCGATGTCGCGCGTCTTGGCGCGCACCAGCATGATCAGCGAACTCAGGATGTTGAACACCGCGACCAGGATCATCAGCGACAGCACCGAGAACATCGTCACGCGCTCGATCTGCAGCGCCTGGAACAATTGCGCGTTCATCTCGCGCCAGTCGGCGACGACCGCGCGGTTCTGCACCTTGTCGACCAGCGGCTGGAGAATCTGCCCGACACGATCGGCATCCGCGGTCTGCAGTTCGACCATCTGCACCGAATCGCCCAGCATCAGGAAGGTCTGCGCATCCTGCATCGGCATCAGGGCATAGGCCTTGTCGTAATCGTAGATGCCGATCTCGAAGATCGCGGCGACGCGATAAGAGACGATTCGCGGCACCGTGCCGAACGGCGTCGTCTGGCCCTGCGGGCTGACCAGCGAGACCTCGCTGCCGACGGTCGCGCCGAGCGCCTGGGCGAGCCCGCTGCCGATCGCGATCTGGTTGCTGCCCGGCTTCAGTTCGGCGAGCGACCCGTCGACCACCTTGCGATTGACCGTGGCATTGCCGCGAATGTCCTCCACCGTCATGCCGCGCAGCAGCACCGCCTCGACGCGGCCGTTATAGCTCGCCATCAGGGGTTGCTCGATCAGCGGCGTCGCGCTGGTCACACCCGGCGTCGCCTTGGCCTCCTTAACGATCTCGCGCCAGTCGGGCAGATTGCCGTTGAAGCCCTGCACCACGGCATGGCCGTTCAGGCCGACGATCTTGTCGAACAGTTCGGCACGAAAGCCGTTCATCACGCTCATCACCACCACGAGCGCGGCGACGCCGAGCATCACGGCGACGAGGCTGATCGAGGCGACGAGGAAGATGAACGCCTCGCCCTTGCCGGGCAGCAGATAACGCTTGGCGATCATGCGTTCGTAGCGCGACAGGATCATGGGGTCGGTTCGGCTCGCGCGGTGACGGGAGCCCCGCTCTAGAGCTCTGCGATGGGGCGTGCAAGCGACGCAATCGCTGTTGCGGAATCGTCACAGGATCGCCGCAATCGTCTTCCCGCCGCCGCATTTCCCATGACAAGCGCCCGCCGCTTTCCTAGCACGACCTCACTGAGACACAGGCAACGGCCGTGGTTCGGGGAAAGCTTCCAGCTCCGCTCTAAAGGGAGCGCGCGGGCGGAAGCGGATTAAGGGGGCTGACGAGCATTCGTCACGCAGGCGCCCGGGCTGGAAACAGCCCGGGCGTTTGCTTTGGGGCGAAGGCGGCTGCTCCAGCCGCCGGTGCGCGCAGAGCGCGCATCGCCCCAAACGGCCGCCACCCGGCAACGCCGGGTGAGCGACGGCGGCTTCGCCAACCGTCGCCTCACCTAATTCAGAACGAAACCCGCACTGTCCCGCCATAAGTCCGCGGATCGCCCGGCTGTCCGACGATCAGGCCGGAGCTGCCCGACTGCACGCTCAGCAGCTCGAAATAGTTCTGGTTGAACGCGTTGCGCACCCAGCCGAACACGTTCCACTTGTCCTTGCGAAAGCCGATCCGGAAGTTCGACAGCGAGTAGCCGTCGATCACGGTATAGGCCGAGGGCGACGGGTTGGACTGGAACTTCGAACGGTAGGTCCCGTCGAACCCGAAATAGACCTGACCGCCATGGACCGGGACATTGTATTCGGCGCCGTAGCCGAACGACCATTTCGAAATGCCCGGAAGCACCTGCCCCGAAATATCGCAGGTCAGCGGGCTCAGGCCCGGCGTGCCGGCCGGTGCCGGCGTCGCGCCGTTCAGCGCCGGATTGCCGCCGGTCAGCTCGGGCGGGCACGGCGCGTTGGTGAAGCGGATGTATTTGGCATCGGTATAGGCGCCGTTCGCATAAAGATTGAACCGCGAGCTCGGCCGGAATGTCGAGTCGAACTCGACACCACGCACCCGCACCAGCCCGGCATTGGCGAGATAACCGCGGATCACCGTCGTCTGGCCGTTGTTCACGGTCGCCTGGTAATCGAACACGTCGGTCCAGAACGCCGCGACGTTCAGGGTCAGCCGGCGCTGGAGGAGCTGCGACTTGATGCCCACCTCGTAATTGTTCTCCGTCTCCGGCCTCACGGTCTGCGTGCTGAGATCGACACCGGTGTTCGTCGCGTTCAGCGGCAGGCCGGAGAGGTTGATGCCGCCCGATTTGAAGCTGCGCGCATAGGTCGCGTAGACGTGAATGTCGGGGCTGAAATCATAGGATAGGGTAAAGTCGCCCGACACGTTCCAGGCGCTGAAATGCGGCGCGTAGCATTGCGGCGCCAGCACGCCGAGCTGGTCGGATGTCAGCGCCGTCGGGTTCGCGCAGGTTGCGACCTTGTTGTGATATTCGGCATTGTCGATGCTGACCGTCGCGACGTACGAGCCTTCCTTCTCGTCATAGTTCACGCGGACGCCGGGCTGGAGATGCAGGCCCGCGATCGGCTCCCAGTTGAGCTTGCCGAACACCGCGAAGCTGTCGTTCTTGAAGTGGATGTCGTTGGTGCTGGTGAGACCGTCGAGCGTCAGCGGATCCTTGCCGCCGGCGCTGGTCGGGTTGAGCAGCCAGGCGCTCGCCGCCGAGCCCTGCACCTGCGAGCCCTGCGTATCGATCTTCTGGTGGAAGTAGAACGCGCCGAGCGTGTATTGCAGCTTGTGATTGCCGTTCGAGGCCAGACGGATTTCCTGCGAGAACTGCTTCTGCTGCGAGGGATTCTGCGACACGGTGGTGATCGGCAGGCCAGTGAAATCGCGATCGTTGGCGGGCTGCCAGTCCCAATAGCGCCACGCCGTGACCGACGTGATCGTCGCGAAACCGACATCGACATTGCCGACCAGCGAGACGCCGCCCACTTCCTGCCGCGCGTTGATGTCGGCATCGAGATCGGTCACGCGATCGAACGGATCGGTGCTCGGCGGCGCATAGCCCGCGGCCGCAGCGAGCTGGGCGTATTGACGATTCAGCGCGCGCTGTGTGGGCGCGACGCGGGCGTAATATTGCACGCAGCACAGCGGGTTCTGCACGCTGTAATCGCCCAGCAGCGTGACATCGACATTGTGCGCCGGAAGCCACAGGAGCTGGCCGCGCACGCCGAAATTGTCCTGCTTCTGCAAATGCTCGCCGCTGGCGACGTCGTAGATCGTGCCGCCGCGCTTGGTCACCGAGGTCGAGACGCGCACCGCCAGCGTATCGGCGGCGATCGGCGCCGAGGCCGAGGCCTTGATCTGGACCAGTCCGTAGTCGCCGGTGCTGGCCTCGAAGCTCGCATCGGGCGTGAAGCTCGGCTTGCGCGTCGTGATGTTGACCGCGCCGGCCGTCGTGTTCTTGCCGTAGAGCGTGCCCTGCGGGCCGCGCAGCACCTCGATCCGCTCGACATCGTTGAAATCGAAGGTCGAGGCGCCGATGCGGCCGATATAGACTTGGTCGATATAGAGGCCGACGCCCTGCTCGATGCCGTCATTGGTGAGACCGAACGGCGCGCCGAGGCCGCGGATGTTGATCGCCGAGTTGCGCGGGTTGCTCGAGTAGAATTGCAGCGTCGGGACCGACTGCTGCAGCTTGTTCACGTTGAACGCGCCTTGATCGTCGAGCGTCTTGCCGCTGAGCACGGCGACGGCGATCGGCACGTCCTGCAGCCGCTCCTCGCGGCGCCGCGCGGTGATCACGACATCGCCGGTATCATCCGGCTTCGCATCCTGCTGTGGCGCGGCCTCCGTTGGAGCCGGCGTTTCCGGAGGCGGAGTGACGGCGGGAGCGGTCGAAGCGAGCAGAACGGCAAAGGTAGACAGCATCACGAACCCCTATTTTCGTGCAATCACCTGATACTCTATAGATTTAATAGGAATACTAGCCCCTTTTTCGCTTTGCCAGGGGCAAGCCGAACTTTAGCCGGTTGAATTCAGAGGTTTTCCGCCGTTTCCGGCCTCTTGAAGTTACGACGAACCGCCCCAAATCAGCGCTGCACGGTGCCTGATCGGGGCCGTGCGAGGCGGCGTCGCGGGCATTCCGGGCGCCGGAATTGGACGTTCACATTGCTCGATGGAGAATCTGAAGATGCGTCAGTTCGATTTGACCCCCTATCGCCGCTCGGCGATCGGTTTCGACCGCCTGTTCGACATGCTGGAAGCCAGCACCCGCAGCCAGGCGGACAATTATCCCCCCTTCAATCTCGAGCGCGTGGCGGAAGACCGCTATCGCATCACGCTCGCCGTCGCCGGTTTCGGCCGTGACGAGATCGAGGTCGTCGCGCAGCAGAACCTGCTGACGGTCAAGGGCCGGAAGGACGAGAAGGACGGCGAGGCCGCCCAATTCCTCCATCTCGGCATCGCCAACCGCAACTTCGAGCGCCGCTTCGAACTGGCCGATTTCGTCCGTGTCGACGATGCCCGGCTGAACGACGGCCTGCTGGTGATCGAGCTGGTCCGCGAAGTGCCCGAGGCGATGAAGCCCAAGACCATCGCGATCAAGACCGGCGCGCCGCTGACCGCGGTCGAGAGCCACAACGACGAGAGCAAGGCCGCGTAATCGACGCGCCGGATTTGGCAATGATGGGGCGTCCGGTGCAATCCGGGCGCCCCTTTTCATCCCGAGCGGGAAGCGCGATCAAATCTTCCGCACGGTGATCGCAACCCAGGGACCGCGACCACCTTCATAACCACCGCCCTCATAATCATGCGCATCGTGGATTTCCCACAAGCCAGCTTCGGCATAAGCCGACTCCACCTCGTTCAGGGCGAAATAGTTGAAATAGCGCCCAAACGCGTCACGGCCTTCCTTGCCGCCGCTCTTGAAATTCGCGAAATGCCATCCGCCCGGCTTCAGCGCGCGCCAGATTGCAACGAGTGTCGCAGGTAAAGCAGTACGCGGAATGTGAAGAAGGCTGGCATGGGCCCAAACGGCGTCATAGACCCCGACCGCATCGATCTCGTCGAAGCGCATCACACGAACAGGCCGCCCGAGCCTCTGCGACGCCTTGGTAGCCATCGCAGCGACGCCATCCGTCGGATCGACCAAAAACCCGCCAGCAATCATCGCCTTGCTGTCGCGCCCGCCGCCGCAGCCTAGTTCGAGGATGGATGCGCCGGCCTGCAATCGCGCCAGAAATGCTTCGAGATGCGCGCTGCGGCCACTTGGCCCGCTGGCGACATAGACCGGCGCTTCATCGGCGTAAAAATTCAGGGTGGCGGGATCGAAGGGAAGATCGCGCTCCATCGCGCCTTCAGACCAATCGGCTTTGCCGCACCGCCGCCCCGATGAAGCTGGCGAACAACGGATGCGGGTCGAACGGCTTCGACTTCAGCTCCGGGTGGAATTGCACACCGACGAACCAGGGATGATCCGGCCGCTCGACGATCTCGGGCAGCATGCCGTCGGGCGACATGCCGCTGAACACCAATCCGCCCTTCTCCAGCGCGTTGCGATACGCGGTGTTGACCTCGTAGCGATGGCGGTGGCGCTCGCTGATGTCGGTGCCGCCATAGATCGAGGCGACCACGCTGTTGCCGGTCAGCTTCGCGTCATACGCTCCGAGCCGCATCGTGCCGCCGAGATCGCCGCCCGCCTCGCGCGTCTCGATCCCGTCCTTCGACATCCATTCCGTGATCATGCCGACCACCGGCTCTTCGGTCGGGCCGAATTCGGTCGAGGAGGCGCGGTCGATCCCCGCCAGGTTCCGCGCGCCTTCGACGCAGGCCATCTGCATGCCGAAGCAGATGCCGAAATAGGGGATTTCGCGCTCGCGGGCGAAGCGCACGCTGGCGATCTTGCCTTCCGCGCCGCGTTCGCCGAACGCGCCGGGGACGAGGATCGCGTGGCACGGCTCGAGGCTGGCGGCGATGTCGCTGTCCTCGCTCTCGAACAGTTCGGCGTCGATCCAGCGGATGTTGACCTTCACCCGGTTGGCGATGCCGCCATGCACCAGCGCCTCGTTGAGCGACTTGTACGCGTCCTGCAGCCCGACATATTTGCCGACCACGCCGACCGTCACCTCGCCTTCCGGGTTGGTCAGGCGGTCCATGATGTCGGTCCAGCGCGACAGGTTCGGCGCGGCGCCGGGCTCGATCCCGAACGCCTTGAGCACTTCGACGTCGAGCCCTTCGGCGTGATATTGCAGCGGCACGCCGTAGATGCTCTTCGCGTCGAGCGCGGGGATCACCGCTTCCTTGGGCACGTTGCAGAACAAGGCGATCTTGGCACGCTCGCTCGCCGGCAGCGGATGCTCGCAACGGCAGACCAGGACGTCGGGCTGCACACCCAGCGCCGCCAGCTCGCGTACCGAATGCTGCGTCGGCTTGGTCTTCAGTTCGCCCGCCGCCGAGATGTACGGCACCAGCGTCAGGTGGATGCTGATCGAATTGCCGCGGCCAAGATCGTTCTTCAGCTGGCGGATCGCCTCGATGAACGGCAACGACTCGATGTCGCCGACCGTGCCGCCGATCTCGCACAGCACGAAATCGAGGCCGTCGATATCGGCCAGCGCGAACGCCTTGATCGCATCGGTGACGTGCGGAATCACCTGTACCGTCGCGCCGAGATAATCGCCGCGCCGCTCGCGCTGGATGATCTGCTGGTAGATCCGGCCCGACGTCACGTTGTCGCTCTGGTGCGCCGCCACGCCCGTGAAGCGCTCGTAATGGCCGAGATCGAGATCGGTCTCCGCCCCGTCGTCGGTCACATAGACCTCGCCGTGCTGATACGGGCTCATCGTGCCCGGATCGACGTTGAGATAGGGATCGAACTTGCGGATGCGAACCTTGTAGCCGCGCGCCTGCAGCAGCGCCGCGAGGCTCGCCGCCATGAGACCTTTGCCAAGCGAGGAGACCACGCCGCCGGTAATGAAAATAAACCGCGCCATGGGAATCGATGCCTAGCGTCTGAAAGGTACGAACGACAAGCACCCGAATCGCTCGGGCGTGTCGATTATTTCTGCCGGGCGTGCCCGGCGGGAGATTATTGCGCGAGCGGAACTGCGCTGTTGCCGGCAGGCGCCGCGCCGTTCTGCGCCGGCGCAGGCGCCGCGGTCGGCGGCGCCGTAGGCGTAACCGGCGCGACGGCCGGACGGGCGAGCGTGGTGTCGATCGCCGTGCTCTGGCGATGCGCCGCCATCACGGCAAGCACGATCGACATGATCACGAACAGGCTGGCGCAGATCGCCGTGCCGCGCGTCAGGAAATCGGCCGAGCCGCGCGCCGACATCAGGCCGGACGGGCTGCCGCCGGTGCCCAGCCCGCCACCTTCGGAACGCTGCACCAGGATGAACCCCACCAGGACGGCGGCGATGATCCCGTGGACGACGAGCAGGAAGGTGAACATGGAGATTGGGCAATCCGTAAAACTGGCGAAGGCGCGGACATAGGCGAGCGATGCCGTCCGATCAACCGCCCCGCTATCGCGATATCCCGCCGCCACCGGTTAACATTTCGCGGCCGGACTGAAACCAGAACGGCTTCGGAACGTTAAAGTACCGTGACAGCCCGCAGCTACCCGGGCCAGTTCCAGGATTATCGCCGTGTCGCTTACTCTTGCTCAGAAGCCCCTCTCCTCGTGGATGCAGACGCTCGTCGACTATGTTCGATCCGGAGAACCCGATCTCACCAACCGCCAGATGGCTTTGCTGCTCGTGGTCTACCTGAAACCCGGGCCGCACACCGTGCGCGGTCTCGCGCGCTGCCTCAACGTTTCGAAGCCCGTCGTGACGCGTGCCTTGAACAGGCTGGGTTCGCTCGGCTATCTGCGTCGCCAACGCGACGACAGCGACAAGCGCAACATCTTTGTCGCGCGCACGTCGGAAGGGGCAGAGTTTCTTGAAGAGTTCGGACAATTTATCGGCGAGACCGGCCAGCCCGCCGTCCGCGAACACGCCGCGTAGGAACTTTGCGCTCACCGGCCATTCGGTGCCGCTCGATCCCAGAAAGAACGCCGTCCGCAAGGATCTGGCGGACATCCGCCTCGCCGACCGCGTGTTCGCGCCGCATTATGCCGCGCCCATGCCACGCCATATCAAGGCCGCTACCCCGTTGCGCGAGGGCGCGCCAGGCGATACGGCAAGATTGACAACGTTGGAACCGGGCGAGGTCTTCGAGGTGCTGGAACTGGCTGGTGGCAATGCGTGGGGCAAGGCGGTCGGGCACGATCTCGTCGGCTATATCGATGCCTCGGCGCTCGCCGAGCAATGAGCATCCAGGTCTTCATCGACGGCGGTGCGGGCACCACGGGCCTCGAAATCCGCGAACGGCTGAGCGGCCGCGACGGCATCGCGCTGCTGACACTCGATGAAGCGAAGCGCAAGGATGCGGGCGCACGCACCGAAGCGCTCAACGCCGCCGATTTCGTGATTCTCTGCCTTCCCGACGATGCCGCGCGCGAGGCGGTGTCGCTGATCCACAATCCGCATACCCGCGTGATCGACGCCTCAACCGCGCATCGCACCGCCGAAGGCTGGGCCTATGGCTTTGCCGAGCTGGAGCCGGCACAGGGCAAGGCGATCGCGCAGGCCGCGCGCGTCAGCAATCCCGGCTGCTATCCCACCGGCTTCCTCGCACTCGTCCGCCCCTTGGTGCGCGCCGGGCTGATCCCCGTCGACTGGCCGCTCTCGGTCAACGCGATCTCGGGCTATTCGGGCGGCGGCAAGACGATGATCGCCGAGTTCGAAAGCGGCGAGGCGAACACCGCAGCGCGCACCTATGCGATGGGGCTGGCACACAAGCATGTGCCCGAGATGCAGAAGCACGCGCGGATCGAGCACCCGCCGATCTTCATGCCCGCGGTCGCCAACACCTATCGCGGCATGATCGTCGAGGTGCCGCTGCCGCTGCACATGTTCGCGAGGCGGCCGGCGCTCGCGGCGTGCGAGACCGCGCTGCGCGAAGCCTATGCCGGCAGCCCGCTGGTTTCCGTCGCCGGCGCCGACACGGCGATGGTCACGATCGAGGCGGATGCGGGGACCGATCGGCTGACCTTGCGCGTTTGCGGCAATGAGGCCACGGGGCAAGCCCGGTTGATCGCGACGCTCGACAATCTCGGCAAGGGCGCGGCGGGCGCGGCGGTGCAGAACCTCAATATCATGGCCGGGCTCGATCCGGTCGCCGGACTGACGCTCTAGCAGCGACGAAGGAGACAGCATGCCGCAACCCCCACGCGATCCCGCCGGCAAGCTGCTGCTGTTCGGCGCCACCGGCGATCTGGCACAGCGCATGCTGCTGCCTTCGCTCTATGGCCTTCACGCCGACGGCCTGCTGCCCGAGGCGCTGACGATCACCGGCACGGCGCGCACCGAACACACCGACGCCAGCTATCGCAAGTTCGCGCACGAGGCGCTGAACGAATTCCTGCCTGCCGATCGCAAGGACGAGAAGGCGCTGAAGACCTTCCTCGCGCGGCTGCAATACCAGGCGCTCGATGCGACCGACATGGCGCATTACAAGGATCTGGCGAAGAAGGTCGGCGACGTCACCGGCGGGCTCGCTATCTTCCTGTCCACCGCCCCTTCGCTGTTCGAGCCGGTGATCCGGGGGCTCGAAGCCTCCGATCTGGCCGGGCCCACGGTGCGCATCGGGCTGGAAAAGCCGCTCGGCTACGATCTTGCCTCGTCTCGCGAGATCAACGACACCGTGGCCACCGCCTTCCCCGAGGATCGCACCTTCCGCATCGATCATTATCTCGGCAAGGAGACGGTGCAGAACATCCTCGCGCTGCGCTTCGGCAATTCGTTCTTCGAGCCGGTGTGGAATTCGCAAGGCATCGACAACATCCAGATCACCGTCGCCGAGACGGTCGGGCTGGAGGATCGCGCCGGCTATTATGACGGCGCCGGCGCTCTGCGCGACATGGTGACGAACCATATGCTGCAGCTCCTCGCCCTCATCGCGATGGAGCCCCCTGCCCGCTTCGACAAGGATGCGATCCGCGACGAAAAGGCCAAGGTCTTCCGCTCGATGCACGTAATGACGCCCGAGGAGGTGCCGCACAACACGGTGACCGGGCAATACGGACCCGGCGCGGTCGATGGGCAGATCGTGAAAGGCTATCTCGACGAGCTCGGCAAGCCTTCGACCACCGAAACGTTCGTCGCGATCAAGGCCAGTGTCGAGAACTGGCGCTGGCAGGGCGTGCCCTTCTACCTGCGCACCGGCAAACGCATGGCGGTGCGGCGCAGCGAGATCGCGATCCAGTTCAAGCCGGTGCCGCATTCGATGTTCGCCGGGCGCGGCGGGCTGCTGCAACCGAACGTGATGATCATCCGCCTGCAACCCGAGGAATATATCCAGCTGCTGGTGATGGCGAAGGAGCCGGGGCTCGACCGCGACGGTGTTCACCTCCGCGAAGTGCCGCTGAACCTCAGCCTCGACGCCGAATTCGCCGGCACGCGCCGCCGCATCGCTTATGAGCGCCTGCTGCTCGACCTGATCGAGGGCGACCAGACGCTGTTCGTGCGCCGCGACGAGGTGGAAGCGCAATGGACCTGGACCGACGCGATCCGCGCCGGCTGGGCCGCGAACGACATGAAGCCCAAGAGCTACGCCTCGGGCAGCTGGGGGCCGTCCACCTCGATCGCGCTTACCGAGCGGGACGGCGTGACCTGGCACGACGACTAGGAAAACCGTTCGTGCTGAGCCTGTCGAAGCACGGTTAAGGATTGCGCCCTTCGACAAGCTCAGGGCGAACGGATGTAAGGAAGACCCGATGAGCGAAGAGATCGAATGGTGGGACTATGACGATGCCGACGAAATGGCCGAGGCCATTGCCGGCGACATCCAGTTCATCATCGAATCCGCGATCGATGCGCGCGGCGGCGCGGTGATCGCGCTGGCCGGGGGCAACACGCCCAAGCCGGCCTATGAGAAGCTCGCCCAGGCCAAGATCGACTGGAAGCGCGTGACAATCGTGCCCGGCGACGAGCGCATCGTGCCGCTCGGCGACCCGCTGTCCAATGTGACGATGATCGGCAAGTTCTTCATCCCCAAGGGCGCGCGCGTGATCCCGTTGGTGAGTGCCACCGCCCCTGACTACAAGGCAGCGGGCCGCGCGGCGGATGCGCTGCTGCGGGATCTGCACTGGCCGCTCGATTTCTGCCTGCTCGGTATGGGCGGCGACGGGCATACCGCCTCGATCTTCCCCGGCCCCGATTTCGACGAGGCGCTGAACGGGCCGAAGGAACGCCGCGCGATCGGCGTGCTGCCCGATCCGCTTCCCTCCGAAGCGCCGGTGCCGCGCGTCACGCTCACCCGCGCCGCGATCGTCTCGTCCAAGGCGGTGATGATCGCGATCTCGGGCGCGGCGAAGAAGACAGTGCTGGAGGACGCGATCAAGCAAGGCCCCTCCTCGGCCTATCCGATCGGCCGCGTGCTCGCCGATACCGAGCTGCCGGTCGATGTGCATTGGGCGCGGTGATGAACCCATATCCGTCATGCCGGACTCGTTTCGGCATCCACCTCACCGCCAACTCAGCGGCGGTGATCCGTTTGTATCAGTGGGCCCCGGAACAAGTCCGGGGTGACGGTTAGATTTATGACAACGTTGCACTCCGGCGTCGCCGCCGTCACCGCACGGATCGTCGAGCGTTCGAAGCCGACGCGCCGCGCCTATCTCGATCTGATCGCGCGCGAGCGCGACAACGGGCTCAAGCGCCCGATACTCGGCTGCGCCAACCTGGCGCATGGCTATGCCGGGACCGAGGAAGACCGCGACGCGATGAAGGCGCATCGCGCGATGAACATCGGCATCGTCACCGCCTATAACGACATGCTCTCGGCGCACGCGGTCTATTATCGCTATCCCGAACAGATGAAGGTCTGGGCGCGCGAGGCCGGGGCCACCGCGCAGGTGGCGGGTGGCGTGCCGGCGATGTGCGACGGCGTGACGCAGGGTTATGCGGGCATGGAGCTGTCGCTGTTCAGCCGTGACGCCATCGCCCTCTCCACCGCGATCGCGCTGAGCCACGGCATGTTCGAGGGCGCGGCCTTGCTCGGCATCTGCGACAAGATCGTGCCGGGCCTCCTGATGGGGGCGCTGCGCTTCGGGCATCTGCCGACGATCCTGATCCCCGGCGGCCCCATGCCCACCGGCATCCCGAACAAGACCAAGGCCGCGGTGCGCGAGGCGTTCGCGGAAGGCAAGGTCGGCCGCGACGAGCTGCTCGATGCCGAGATCGGCGCGTATCATTCGAAGGGTACCTGCACCTTCTACGGCACCGCCAACACCAACCAGATGATGATGGAGGTGATGGGGCTGCACATGCCCGGCGCCGCCTTCGTCAATCCCGGCACCAAGCTGCGCCTGGAACTGACCCGCGCCGCGACGCATCGCCTCGCCGAGATCGGCTGGGAGGGCGAGGATTACCGCCCGCTCGGGCTGTGCGTGGACGAGAAGGCGGTGGTCAACGCCGCGGTCGGCCTGCTCGCGACAGGCGGCTCGACCAATCACCTGATCCACCTGCCCGCGATCGCTCGCGCGGCGGGGATCGCGATCGACTGGGACGACGTGGACGCGCTGAGCCGCATCGTGCCCCTGGTCGCGCGGGTCTATCCCAACGGCTCGGCCGACGTGAACGGCTTCGAGGCGGCGGGCGGCATGGCCTTCGTGATCCGCGAGTTGCTGAGCGAGGGGCTGCTGCACGGCGATATCCTGACCGTCGCGGGTGATTTCGCCGAGTATGGCAAGAAGCCCGAACTGAACGGCGACACGCTCGCGTGGCGCGATCCCGGCGCGAGCGGGGACGAGACGATCCTGCGACCGGCCGCCGGTCCCTTCTCGCCCGAGGGCGGCTTCCGCATCCTATCGGGCAATCTCGGCCGCGGCTGCATCAAGGTCTCTGCTGTCGAGCGTGAGCGCTGGGTGATCGAGGCCCCTGCCCGCGTGTTTCAGGATCAGGCTGCTGTGCAGGCCGCGTTCAAGGCCGGCGAGCTCGATCGCGACGTGATCGTCGTGGTGCGCTTCCAGGGGCCGAAGGCGAACGGCATGCCCGAATTGCACAAGCTGACGCCGCCGCTGAGCGTGCTGCAGAATCGTGGTTTCCGCGTCGCGCTGGTCACCGACGGCCGCATGTCGGGCGCGAGCGGCAAGGTGCCCGCCGCGATCCATTGCTCGCCCGAGGCGCTGGGCGGCGGCCCGCTGGCCAAAGTGCGCGACGGCGACGTGATCCGGCTCGATGCCGAGACCGGCACGCTGACCGCAATGGTCGATGAAGCGGAATGGAACGTACGCGAGCCTGTCGCGCCGCCCTCCCCAGCGGACGGCACCGGGCGCGAATTGTTCGGGCTGTTCCGACACGCCGCCGACGAAGCCGAGCGCGGCGGTTCCGCGATCCTTGCGGGAGCGATGCTCTGATGGAAGTCGTCGCGGTCGATATCGGGGGCACGCATGCCCGCTTCGCCATAGCCGAGGTGGCGGACGGCCATGTCGTCAAGCTCGGCGAGCCGGTCACGCAGAAGACCGCAGAGCATGCCTCGTTGCAGACCGCATGGCAGGATTTCGAGCGCCAGCTCGGCCGCGCATTACCGAAGGCGGCCGCGATCGCCGTGGCATCGCCGGTCGGTGGCGAGGTCATCAAGCTGACCAACAATCCGTGGATCATCCGCCCGGCGCTGATCCCCGAACGGCTCGGTGCCGACACCTATACGATCGTCAACGATTTCGGCGCCATCGCGCATGCCGTGGCGCAACTGCCCGACGACGATTTCCAGCACATTTGCGGTCCCAAGCGGGCGATGTCGCGCAAGGGCGTGACCGCGATCTGCGGACCCGGTACCGGGCTCGGCGTCGCCAGTGTGCTGCATCTGCCCGACAGCTACCACGTACTCGAATGCGAAGGCGGGCACGTCGATTTCGCGCCGCTCGACGCGTTCGAGGATACGATGCTGAAGCGGCTGCGGCGCACCTTCACGCGCGTCTCGGTCGAACGCATTTGCTCGGGGCCGGGGATAGTCGCGATCTACGAGGCGCTGGCCGAAGTCGAGGGCCGGGCGGTGCGCCATCTCGACGACAAGGCTATATGGACGATGGCGTTTGAAGGCAGCGATAGCCTGGCGATCGCAGCGCTTGATCGCTTCGTGCTCAGCCTCGGTGCCTATGCGGGCGATCTCGCGCTGCAGCATCTCGCCAAGGACGTGGTGATCGCCGGCGGGCTGGGGCTCAGACTCAAGGACCATTTCGCGCGCTCCGGCTTCGGCGAGCGTTTCACCGCCAAGGGCCGGTTCCAGTCGCTGATGGCCAATATTCCGGTGAAACTGATCACCCATCCCCAGCCCGGCCTGTTCGGCGCCGCGGCCGCCTTTGCCCAGGAGCATGCGCGATGACGATCGAGGAGATCATGCGGACCAGCACGGTGATCCCGGTGCTGGTGATCCATGACGCGGCGCAGGCGCGGCCGCTGGCGGAGGCCTTGGTCGCGGGCGGACTGCGCGTGCTGGAGGTGACGATGCGCACCCCCACCGCGCTCGACGCGATCCGCGAGATGAAGACGGTGCCGCACGCGATCGTCGGCGCGGGCACGGTGGTGAACCCCGAGCAGTTCGCGCAGGTGATGGACGCCGGCGCCGAGTTCATCGTCTCGCCCGGCCTGACCGAGCGGCTGGCGCGGCCGATCATCGACAGCGGTGTGCCCTACCTCCCCGGCATCGCCAATTCCGCCGATATCATGCGCGGGCTCGACCTCGGTCTCTCGCACTTCAAGTTCTTCCCGGCCGAGGCCAATGGCGGCCTGCCCGCGCTCAAGAGCCTCGCCGCACCCTTCTACCAATGCCGCTTCTGCCCGACCGGCGGGGTGAGCGAGGCCAATGCCGCCGAATGGCTGGCATTCGATCCGGTACTCTGCGTGGGCGGCAGCTGGGTCACCGGCGGCACGATCGCCGAGGTGGAAGCCAAGGCGCGGGCGGCGTCGAAGCTGCCGCGTTAGAGCGGGATGATATTGTGCTGAATCGCTGGGGGGATTCCTTTTGGTGGTTTGATATGATTCAACCTGTGTGCTGGTGAGGAGGCCGGCACATATGGCGAAGCCTTATTCGAACGATCT
>Ga0153956_1000906_pt1 | contig 29648 bp, 16 predicted proteins | sample TSFL040MetaG_FD_104704 | JGI IMG/M metagenome (GOLD analysis project Ga0153956, IMG submission 104704) | Attine ant fungus gardens microbial communities from Florida, USA - TSFL040 MetaG | ecosystem: Host-associated > Fungi > Mycelium > Unclassified | place: USA: Florida, Wekiwa Springs... | reverse complement strand
GCGCCACCTCAAAAGCCACGCGGACGTCCACCAAAAAATCCCCAAATCTCCCTGGCGTCCACGTCGGCATAAGTGGGGAATTTTACTTCGGCACTTATGGGGAAAATTCACGCGGCATTGACATTTGCCCGTAGTTGGGATCGTTCCTTTCAGCTGTGCTATCCGCGTCACGCCAGGTCTTGTACGCTTCAAACCATTTGCCCTGTTCTTTGGTGCATGCCAAAGGACCCTGATCCAGACAGGCTTGCAGCAGGGACATGGTGGTTTGATAGTCGAGGCTCTTGAGGCTGTTCACCTCCGACTGAAGCCGCTCTCTTTCCGTTGCCGAGCAGGCAGAAGGAGATGCATTGCAAGCTTCCAAAGCCTTTTCGGCGTCCGTAAGCTCGCGGGCCTGCTCATGCGTCAGATAATTGTACTGATACTGTGCAGCCGCGTACCCGGCGCCTTCGCCGCCGCCGACAGCGGCTCCGGCAAGCGCGCTGAGGCTGGAGCCGATCAGCGTGGCGAGCGTCTGCCTGTCCTGATCCGAAAGCGTGCCGTCCTTCAGCATGCCGGCAACCAACTGCTTGATCGCCGGGGCGAGGAGTGCCGAGCTTGCGCCTCCCAGCGCGCCCTTGAGCGCACCCTCCCAGCCGTCGACGCCGCCGAGGAGCCCGCCGCCGATGGCATGCAGCAACGCACGGCCGGCGCCGCCTTCGGACCAGAAATCGCGCTCGGCCTGCGTCGCAGCGCGATCGCGAAAACTATTCGCGATATCGCCCACCAGCCCGGCCATCGTGGCCTGTGCGGCCTGCAGATCGGCCTGTGTCTTGTACTGGTCGTGTAGAATGTTCTCCAGATCGGCAGGCCGCAGTGCTTACCGTTGTAATGGAGTGCGTTTAAATTAGTGTACTGTCACGGTAATTTAAAAGGCTCTTCTTTTATTAAGAACAAGTCCGATCTGAAGAGAGATTTGAGACGTGCCCTGCGTCTTGAGAATGCAGGGTAGTCACCAATTACGTCATCGATGTGATCTGACAATTGGATTAAATAACCAGTTCCAATCTTAAATATAGGGAAGCCCGCGGAAGATATCGCTGGCTGATTTACTTCTTTTGCGTATTCTTCGCCAAACCAGGATGCCCACCCAATGTTAGTTAGACCAGACACCAAACTATTTCTTTCACCTGCTCGAAATTCACAATAACTTTGACCACTCAAAAAACGAGACCACGCTTGCTGCGAAATCTCTTCCTCATAGCTGTACTCTCTAATATCCTTTTCGCTCTTCTTTGGGCCGTCCTGAGTAACTAGTGGGTGGAGCACAGCGGCAATTGGAGAAACTGTCTCGCACCAAATACGAAATAGACCGCTCCAGTCGATTTCCGGTCGATATTTCGATTGAAAGAAAATGCTTCCCGGGCGCTTTATGCCCTTCGTACTTATGCTTGTGAAAGTTACAGTGCCTTGAGATTTCGCAATTTTAGCCCTTTTCCAATGAAAATCTTCCATCACTTCATATTGAGAGCCGCCAGCTCGCATCATAGCCTTTGAGGCCCAAAGCTCTCTGCAGTCCTCGACGTCGACAACATTCAACCCGTGGCTATTGGTAACCTCACCGAATGTGGCCACTCTTTCCGGCAATAACTTCTTATCGGAAAACACCTTCGATAGAATCTTCCAACCAACCTCCCATGAAGAGAGATCAGTTCCTGTTTGTATTTGCATCTGAAAATCATACTTCATAATTTCTACCACGGAGTAACGCTGTCAGTTGCAGGATTATAGATGTAGACATTCCCGCCTGTGCCTCGAACGCCATTAATTAGCGGACCAGAAATATTTTGTGTTCTGGGGCTAACAATCAAGTTCAGCGGTTTCCCATTTTCAATAGCAACCTGAATCTGAGCCTGCAATTGAGTAGATAAGGAAAGATTTTGTACATTCTTTGCCTCTAATAAGCCACCGACGTTTGTTCCCCAAAGATCGGGGATTGTCGTCACCGACTTACCATTCTGCAGGGTAACGGTTACGGGGATAGTATTTTTTGTGCCGCCAACATGATCAAGGGCGTCAACGACCTTTTTTTCAAATTCTGTTCCATTTTGGCGATTTATTATAAGCTGCTCTGCTCTATTTGGAGCACCGACGGCAACAGCCGCTCTTTGCGCCGCTGCCACGTCATCATAAATGGCACCATTCGGTCCGGCAATGACAACATTGCCCCTCTCGTCGACGACACGCATATATCCTGTTGGCAAGCCGCCAACATCGTTAGCCAAGGCTCCGCCAGAAGCAATCGGCCTATATCCTGCGGGAACGACAACCGTGGTTCCATCAGAAGCGACAATCGTACGCGTACCGGCTGCTCGCGCCGCAGCACCGGCGGACTGCTCCAATTCCCCGGCAACTTTCGTCGCGGCGCCAAGCGAAAGAATGCCTCCACCCGTGCTTGTACAGACGACGGTAACGGTACAATCGAGAACTTCAGCGAGGGCATTTGCGCACGCCGCCATGTTGATCGCGCAATAGCTATAGACCTCTGGCCCGACAGTTACGCCGGCAGCGGTAAGCAGGGCCAGAGCGCCGACACCACCCATGACCGTCTGGTTCGTCGCCAGGTCCTTCTGATAGGCTTGGCCGATCTGGTCTGCGGCAACGTGTCCGGCCGCGACATCGTCGAGGACACCCAGCAGCAGGGCGTCGGGCGTGTTGACAGGGCCTGTGCCGAGCACGTGTGCTTGCAGTCCATATTCCTCATCGACTGCGTTTCGCAGCTCCTGCCTGCCGGAAACGCAGGCAGCGCTTGCAAAGGATGCGGCACAAGCACTGACGAGGGCTGCGTTGTTCGCATCGGAAAGCTGCCTGTAATAGGCGGTGCTGGCCTCCAGATTACCCTCTAACAGGGCTAACCTTGCACCGGAGCAGCCGCTGGCAAGAGATGCCTTGCACTCCTCAATCTTCTCCTGAAGGGCCGCGCGTTCCTTGTTGGCCTTATCAAGTTGCTCATGCGTCAGATAATTGTACTGATACTGCGCCGCCGCGTACCCGGCACCTTCGCCGCCACCGACAGCGGCTCCGGCAAGCGCGCTGAGGCTGGAGCCGATCAGCGTGGCGAGCGTCTGCCTGTCCTGATCCGAAAGCGTGCTGTCCTTCAGTATGCCGGCAACCAATTGCTTGATCGCCGGGGCGAGGAGTGCGGAGCTTGCGCCTCCCAGCGCGCCCTTGAGCGCACCCTCCCAGTCGTTGACACCGCCGAGGAGCCCGCCGCCGATGGCATGCAGCAACGCGCGACCGGCGCCGCCTTCGGACCAGAAATCGCGCTCAGCCTGCGTCGCAGCGCGATCGCGGAAACTATTCGCGATATCGCCCACCAGCCCGGCCATCGTGGCCTGTGCGGCCTGCAGATCGGCCTGCGTCTTGTACTGGTCGCGTAGAATGTTCTCCAGATCCGGCAGGCCGGGCAGCGAGGTGTTGGTGTTGTCGGTATCGCGGCGGATCGTGCCGATGTCCTGCGTCTGGTGCGCCGGATCGGTGATGGTGATCGGGATATTGCCGCCGATGGCCGACAGCGCCTTGCCGGTTTCGTTCTCGCCCGCCTTCACCGGCGCGAGGGAGAGACCGGCGCCGAGCACGGAACTGTTCGTGCCGATCGAGCCACCGTAGGTCTCCGCCTTCCATGTCGAGTGGGTATCGATATCGGAGGTTTCCAGCGTGCCGGTGGAGAAGTGATTGTTCCCCTCGGCCGCGTCGCTGGTGATCAGTCCGCCGACAAGGCTGGTCTTGCCGCTGATATCGATATCCACCCCGCCGGCTCCGGCATGGATGCCGGACTGCTCGGAAACGAGCGCGGCATCGCCGTTGGCTTTCTGCACGGCGCCGGAGAGGCTGGCGGAGCCGAAGCCGATCTGGCCGGAGACGTTGAGCTGGTCGGCATGGGCATGGGCCGTATCCACCTGGCTTTCGATCGTCAGCGAGCTTGCATCGATGCTCACGGAATGGCCGCTGACGGTCGCGCCGCGCAACCCGAGACCGTTGGTGTCGATGACGACATCGCCGGTGCCGGTGAGATGAGTATTGGTGTGGCTAAGGCTTTCGGTATTGCTGCCGCCCTTGCCGTAGCCGGCATTGGCGACGAGGCCCAGCGAGTCCCCGCCCGTGGCGCCGAACGAAGCCCCGACGCCGATGCCGGCGCTCCAGGAACTGTTCGAGCTGGTCGAGCCCGCCGTGCCGGTGGCGGCGTTCAGGTTGATGTTGCCGTTCGCAGCCGACAGGAAGATGTCGCCGGTCAGCGGGCCGCCGGAGACGGTCGGCAGGCCATTCCTGTCGTAGCCGGCCAGGATCTGTGCGCCGTCGCTGGTGATCGAGCCGTTCTCCGCCTCCATGCTGATAGAGCGGCCGGCGCGGATGTCGGTGACGGCCGGGCTCGACACGCTGGAGGCGGATTGACTTTGCTGATGGCTGGCCCCGATCGTCAGGGAGACGTCGAAGCCGATCTTGCCGGAGTTCTGATATTGGTCGTAGACGCCCTGTAGATCCTTGAGCCCCTGATAGAAGCCAAGCCCGGCAATGGCCGTGTTGGTGACGGCGTTGACGCCGCCCCCGTCCGACAGGCGCTCGGCCGAGTTCATGATGCTCGACGCCGCCTTGCCCATCTGGCTGGATACGCTGAGCGTCACGCCGGCGAACGTCTTTTCATGCGCTTCCTGGTAATTGGTGACATCGCTGGCCGACAGCAGGTTGATGTCGTTGCCGGCGAACAGGTTGACGTCGCGCTCCGCCGATGCGCCGGCGGCTTGCAGGTTGACGTTGTTGCCCGCCGCGATGTTGAGGTCGCGTCCGGCCGACAGCGCCGAGATGGCATTGGTATCGGATTGCTCAGCCTTGCTGTCCTTCGTCGACTGCGCGCCGATGCCGATCGAAACGCCGCCGCCACCGGCCGAAAAGGCGATGCCGAAGCCGGATCTCTTCTCCTGCTCGGATTGCGAGGAACTTTCCGCCCCCGGCGTGACATTAACGTCGCGCGCCGCCGACAGATTGATGTCGCGGCCGGCATCGACGGACGAACCCATGATGTTCAGGTCGCCTGCCCGAGCCGTGACGCTGACGTCGCCGCCGGAGGTCAGCGCCGAGCCGATATTATCGGTTTCGTTTCGCGCATTTTTCGAGTTCTTCGATCCGTAGATGGAGAGGAAACCGCCACCTGAGCCGACGAACAGGCCGGACTTCTTGACCTGCTTGTCGCTCTCGTGGGTCTCCTCGGCGCCCATGACCGTGACCGTGGAGCCGGAAAGGGCAAGCTCGCCGCCGGCGTTCACCTTCGAACCGGAAACGACGGCTTCCCCGCCTGCGTCGACGGTGACGTTACCGGTGCCGGCAAGCAGGGATGCGACGGTATATTCGTCGTAGCTGTGCGTATGGGTCTTCTTGGAGGAAAGGAAGCCTCTCGATTTGCTGTCCGATGTCGTCTCGTCGGTATTCTTGCCGGAGGCGATGACGACGTTGCCCGCCGCCTTGATCGTGGCGTCGGCGGTGTGCGTGGCATCGCCGGCCTCGACGGAGGAGGCGGAAATGGTGACGTTGCCGCCGGTGGAAGCGATGCCGACGCCGGTCTGGCCGGAGATCGACGATCCCCGCGCCGCCGTCATCGTCTCGCTGGTCTTCTTCGAGCCGGACTGGCCGGAGAACGAGGCGCTGTCGGTCGCTTCGCCGATGGTGATGTCGCCCTTGGCGATCAGTTTGGCCGCGCCACCCTCGGCGGCGATTTCCGAGCCGATGATGCCGATGCCTCCGTTGTCGGCCTCGACGGTGACGCCGCCGTTCTTCGAGGTGATCGACGAGCCGTTGTTGGCGAGCGTGGTCGACGAAGACGTGCGGGTCTTGCTGACGCTCCGGTCCTGTGAAGCGGTGATGGCGATATCGCCATTCCTGGAAACGAGGCCCACGTTGCCGCCCGCATCGAGCGACGAACCCGCAAGCAATATTCCCTGGCCGGCGGAAACCGTCAGCGATCCGCCGGCCCCGAGGGCCGATCCCTGCTGCGTCAGGCTCGTCGTGGTGCCGGCCAAGCTCTTGCCCGGCTGAGCATTGTCGAACGTGGTGTTTTGGGTTCCGGCGGAGACGATATCGACTGCGCCGTTCACGGACACGAGCGACATGTCGCCGCCGGCGCTCGCCGTGCTCGCGATGACGTTGATGCCGTCGGTGCCGGAGATGGCCAGGCTGCCGCCGGCCTCGACCTTGGTGCCGGCCAGCGTCTGGACCCCGCCATTCTGCTGGTTGGCTGCGCCGAGCGTCACGGTTTGCCCGGAGAGCTCAGCGGCCCCGCCAGCCGCCACCTTGGAACCGGTCAGCGTCAGGCCGCCGGTACCCGCATCCAGCTTCAGACCGCCGCCGGCCGTGACGCCGCCACTTGCGGTAACGACCGTCTGGCCGCCGATATTCATGGTCTGGGCCGCGAGCACGATGCCGTTGTCGGCATTGAGGTTCATATTGCCGCCGGCCAGGAACGCGCCGCCATTGGCCTTGATGCTCGTAGCGTTGATGGTCATGCCGTCGACGGCGGCGATTGCGCCCGAATTGTCGACACTCGCCACATCCATGCTGACGGTCTTGCCTGCGACGGTTGCGGCGGAGGTGGTCTTTGACCGATCCTCAGCCGAGAGATAGACGACCGGCACCAATACCTGCGCTCCGTCGACGACCTCGGTCTGATAGATCACCATGGATTGGGTCAGCGCCGCGGCTTGCTCCGGTGTCAGCGCCTGCCCAAGGGCAAGCCCGTTTGCCTTCGCATAAGCCACGCCGTTGTCGAGCAGCGCCTTCATCTGATCGACGGCATTATCGCCGGGAACGAAGGAGCCGGCACCAAGGCCGCTTCCGACCAGCTGCCGCATTTGCTCATCGATGAGCTGGTTGTCGAAATAGGCGTCCCCCAGAAAGGGAACCTTCGTCTCCGGCGTATAGCCGACCCGGTCGATGAAATAAGCGGAGCCGTAGAACTTCGAAACGTCGAGGAAAGCCGCACGTGTCTCGAACAGGAAGACCTGCCCCGGAATCGTGCCGCCGACGCCGCCCGATTGCGGCTTGGCGGCCGCGGCGAGCTGCGCGCCATCGATGTGGCTCAACTGCGCGAGACCGGCGATGCCGCCAGCCTTGGCGCCGTCATTCGCCGCGACACTCGCGAGCGCGGCGTTGACGCTGAACAGCGCGCCGGCCGTCAGCCCATCGAGAGCCTTCAACGGATCGGACTGACTTGCCGGCGCGCTGACCTGAACGCGACCGGCGATAGACTGGCCGCCGGCGATGTTGTTGACGGCGGCGGCATTGACGGTCAACGCGCCCCCGGCCGTGATCGAGCCGGAGAGCACACGGAGCGCTTCAACGCCGACGACAGTCGTCCCCGGATTGATATCCTTCGACGGGTCGCGTGTGCCGTTGGGGTTGTCGGTCTCGCTTGAACCGTCGTCGCTTGAGCTATCGTAGACGATATCGGGATAATACTGGCATGGTACCGCGTCGTCACACACCACCTCGGTCGTGCGGTTCAGCGTCGTGCCCTCGTTGGTCAGCGTGCCGGCAACATTGAGCGTCATGGCGGCGCCGGCCTCGATTGCGCTGTAGCTGTTGGTAAGATCGTTGGCCGTAATCGTCAGATTGCCGCCGGCGACGATCTTCGCGCCCGCACCCATCGTTCCTATCAACTGGTCTTCATAGACGGATCGCGTAACGAGGCTTGTCGCTTCGGTGACCCACTCGAAAGTCGGATTTTCATGTTGACCGGCACCGCTGCAGCGATTGGTGCACTGTTTGGAGGCCTCGAGAGCGTCGTAGGCATGGTCGATCTCCGAGGAAATCAACACGCCGCGCTCGATGGCAGGCACGGAGGTCGGGCTGTTTACGACCGAGCCGGCATGGATGACCATGCCGTTCCCAGCCTGAATGAGCCCCGCCTTGTTGACGAGCGCCGCCGAGGCGCTTCCGGAAGCACTCCCTCCAACGCTCAAGTCGTGCTCCGCGAGGATCGCACCCTGGTCGTTGGTGAGGACTCCGCCGATGAAGAGATTGGCATCGTGGCCGGCGTAGATGAGGCCGGTCGAGCTGTTCGTGAGACCGCCGGCGATACGGAAGGCAAGATCGTTCTGAGCGGCGAACTGGCCGGCATTGGAGAACGACGGCAGGGATAATGTAAGATCGTGGGCGGCAAGAACGTTAGTCGCCGCGTTGCTGACGAGTCCAGATGCCGAAATCGCAATGTTGCCGGTGCCGCCGGCATTCGTAACGGCGCGAAGAGAGGCGCTGGTGAGATCGGCAGTGCCGGAAAGGTTGAGCGCCAGCCCGCCGAAGACGAGATTGCCGCGGGCGAGATTGGCCGAAGCGGCGTTGACGGTGAGCGAGCCGCCCGCGACGATCGCAGCCGCCCGGTTGCCGGACAGATCGATCGCGCCGGGAACCGTCAGCGTCAAATTGCCGGCGACACGCGTGGTGCTGGTGAAGCCGATGCCGCCAGAGGCGGCAAGTGCTGCGTTGCCGAGGCTTTGCAAACTGCCGTAAGCGATGCTCTGCGTGGCGGAGGCGGCAAGATCGCCTCCGGAGATCAGTGCGCTGGCGGCAATGCCGCCGTTACCGGCCTTCACGGTCATCGCACCGGCCTTGTGCAGCATCAGGTTGCCATCCGGCGATGCGGCGGTAGCAGCGAAGTCGACGCCGGAAACCAGCGTATCAGCGGCAATGGCTCGGGCCGAGAGATCGAGATTGCCGGCCGACATCGTCTGGCCGGCGAGATGGATCGCGCCGCCGGCGGTCATGGCGAGGGTCTGGTGGGAAACGGCATTGACGGCGGTGGTATTGCCGATATTGCCGCTGGCATTGGCGATGAGCTTGCCGGCGGCAAGCAGGTTGCCGACATTTATGTCGCCAGCCTCAGCGTCGAGTTTCAGATCGCCGGCCTTAGACAACACGATGCCGCCATCGGGCGACTGCGCGGTGGCGGCAACACCCGCTGCGATGGCGCCCGCCTGTATGCTCGAACCGGTGATGGCGACATTGCGCGAAGCGAGCAATTGACCGCCGATGGCGGTGGCGCCCGCGATCGATACATCGGCATAGCCGGTGATGGCGCCGGCGGCAAACGAGTCCGTGGTGGCGTTCAGCACGCCGGCAACCGTCAGCGTGCCGAGATCGGCGCTGCCGGCAGTGACGGTGAGATCGCCGGACGGACGGAAGGCGATGGCACCGCTGGACGAGGCGGTGCTGGCGGCAAAGTCAACACCGGTGATCACCTGCGAGGCGGCTACCGTCCGGCCGGAGAGATCGACATTGCCGGCGCCGAGGACCTGGCCGGACACGGCAAGACCGTTGTCGGCGGCCAACACGATGCCGCCGTAGCCGGTGACTGCGTCTATGGCGGCGTCGCCGGCATGAATATCGAGGTTGCCGGCGGCCAGCAGCCTGCCGACATCGACCGCGCCGGTGGCGTTGATGGCAAGCTCACCGGCTGCACCGAACACGATTTGATCGTCCGCCGCCGCGGTTGCTGCGAAATCGATGCCGGAGGCAATCAAGGCCGCCTTGATGCTCTCCCCGGAGAGGACAACATCGCTGCCAGCGAGAATCTGGCCGGAGATATCCGTGGCGGCATCGACGCCGATGGCGCCGTAAGCGGTCATGCCGCCGCTCGAAAGATCTGCAGCATCGATCCATATATTGCCGGACGACAGCAGGCTGGCCACATCGATGCCGCCACTGGCCGTCAGGCTGATATCGGCGGCACTGGCGAGCACGGTCGCGCCACCGGCTTGCGTCTCGGCCAGGTTCACGCCGGAAGCGACCGTGCCGGCGGAAATCGAACGGCCCGTCGCCGTCACGCCGCCCTGGGCCACCATGTTGCCGGAAATTGCAATGTCGCCGCCGGCATTCAGGCCGAGATTGCCGCCGCTTTGTATCAAGTCGGCCGAGATTGCGCCTGTGGCCCGCGCCTCGAGGCCGCCGCCGGCAACGATCCCGTCAGAGATGGCAATATCGCCGCTCGTGGCCGTCAGTGCCGCCGCGCCGGCCGCCGTCACCTTGCCTGCCGCTATCCCGGCGCCTGACGTCATTTGCACGGCGGCACCGCCGTTGACCTCCTCCACCACGCTCAGAAGACCGCCGCTCGCAAGCACGACATCACCGTCGGCCGCGACCGATTGCAAGGTAATGCCCTGGTCCGCCCGGACCGCGATTTTCTGCTTCGACGTGACCTTGGCGGCCGTCACCTTCTGCTTCGAAGCGATGGCAACACCATCGCGGCCGGACGCGTTGCCGATGGAGATCTTGCCATCGGCCGACAGCGACAGTTCGCCCGCATTGGCGGCCATGCTGCCGCTCATTCTGACGCCGGCGCCTTTCTCCGTGACGACGACCTTGATGCGGTCCGCCTGCATCGCGCCCAGCGCCGAGCCGTCGATCGCATATTCCGGCGTGCCGGAAGTGGCGGCCAGCGCCGTCGCTTCGCCGGCCGCATAGTCATACTTGTCGGCGCCGCCCGTCAGGCGGACGGTTTTGCCGTAGACGGGGGCGTTGACGTGGATATTGCGGGAAACGACGTCAAACAGGTCGATGGCGCCGGGAGCGCTTGCAAAATTGCCGCCTGCCCCCTCGAACGTCACGTCGCCGCCATTGACCGTGAAGCCGGTCAGGCGGCCATCCGACCCGATATCGGGCACACCCGTCGTCAGCGTGGCGCGCGGCGTGTTGATGAAACCGCAGCCGTTACAGGTGATCCCGTTCTGGTTGGCGATCACCACATCGGCCCTGCCCCCGAACACTTCCGTAGGACCGTTCAGAGCGGAGCGATTGCCGCTGGTGACTTCGTTCAGGATGACGGCGGCGGGATTGGAATGGCTGAGGTTCGGATTGCCGGGCGTGACGCCGCCAAGGCTCGACGTGCCGACCTCGCCATTGAAATTGTTGAGAATGAGGCCCGGCGTGCCGACATTGAAATTGTCGTACTTGTTGTGGGACAGGCCGGCACCGTTCGGGGTGACGATGTCGATCAGCGGCACGCCGTTGGGGGCCGCACCGACGCCGGGCCGATTGGCGGCCGGAGCCAATCCGGCGGCGGAGACGGATTGCGCCTGAGCAATGGCCGGCTGCAGAAACAGGAGCGCGCTAAGGGTGATCGCAAGTGACTTATGTGCCAGATGCGCAAATCGGCTCAGAAAACCGCTCGTTGCCTTGATGCCTGAAGTTGTGGTCGCCGATCCACGCAGTCCGATCTTCCCGCCCATTGCACGCCTTCACCGCTGTTTGCGCGGCCCGTCAGTCTCGCCGCGGTTGTGCTCGATATTCGAGAGCGAGACCACGAGTGCAATGCCGGAGTCAATTTCCGCCTTTGGTTGTGGTAAACCTATTCCAAACAAAATGCGCCGGTTGCAAACAATTCCAATTACATCACACGATGCGCATTCGGTGATGCGTCACAGCAACCACTAGTGTTGCAAAATCAGCACGCCTCACCAGAAACGCGCACAAATTCTTTCCGTGTCACCACTACTTTTTGATGCATCCACCGAAATTCTGCTATCAATTTCCCTGGCCCATGACAGGCCGCACCGCGCTTCGGGTGCCTTTTTCATGAATTTGTCGATCGATCGAAGAGCGGGGACCTCCCTGCTCAACGGCTTGCCTTGTTTCAGGAAGGTTTGCATGACGTTTTCGGCACTGCCAAAGACCTATGCCATCAAGTCTCTCGCATCCGTCATTCTTGCTTCGTCGATGCTATATGCGTCGTTCAGTTCCGCAGAGGAGCAGCCGGCCCCGCAAGCCCGGGTGCAGAAGTTCGACGACTGGTACTATCGCTGCGTCGACAGCAAGGCAGCCGATGGCGTGACGGGCACGCATTGTGAAGTCGCGCAGATCGCCACGGTCAAACAGGGCGACAAGGACGTCAATATTCTGACATTGGCGATCGCCAGGGCGACGGACGAGCCGGCTGCATCGAACAAGAAGACGGCAGGCGACCTCGTGCTGACGGCGTTGGTGCCTTTGAACATGTACCTCCCTGCAGGCCTTGCCATCGACGCGGCCGGCAAGCCGGTCGTGCAGCTCGCCTATCGCAATTGCAATCAGGCCGGATGCTGGTCGCAGCAGAAGCTGACCGCCGGGATGGCGGCGGCGCTTGGCAAGGCGTCCGATGGCACCGGCCATGTCGAGATGATGAATGGCCAGAAGGTCAACATCAAATTTTCGCTGAAGGGATTGCCGGCGGCGCTGGATGCGCTGAGGGCTGCCTCCAACTGAGCGGAGCGCGCCCATGCTATCAACCTCGCGTCTCGCGACGGCCATAGGCGGGCTATTGGCCGCGGCTTTCTTGGCATCTGCGGCAGAAGCCCAGACGCCGAACGCCGACTTCGTGCGCCGGCAGGCGCAGCAGGCCGAACGGCAGCGGCTGGATAGCCTGGGCCGGATGACGCCGAAGCCTTCCCCGGTCAAGACTCAGACCCCGACGTCCGAGGGAAGCAAACAGGCTGGTCCCTGTTTTGCCATCACCCATGTCGAGGTCGAGGGCGTCACGCGGTTCCCGGCGACGACTGTCGGCAAGATCACGGCGCCCTATGCGAGCCGCTGCGTCGGTGTGGGCGAGATCAATGCGCTGCTGCGCGATCTGACGCATCTTTATCTCGACAAGGGCTTTGTAACCTCGCGGGTCTACGTGCCGGCGCAAGACATCGCCGGCAGCAGGATGCTGCGTCTGGTCGCCGTCGAGGGAACACTGTCCGACATCTATCTCAACGGGAAACCGGCGCCGCGCTCCGGCATGCTGGCAACGGCCTTTCCCGGCATGAAAGGCGAGATCGCCAATCTGCGCGACATCGAGCAGGGCCTCGACCAGATCAACCGTCTGACCTCCAACAATGCCAAGACGGCGATGCTGCCGGGCAAGACGGACGGCACCTCGATCCTCAATATCGAGAACAAGCCCGATCATCCCTGGCATCTTTCCGCCGGCAACAGCAACCTCGGTCAATGGCAGACGGGCTATTCGAAGACGTCCATCTCCGCCGGTTACGACAACCTCTTCGATCTCAACGACCAGTGGAATTTCGCCTATGAGCGCACCGGCCCGGACTATCCCTGGCGGGGTGACGGTCAGGGCAATAGCAACAGCTATTCCGGCAATGCCAGCATTCCCTACGGCTATTGGACCTTTTCGCTCAACGGTTCCCTATATGACTATCGCAGTTCCGTGCCCGGCAATTTCGGCCCGCTGCAGACGTCCGGCGACAGCAAGCAGGCCGGCATCAGCGCCGATCGTGTGATTTTCCGCGACAAGGACTCCATCACGACGTTCAACAGCGGCCTGACCTACAACGAAACCAACAACTTCCTGCTCGGCAGCAGGATCGAGGTCGGCAGCCGCAAATACACGGTCGGCAATCTCGGTCTCTCGCATTCGCGCCGTATGCTCGGAGGTCTCTGGGTCTTCGACCTTGCCTACAGCCATGGGCTCGATCTCTTCGATGCGGTCGCCGCGGGCGATGCCGGAGCGGGAGACGCAGATCCTCGCTTCTCCAAGATCAGCGGCACGATTACCATCACCCGGCCATTCGAGCTTGCCGATCAGCACTTCGAAATCAATTCGATCTCGAGCGGCCAATATACTCCCGACAACCTGTTCGGGGCCGAGCAAATCTCGGTGGGAGGATATTCCACCGTGCGCGGCACACGCGAAACCATGCTCTTCGGCAATAACGGCTTCTTCATCCGCAACGATCTCGTGTGGCGCACGCAGCCTTTCTCAAACAATGCGGCGCTGGCCCGGATTTTCGGTGAGCTGCGGCCTTATCTGGGCCTCGATTACGGATGGATCGCATCCCAGCCGCGCTTTGGCATCGATGGCGGCAACATGTCCGGCTGGACGATCGGCGCCAAGCTCGCCGGCGGCAATGTCAATTTCGACATCGGCTACTCGGACATTCTGGGCGGCACCGTCGATCGGCGCAACGCCGGCCTTCTGTTCGCCAGCGCGTCCATACGGTGGTGAGCAAAGCCAGCCGATCAGGGCATCGGAGTCCCGATCCGCCCTAGAGCGCATCGTCGTCGACCAACGAGACGACACCGGGAAAGGCGTAGGAAAGGGAATTTGGGTCGCATCGCACCATTCTTTGTCGGTGCCCAGCAGGCGGTCAGCCTTCCTGGCGGCCTCCAGTTCCTTGTCGCGTTGCGCTTGCGGCACCTTGCGGGTATCGGCGTACTGATTGACGGCGACGGTGAGCTTTGCGATGTCGCCCGCGCTAAATGACATGCCCTGAGCCGCGCAGTCCTCGGCTTTGACGTAGAACGAGTAGATATTGATCAGCGCCGCCTGGTCCGCGACAGCGGTCCCGGAGAGGAGAGAGAACGTCAACACGGCGTAGAAGAACACCCGCATCGCCTGGCACTCAATCATATGCCATATCAATATCACCCGCAGGCTTACCCGTAAACCGCTCTCTCGCGGGTGCGCGGGCATGTCAGGAGACAGGGCCGGCCGTCACGGCCGGCCCTGAATGTGTCAGAACTCCGTCCACTCGTTCTTCACGTCGAGTGCCGCGTTGCCGCTGAACGCATTCGCGACCTTTCGATTGAGCGCGCGGGCGGGAGACGTGTGGGTGGCGTCCGCGCCGTGCGCCGGGCGAGGCGTGGCGCGGCCGGCGTCGGAGAGCCGGAACTGATTGACGATATCCCGCAGCCGGACGGCCTCGCTGGCGAGCGTGTTGGAAGCGGCGTTCGACTCTTCCACCATCGCCGCGTTCTGCTGCGTCGTCTGGTCCATCGCATTGACGGCCGTGTTGACTTCGGCAAGACCGACGGACTGCTCCTTCGCCGAGGTGGCGATCGCTTCCATGTGCGTGTTGATCTCGATGATGAAGCCGCTGATCGTCTTCAGCGCCGCCCCTGCGTCGCGCACCAGCTTGACGCCGTTTTCGACCTCCGACGACGAGTTCTGGATCAGGTCCTTGATCTCCTTGGCGGCCTGGGCGGAGCGTTGGGCAAGCTCGCGCACTTCCTGGGCAACGACGGCAAACCCCTTGCCTGCTTCACCGGCGCGAGCGGCCTCGACCCCGGCATTCAGCGCCAGAAGGTTCGTCTGGAAAGCGATTTCGTCGATGACGCCGATGATGTTGGAAATCTGCTGCGAACTGCCTTCGATCTTCCGCATCGCCTCTTCCGCGTGCGACACGACCTTGGCGGATTCCGCAGCCGAGCGATTGGCGTGGCCGGCGACGCTCTTCGCCTCGTCGGTGCGTTTGGAAGAGTTCGCGACATTGACCGTGATCTCGTCGAGTGCCGCCGCCGTCTCCTCCAGGGATGCGGCCTGCTGCTCCGTTCGCCTGGAAAGATCGTCGGTGCCGACGGCAATCTCGCGGGTGCCGGTGTCCAACGTCGAGATGGCATTCGAGATTTCCGACATCGTCGCGCCGAGCTGGGCCACGGACTGGTTGAAATCGTGGCGCAGGGCCTCGAAATCCGGCGCGAAGGCTTCGTCAAGCTGGAAGGCGAGATCGCCGCCGGCAAGCCGCTTCAGGCCGGCAGCAAGGCCGGACGTGGCGATGCGCAGGCGCTCGGCGGCATCGGCTTCCGCCTTGGCCTGCAGTGCCACCCGCTCCTCTTCCGCGCGCTTGCGGTTCGTTTCCGCTTCCTGCTCCAGGCGACGGTTGGTAATCGCGCCCTGACGGAAGACCTCAAGCGCCTTGCCCATGTCCCCGATCTCGTCATTCTTCTTGGCAAGCTCGATTTCGGCATCGATCTGGCCGTCGGCGACCTGCTCCATCGAATGACTGATGCGGTACATCCCGCCTATGATGCGCCGGAAGGTGATGAAACCAACGACGACAAGCATCAGCGCCAGCACACCCATGGCGGCCATGGTGAGCGCCCAGTAGAAATTGGCGCGGCCGGCAGCCTCATCGATCGCGCCTTGCGTGCGCTGATCGAGCTTCACGAAGAACGCGTCGACCGGCTTCATGATCTCGGCCTTGCTCTTGTGGTATTCGGGCGAATTGAGCGTCGCCGACGCCTTGGTCCGCGCCTCCGGTCCGAGCGTCGCCGCGTTGTCGACGAGATGCATTGCCTCGGTTTCCAGCTTGATCAGCGCATCCGAGCGCTTTCCGGCCTCGTCGAGAAGGGCAAACTCCTCATTGGTGAAGCCGGCCTCTTTCATCAGGTCCGCCAGCGCGACGGCCGGACCGTCGGGGCGCGGCTTCGGATCGCCACCGGCAACGAAATCCCAGTAGATGCGGTCATAGGCCTGCGGCCGGGCACGCGTGCCGTTGCGGATCTCGACGACGGCGTTGTACTGTTCCTTGAAGGATGGATCGCCGGTGTCGGCGTAGGTCCGCACCATCCGGGTCAGATCGTCCGAGGACTGCCGGAAGCTGTCGGCGAGGAGATAGGACTTGTATTTCTGACCGTAGGCGTTGGTCACGTCGCCGGCCGCACCGGCATAGCCCCACAGGCTTCCGAGCAGACCAACGATTGCGACGCCGGTAACAGAGGCAAGAATAACGAACTGGGATTTGATTCTCACGGGAAATTCCTTGCGTGGCCGCGCCTGGTCTGACCCGTCGAAGTCATTTCTAAGGTTGAAAACCTGTACCGCCGAAATTGCCATGCTGACCACATCGCCAGCTTTTTTTAGTATCTGCGATGATGGTTAAGGAATAGTAATATGGTTAAGCTCATCGGTCGGCTGCATGTCGCGAGCGGCAGTTGCAAAGACGCCGTCATGATGATCGTTATCGTCTACCGATAAAATGACATTTCAACCTGAACGATACATCTCCTCGCGACGTTTCTTCTGAAGGAGATCGTTTCATGCCGGGAATTAAAGTTACCGCCGTCGCCTTTTTGTCTTGACGACGGCAGAAAAAGCGGTCGAGCGCCGGGAGATGCCGCCCGGCTTTCCGTCGGCACAGCTCAGAAATCCCAGTCCTCGTCCTCGGTCGCCACCGCCTTGCCGATGACGTAGGACGAGCCGGAGCCGGAGAAGAAGTCGTGGTTCTCGTCGGCGTTCGGCGAGAGGGCGGAGAGGATAGCGGGGTTCACCTTGCAGGCCTCCGGCGGAAACAGCGCCTCGTAACCGAGGTTCATCAGCGCCTTGTTGGCGTTGTAATGCAGGAACTTCTTCACATCCTCGGTCAGGCCGACGCCGTCATAGAGTTCCTCGGTGTATTTCGCCTCGTTGTCGTAGAGTTCGAGCAGAAGGACGAAGGAGAAATCCTTGATCTCCTGCTGCTTCTCCGCGCTCAGACGTTCCACCGCGCGCTGGAACTTGTAGCCGATATAATAGCCGTGCACGGCCTCGTCGCGGATGATGAGGCGGATCATATCGGCGGTGTTGGTGAGTTTCGCCCGGCTCGACCAGTACATTGGCAGATAGAAGCCGGAATAGAACAGGAAACTTTCGAGGAAGACGCTGGCGACCTTCTTCTTCAGCGGGTCGTCCAAAGCATATTGCTCCATGATCAGCGCGGATTTGCGCTGCAGGAACTCGTTTTCCTCCGACCAGCGATAGACGTCGTCGACATCCGGCGTCAGGCAGAGCGTCGAGAAGATCGAGGAATAGGAGCGTGCGTGCACCGCCTCCATGAAGGCGATGTTGGAGAGCACGGCCTCCTCGTGCGGCGTCACGGAATCCCGCATCAGCTTCACCGCGCCGACGCCGTTCTGGATCGTGTCGAGCAGGGTAAGGCCGGTGAAGACGCGGATCGTCAGCTTCTGCTCCTCCGGCTTCAGCGTCGCCCAGGAGGGGATATCGTTGGAGAGCGGCACCTTTTCCGGCAGCCAGAAATTGCCGGTCAGGCGGTTCCAGACTTCGAGGTCCTTGTCGTCCTCGATGCGGTTCCAGTTGATGGCACGGATGCGGCTTGCGGGCCTGGCATGGATATTCATCGGTCGATCCCCGGATCTAAAGAGCGCAGGAGACGCAGCCCTGCACTTCCGTGCCGGACAGCGCCATCTGGCGAAGGCGGATGTAGTAGATGGTCTTGATGCCCTTCTTCCAGGCGTAGATCTGCGCCCGGTTGATGTCGCGCGTCGTCGCCGTATCGCGGAAAAACAGGGTCAGCGACAGGCCCTGGTCGACATGCCGGGTCGCCGCCGCATAGGTGTCAATGATCTTCTCCGGGCCGATCTCGTAGGCATCCTGATAATAGTCGAGATTGTCGTTGGTCATGAAGGCGGCCGGATAATAGACGCGGCCGATCTTGCCCTCCTTGCGGATCTCGATCTTCGAGACGATCGGGTGGATCGAGGAGGTCGAATGGTTGATGTAGGAGATCGATCCGGTCGGCGGCACGGCCTGAAGGTTCTGGTTATAGAGGCCGCCTTCCATGACCGCCCGCTTCAGTTCCAGCCAATCCTCCTGCGTCGGAATATGAATGCCGGCCTCCTCGAAGATCGCCCTCACCTTCTCCGTCGCCGGCAGCCATTCGGCCTCGGTATATGTGTCGAAATACTCGCCAGAGGCGTATTTCGAATGCTCGAAGCCCTTGAAGCTCACGCCCTTCTCGACCGCCAGCCGGTTCGAGGCGCGCACGGCATGATAGGTCACGGTGTAGAAATAGATGTTGGTGAAATCGATGCCTTCCTCGGAGCCGTAGAAGATGCGCTCACGGGCGAGGTAGCCGTGCAGGTTCATCTGGCCGAGGCCGATAGCGTGGCTGTCGTCATTGCCCTTCTCGACCGAGGGAACCGAGGAAATATGGCTCATCTCGGAAACGGCGGTCAGCGCGCGGATGGCGGTCTCGATCGTCTGGCCGAAATCGGGTGAGTCCATCGCCGCGGCGATGTTGAGCGAGCCGAGATTGCAGGAAATGTCCTTGCCCATCGTCGCATAGGAGAGGTCGTCGTTGAAGGCGCTCGCCTCGCTGACCTGCAGGATTTCCGAGCAGAGATTGCTCATGGTGATGCGGCCGGCGATGGGGTTCACCCGGTTCACCGTGTCCTCGAACATGAGGTAGGGATAACCGCTTTCGAACTGGATTTCGGCGATGATCTGGAAGAAGTCGCGCGCCTTGATCTTTTTCTTGCGGATGCGTCCGTCCTCGACCATCTCGCGGTACTTTTCCGTCACCGGGATTTCGGTGAAGGCCACGCCGTAGACGCGCTCCACGTCGTGCGGCGAGAACAGGTACATGTCCTCGTTGTTGCGCGCCAGTTCGAAGGTGATGTCGGGGATGACGACGCCGAGCGACAGCGTCTTGATCCTGATCTTCTCGTCGGCATTCTCGCGCTTGGTGTCGAGGAAGCGCATGATGTCCGGGTGGTGGGCATGGAGGTAGACCGCCCCCGCGCCCTGTCGCGCGCCGAGCTGGTTGGCATAGGAGAACGAATCCTCCAGCAGCTTCATCACCGGAATGACGCCGGAGGACTGGTTCTCGATCTGCTTGATCGGCGCGCCCATCTCGCGAAGGTTGGTGAGCGACAGCGCGACGCCGCCGCCGCGCTTGGAAAGCTGCAGCGCCGAATTGATCGAGCGGCCGATACTCTCCATATTGTCCTCGACGCGCAGCAGGAAGCAGGAGACGAGTTCGCCGCGCTGCTTCTTGCCGGCATTGAGGAAGGTCGGCGTCGCCGGCTGGAAACGGCCGGAAATGATCTCGTCGACGAGATCGCGGGCAAGCTGCTCGCTACCGCGCGCCAGCGTCATCGCCACCATGCAGACGCGGTCCTCGTAGCGCTCCAGATAGCGCTTCCCGTCGAAGGTCTTCAGCGTGTAGGAGGTGTAATATTTGAAGGCGCCGAGGAAGGTCGGGAAGCGGAATTTCTTCGCATAGGCGTGATCGTAGAGATCGCGCACGAAATTGAAGGAATACTGGTCCAGCACCTCCTGCTCGTAATATCCCTCTGTCACCAGATAATCGAGCTTTTCCCGCAGGTTATGGAAGAAGACCGTGTTCTGGTTGACGTGCTGGAGGAAATATTGCTTGGCCGCCTGCCGGTCCTTGTCGAGCTGGATCCTCCCCTCTTCGTCATAGAGGTTCAGCATGGCGTTGAGCGCATGATAGTCCAGCGCGGTGATTTCCGGGGCCTTTGCCGGCTTTTCGGCCGCATCCCGCGGCAACAGGGAGTTCATCGTGTCCAAAACCGTTCCAATCCATTTTTGACGTTGGCGACATCTTCCGCGGTGCCCAGAAGCTCGAAGCGGTAGAGATAAGGCACCCCGCATTTGGCGGAGACGACGTCGCCGGCGATCCCGAAGGTCGCACCGAAATTGCTATTGCCCGCGGCAATCACGCCGCGGAGGTTCGCGCGGTTTTCCGCATCGTTGAGGAAGCGGATCACCTGCCTGGGAACGGCGCCCTTGACGCCCCCCTGGCCGTCGTCGCCGCAATAGGTCGGCACGACGAGCACGAAGGGCGCCTTTGCCTTCAGCGCCTCGTCGGCGTGAAGGGGAATGCGGGAGGCCGCAATGCCGAGCTTCCCGACGAAGCGATGGGTGTTTTCCGACCGGGTGGAAAAATAGACGAGCCCGCCCATCGCCCCGCTCAGGCGAGCGCGCTGATCATGTCCGGCCGGAAGCCGGCCCAATGCCGCTCGCCGGCAATGACGACGGGCACCTGGCGGTAGCCGAGCCCCTGCACGAGGGCATAGGCCTCGGCATCCTCGGAGATATCGACGACGCAGTAGTCGATGCCCTGACGGTCGAGCGCGCGGGTGGTCGCGGTGCACTGGACGCAGGCGGGTTTGGAATAAACGGTGATGGACATAAGTTTTCCTCGTGATCAGGCAATTGGACATGACGGATCGCCCGGTCATTCGCCGATGACCGCTCGATGAACCGGAAATGGGATGGACGGCCGCCCTGAGGAACGGCCGGACGCACGGCGCCGCTTACTCGCGCGGAGGAAATGAAAACAGGATCGACATGACTTCACCCCGAAGCAATTCTGCGGGGCATGCAAGGGAGACGGCGGGGCGGCATCATTCCGCAACCCATCGCTCGCCAGCCGGACACCCCGCCCGTGGACGTTGATGCGCGAGGCAGGTCTCCTGGCTTGCGGGTCGCGACATCCGTCCGCCTTCCCAAGGCATTTGCGCCTCAGTGGCTTTGTCGAACGAATGCTCGCCGCTTACAGTTGCGGGGGCAGCTCCGGATTGATGCAGCCATCATGGCCACACCGGATTCCCGTCTTAGCCTTCAATCCTTGCGAATCGAAGGAACCTCGAACACAAGATATAGTAGACGAGGTAAAAAATGCGTCAATGACTATGATCGGTTATCAACGCCTTCGTGACGCCCGGCGAGGACCGCCGGAGGCGCCGGGATAACTCCCGGCACCTCTGTTTCAAGGAACGCGCTTACTCCGCCGCCGCGGCGGAAGCCTCGCGCGATGCGCCGTGATCGCGGCAGTATGCCGGTCGCAAAAGCGGCACACCGGGACACCCCGCCCGTGGACGTTATCGTGTCGTGGCAGGTCTCCTGGCTTGCGGGTCGTCGCCACCGTCCGTCTTGCCGAGGCGTCTTCCTCAGTGACATGTTGGACGGCGGCTCTCCGCCTGCAGTTGCGGGGGCAGCTCCGGCATGGACGCGGCAAGCGCCGTCACCGAATTCCCTCTTAGCCCCGGAACGACAGATCGCGCCCCAAGGAACCATAACGAGATCATTTCTCATCATGAAAGCACCGCCGTCAAGTTATATAAAGAAATCTCTATATCTTTATGACGCGGCAGCAAGCCTCCCGAAACGGCTCCGGCAAGTGCGAAACCGTCAGCGTTTCCCACAGCGGCGGCTTGCAAACCGGAAATATACGTTATAACGTTACATTATTCCTTCAATCGCTGACAGGCTCATTCATTGGAGATGCATCATGCCGTCAAAACTCCCCGTCACTGTGCTGTCCGGATTTCTAGGCGCCGGCAAGACGACGGTCCTCAATCATATCCTCAACAATCGTGAAGGCCGCCGGGTTGCCGTCATCGTCAACGACATGAGCGAGGTGAACATCGATGCCGCGCTCGTTCGCGACGGTGGCGCAAACCTGTCGCGGACCGACGAACAGCTCGTCGAAATGACCAACGGCTGCATCTGCTGCACGCTGCGCGACGATCTTCTGAAGGAAGTCCGCAATCTCGCGGAACAGGGGCGCTTCGACTACCTGCTGATCGAATCCTCGGGCATCTCCGAACCCCTGCCGGTCGCCACCACCTTCGACTTCCGGGACGAGGACGGCCGGAGCCTTTCAGACGTTTCGGTCCTCGACACGATGGTCACGGTCGTCGATGCGGCCAATCTGCTTGCCGACTACGGCTCCACGGATTTCCTGGCCGATCGCGGCGAAACCGCCGGCGAAGGCGACAACCGCACGCTGGTCGACCTGCTGGTCGAACAGATCGAGTTCGCCGACGTCGTGGTCCTGAACAAGGCCGGCACGGCGACACCGGATCGGCTGGATGCGGCGCGCAAGATCATCGTCGGCCTCAACTCGGACGCAAAGATCCTCGAAACGGATTTCGGCCGCGTCGATCTCGCCGAGGTGATGGGCACCGGCCGGTTCGACCTTGCGAAAGCGGAAACGCATCCGCTGTGGTTCAAGGAGTTGCACGGCTTCAAGGACCACATGCCGGAAACCGAGGAATACGGCATCCGCTCCTTCGTCTATCGCGCCAAGCGGCCCTTCGACCCGACGAAGTTCCAGGCCTTCCTCAACAAATCCTGGGACGGCGTCGTGCGCGCGAAAGGCTTCTTCTGGCTCGCCACACGTCCCTACTGGGTCGGGGAGCTGAGCCAGGCCGGCGCGCTGGTCCGCACGGGAAAGATGGGCCTGTGGTGGGCAGCGGTTCCGAAGGAAGAATGGCCGCAGGAGCGGCAGCATCGGGAGATGATCGCATCCTTCATGGACCCGGTCTGGGGCGACCGCCGCCAGGAACTCGTGTTCATTGGCTGCGATCCCATGGATGAGGCCAGGATCACGGCCGAACTCGACGCATGCCTCGTGAAGGAAACCAAATTCGAGCCGGATCGCTGGCGCAATCTGCCCGACCCCTTCGCGCCGTGGAACCGGCAAGCGGCCTGATACCCTCAGGGAAGACCATTCGACATCGGCGCCCCGGCGGGAGGCGATCGAGGAAGCGGGCGTCGTCGGCAAGGTGCGCAAGAAGCCCGTCGGTCATTATTCCTACATGAAGGACGGCAAGCACCCTCTGACGGTTGCGGTCCACCTCCTGAGGCTCGATCGGGAAGCCGCTGATTTTCGGGAACGGGATCAGCGTCGCAGTGCGTGGCTCCCACCGGACAAGGCCGCGGACCGAAAGGCAAATCAGGAAGGCGGCATCCTGAACCCGTGATGGCTCGCCGGGCGACCCGGCGAGCCGGTCGGATCGTCAGTCCAGCAGCTCGGCGGGAACCTTGCCGCCGTTCTCGGAAAGCGCCTTCATCAGCGCCTTGTGGAGCCAGACGTTCATCGTCGCGGAATCGTTCTTGTCGCCGGTATAGGCGAGTTCGTCGGCAAGTTCCTTGCGGGCCGCGAGGCTGGAGTCGAGATCGAGCGCTTTCATCATATCGACGATCGAATGGCGCCAATCGAGTTTCTGGCCGTTTTTCTTCACCGCCGCATCCATGATGGCTGCAACGTCCACGGGGGCCGCGGTTGCGGCCGCTGTCGTCGCGGCAGCGGTGGCATTGCCGGCCGTCGCTGTCGTCGGGGCGGTATCGGCCGTCGCGGGCGTCACGTCCGCGGTTGCCGCCGTTTCAACCGGCTTCGCCGCTTCTGCCTTACCGAAAAGCTTTTCTTTGATAGAACTGAAAATACTCATGTCTGTCTCCCTATAGGCGCTCACCGACTCTGGCTCGGCACGAACGGATAATAGGCATCGCGCCCGTCATTTCAATGACATCTGCCCGTCGCGGCCGCAATCCGGGCGGCAAGACGCCGATCGGCCTACCTCAGGAAGCGCCGGAAGCGCTGGAGCGCGAGGTAGAACAGGACGATGGCGATGGCGAGAAGTGCCAGGAGCTGCGGCCAGACGACATCCAGGGACGCGCCGCGAAAGAGCACGGCCTGCGCCAGAATGACGAAATGCGTGTTCGGCGCCAGAAGCATGATGGACTGGATGATATCCGGCATGCTCTCGCGCGGCGTCGTCGCTCCCGACAGAACCTGAAGCGGCAGCAGAACGAGGATGAGCAGCAGGCCGAACTGCGGCATCGACCCCGCCACCGTCGCCATGAATATGCCCATGGACGTCGTGGCGAAGAGAAACAGCGCCGTGCCGATCAGGAAGATCGTCAGCGAGCCCTCGATCGGCACGCCGAGAAGCCCCTTCACCACCACGAAGAGCGCAAACGCCGTCGCCGAAAGCACGACGAGGCCCATCGACCAGATCTTGCTGATCATGATCTCCGTCGGCGTCACCGGCATCACCAGCAGATGCTCCACGGTGCCGTGCTCGCGCTCGCGGATGAGCGCCGCCCCCGTCAGGATGATCGACAGCATGGTGATCGAGGTGATGATGTTGTTGATCGAGCCGAACCAGGACTTGTTGAGCGAGGGGTTGAAGCGCGCCCTGAGCGTCAGGGAAACGGGCACGCTGCTCGCCGCGCGGTAGCGGTCCATGAACTCGTTGACTTCGCCGGTGACGATCGACTGGACATAGCCGCTGCCGGTGAACGCCTGGCTCATGCGTGTCGCATCCACGTTGAGCTGGATCGTCGGCTGCCTGCCGGCGAGCACATCGCGCTGGAAATTCGGCGGGATGTTGAGCGCGAAGGTGTCGAGACCGGCATCCATGCGCTGGTCCATTTCCGCGATCGAAATCAGCCGGGGCGGCACGAAGTAAGGCGGGGTGAAGGCCGTCGTGATCCGGCCCGAAAGCGGCGACTGGTCTTCGTCGACGATGGCGATCGCGGCATTGTTCAGCGTTTCGGGCAGCGCGCTCGAACCGGTGTAGATCTGCAGGCTGAAGGCATAGACGATCAAAAGCATCAGCATCGGATCGCGGGCGAGACCGCGCAGTTCCTTGATGCCGAGCTGGATGATGTTGGACGAGAACATGTCAGCTCTCCTGCTTCTTGAGCAGCACCGCGCCGAGCACGACGAGGATCGGGATCGCGATCAATAGCGGCACGAAGGAGCCCGCAAGGCCGGAGAAATCGAGCCCCTTGGAGAAGGTGCCGCGCGAAATCGTCATGAAATAGGTGGCAGGATAGATCCTGCCGATGAAGGCGCCGGCGCCTTGCAGCGACGAGACCGGGTCGGTCATCCCCGAATATTGGGTCGCGGGGATGAGCGTCAGAAGGGCGGTTCCGAAGATCGCCGCGATCTGGCTCGACATGAAGGTGGACATGAAGATGCCGATCGAGGTGGCGATGATCACGTAAAGGATGGCGGCCGTCGCATAGGCGAGGAAGCTGCCGGTGAACGGCACCCGGAAGACGAGCGTCGCGAAGGCGACCAGCAGCAGGAAGTTGGCAAAGCCCAAGACCACATAGGGCAGTTGCTTGCCGAGCAGGAATTCCAGCCGCGTCACCGGCGTCACGTAGAGATTGATGATCGATCCCAGCTCCTTTTCCCGCACGACGCTGAGCGCCGACAGCATCGCCGGGATGAGCAGCAGAAGCAGCGGAATGACCGCCGGCACCATGGTGACGAGGCTCTTGACGTCCGGATTGTAGCGGAAGCGCGTCTCGATGTTGAACGTGCCCTGCGTGGCCGCCGCGCCATAAAGCTTCCGCGCCCTCTCCGTCAGCCAGTTGGCATGCATGCCCTGCACATAGCCGCTGATCGTCTCGGCGCGCTGCGGCATGGCGCCGTCGATCCAGGCGCCGATCTCGACATCGTCGCCGCGCGAAACCTTGCGGCCGAAGCCCGGCGGTATTTCGATTGCGAGGCTGATCTCGCCGTCGCGCATCCTCCTGTCCATGTCCGCGTAATCGCGGATCGGGTCCTTCTCGATGAAATAGCGCGAGCCGGAGATACCGAGGACGTAGTCGCGGCTGATGGTGGTATCGTCGCGATCGAGGACGGCGAAGGTCAGGTCCTCCACGTCCATGTTGATGCCGTAGCCGATGACGAACATCAGGATGACGCTGCCGAGGATGGCAAGCGTGGCGCGAATGGGGTCGCGCTGGAGTTCGAGCGCCTCGCGCCGGCTGTAGCTGAACATGCGGCGAAAATCGAAGAGGCGGCGCCGGCCGGCGTTTTGCGCATGGGCCGAGCCGAGCAGCTTCGACGTCTCCGGCTCGCTTCCCTCGCCCATCTTCGCGGCGGGTGATATTCCGGCCGCTTCCTCCAGATAGGCGATGAATGCGTCCTCCAGCGTCGCCGCGTTTCGGCTTTTCGTGATCCCCTCCGGCGTATCGCTGATCAGCACCTTGCCCGCATGCATGAGCGAGATGCGGTCGCAGCGCTCCGCCTCGTTCATGAAATGCGTGGAGATGAAGATGGTGACGTCGTCCTTGCGGGACAGGTCGGCGAGGATCTGCCAGAAGGCATCGCGGGCGACCGGATCGACGCCGGAGGTCGGTTCGTCGAGGATGAGCACATCGGGCGAGTGGATCATGGCGACGGCGAGCGACAGGCGCTGGCGGATGCCGAGCGGCAGGCCGTCGGGCAGCGCATCCATCACGCTTTCGAGGTCGAAGCGCGTCGCCATCTCCTCGATGCGCGGCGGTATGGTGTCTTCCGGCAGCTTGAACAGGCGGGCATGCAGGTCGAGGTTCTGGCGGACGGTCAGCTCGGTATAGAGCGAGAAGGCCTGACTCATATAGCCGACGCGCCGGCGCACCGCCATGTCGCGCGCATCCACCACGCTGCCGAACAGCCTGGCCTCGCCTTCGCTCGCGGCGAGAAGGCCGGTCAGCATCTTCATGGTCGTCGACTTGCCGCAGCCGTTCGAGCCGAGGAAGCCGAAAATCTCCCCGCGCGGGATCTGGAAGCTGACATTGTCGACGGCGGTGAAATCGCCGAAACGCATGCTGAGATGGCTCGCCTCGATCGCATATTCGCCATCCGGGGACGGCTGCCGCGGCGGGATGACGACGTCCACATGGCCGCGGCGTTCGGCCTCCGGCAGCATGGCGATGAAGGCGGCGTCGAGGTTGGCGGCGCCCGTGCGGGCCAGCAGTTCGGCAGGCGTCCCCGTATCGAGCAGCTTGCCGGCATTCATGGCGACCAGCCAGTCGAAACCGGCCGCCTCCTCCATATAGGCGGTGGCGACGATGACGCTCATCCCCGGCCGCCCCTTGCGGATCGCGTCAATCAGCTCCCAGAACTGCCGGCGCGACAAGGGATCGACGCCGGTCGTCGGCTCGTCGAGGATGAGGAGGTCCGGATCGTGGATCAGCGCGCAGCAGAGCCCGAGCTTCTGCTTCATGCCGCCGGACAGCTTCGCCGCCGGCCGGTCGGCGAAGGGGCCGAGACCGGTGCTGTCCAGAAGCTCGCGGATGCGCGTCTCCCGCTCCTGCCGGTCATGGCCGAAGAGGCGGCCGAAGAAATCGACGTTCTCGAAGACCGAAAGGGTCGGATAGAGGTTCTTGCCGAGCCCCTGCGGCATATAGGCGATCCGCGGGCAGGTGTCGTCGCGATGCCGGGCGTCGGACATGTCGCCGCCGAGCACCTGCACCCTTCCCTTCTGCACGGCGCGCGCGCCGGACACGAGCGACAGCAGGCTGGATTTGCCCACGCCGTCCGGGCCGATCAATCCGATCATGCGGCCGGAGGGAATGTCGAGCGAGACGTGATCGAGCGCGATCGTCTTTCCGTAGGCGAGCGTGACGTCCTGCAGCCGGACCACGACGTCCGGGCCGTCTGCGGAAACGCCTTTGTTTGCGTCTGCCCCGTTCATCTCGGCAGCCGTCACTTCACGAGGTTGCGTTCAAGACGTTCGGGCCAGGCGGCTTGCGGATCGAGCCGGACATAGGCCATGCCCGGCAGGCCCGTCTTGACGTACTGGATATATCTCTGAAGCAGCTCCTGCGGGATCTGCGCCCGCACGCGGAAGGTCAGCTTCTGGCGCTCCTCCTCGGTTTCGACCGTCTTCGGCGTGAACTGCGCAACATCGGCGACGAAGGAGACCTTGGCGGGAATGGTGTATTGCGGCGCCGCATCGAGCACCAGCCGAACGTCGGAGCCGATCGAGGTGCGGCCGGCCTGCTCCGTCGGCAGGAAGAACGTCATGTAGACGTCGCCGAGATCGACGAGGTTGAGCACGCGGCCGCCGGCGGCCAGCACCTCGCCCGGCTGCGCGATGCGATACTGGATGCGGCCGTCGCGCGGCGCGACCAACGTGCTGTCGGCAATATCCGTCTCGACGCTTTCGATCTGGGCCTTGGCCGCATCGACGGCCGCTTCGGCATCGACCACCTGCGCCTTCGCCGCATTGATGGCCGCGTCCGCGGCGGCAAGCGAGGCTTCCGCCGAGGCGAGCGTGGCGCGCGCCGCCTGCTCGGCGGCCTCGGCATCGTCCACCACCTGCTGCGACACGGTGCTGTTGCTGAGGAGCTGCCGGGAGCGGGCGTTGGTCTTGATCGCCGAGTCGAGCTGCGCCTTGCGCTGCTCGATGACCGCCAGGGCCGATTTCCGCTCCGCCTCGCGCTGGGCGACAAGGCTGTGGGCCGTGTCGACGGCGATCTCGGCGCGGCGCAACTGCGCCTCGGCCTGGCGCTTGCTTGCCTCGAGCTGGGCGGTGTCCATCTGCGCGAGCACCTGCCCCGCCTTGACGAAATCGCCCTCGCGCACCAGCAACTCGCGCAATCGGCCGGCCGTCTTGGTGGATATGTCGATCTCCACCGCCTCGATGCGCCCGTTGCTGGCGGCAAATCCGGCCGGCAGGCCATCGTTGCGCAGCACCGTCCACGCGTAATATCCGATGCCGATCGCTATGACGGCAATCACGGCCCAGATCCAGCCTCCCCGGATTTTACCCATCACCCTCTCCGAAAACCGTTTTCCGGCAAAATACCTTCTGTTTGAGCGGCAGCATAGCTTTCTATGCGGCATCGCAAATCAATCGCTATAATATTCGCCGGCAAGAAGGCGCACCTACTGCGGGAAATCGATAGGCCGCCGATTGATCTCGATCAAGGATCGGGGCCGAACATGCCCTATTCTTCCAATGCACCGGCAATGGAGATACATATGTCCAATACATCCCATACGCTCCGCGAGGAACTTCCCGGCCAGATGGACCGGATCGCCGAGGCCCTTCGGGGCGCCTGATCTTTCCGCCGGTGACTGAAACCGCCACCGGCGTCCCATATCGCGCATCTCATATCATCACGATGATCACAGAGGGCATTTCGTGCCCCGTTCAGGAGAAGCATCATGGCACAGAAGATGAAGGCAGCGATCTTTGTGGAAAAGGGCCGTATCGTTCTCGACGAGAAGCCGGTCCCGGATGTCGGGCCGCTTGATGCGCTGATCTGCATCACCACCACGACGATCTGCGGGACCGACGTGCATATCCTCAAAGGAGAATACCCCGTCGAAAAGGGATTGACCATCGGCCATGAGCCGGTCGGCGTGATCGAAAAGCTGGGCTCGGCCGTGACCGGATACAAGGAAGGCCAGCGCGTCATCGCCGGTGCGATCACGCCGTCCGGCCACAGCTATGCCTGCCTCTGCGGCTGCGGTTCGCAGGACGGCGCCGGCACCCGGCATGGCTTCAAGGCGATGGGCGGATGGAAGTTCGGCAACACCATCGACGGC
>Ga0153956_1000904_pt1 | contig 29684 bp, 24 predicted proteins | sample TSFL040MetaG_FD_104704 | JGI IMG/M metagenome (GOLD analysis project Ga0153956, IMG submission 104704) | Attine ant fungus gardens microbial communities from Florida, USA - TSFL040 MetaG | ecosystem: Host-associated > Fungi > Mycelium > Unclassified | place: USA: Florida, Wekiwa Springs... | reverse complement strand
CAGCCGCCGTTTTACCTCCTGCAACAGCCAGGTGCGTGGCGTGCCGCTGAAGCCGCAGGACCCGGAATATCGCAACGTCGAATATTATTTGTCGTACATGGCCAACGGACTGCCGATTTCGGGTCCGGGCGCGCGGCCGTAGGAGATGACCATGCGTATCATGACATCGATCGTGGCTGGCGCGGCCGTGCTGATGGCGCTGACATCGGCACATGCGGCGGAAACCGCCGACACCTTCAAGGCCGCCTTCGAGCGGGCCGAGGCGGCCAACAAGAAGGCTGGCGAACTGCGCAATCAGTGGACCACCACCGCCGCTGCCTTGACGGGCGCGAAGAAAGCCGCGGACGAAGGCAATTTCGACGCCGCGACCGCTTTGGCGAAGAAGGCCGAGGCACTGGCGAACGCCTCCATCGCGCAGACCGAACGTGAAGTGAAGGCCTGGCCCGACGCGGTCATCCGCTGACTTTTTGAGAGATGAAATGCCGATCCACCGACGAGAACTGCTAAAATTAGCGGTCGCGATGCCTGCTGTCCTGTCGTTGCCGCGTGCCGGCCGCGCGGCCGGTGCGTCGCTCTACGATTTCAAGCCGTCGGGCAATGCGCGCGTCCTTCACATGACGGATACGCATGCACAGTTGAGCCCGGTGTTCTTCCGCGAGCCGAGCGTCAACATCGGCGTCGGCCCGATGAAGGGGCATCCGCCGCATCTGGTCGGCGAACATTTCCTCAAGGCGTTCGGCGTGAAGCCGGGCACGCCGGAAGCCTATGCCTTCACGTTCCTCGATTTCGAGAGCGCGGCGCGACATTACGGCAAGATGGGCGGCTTCGCGCATCTGCGCACGCTGGTGAAGATGCTGCGCGGCGCCGTGCCGGACGGACATTCCATTCTGCTCGATGGCGGCGATCTGTGGCAGGGTTCCAGCCTCGCGAATATCTATCGCGGCGCGGACATGGTGCAGGCTGCGAACCTGCTCGGCATCGACGCGATGACCGGCCATTGGGAATTCACCTATGGCGAGGAAACGCTCCGCAAGAACCTCGCCGACTTCAAGGGCGAGTTCATCGCGCAGAACGTGTTCCTGACCGAAGAAGCGGCCTTCAACGACGCCAAGGCGTTCGACCGCGACACCGGCCGCGTGTTCCAGCCCTACACCATCAAGAAGATGGGCGATTACCGGATCGGCATCATCGGTCAGGCTTTCCCTTACGTGCCGATCGCGCATCCCAAGCGCTTCACCCCGGACTGGACGTTCGGCGTGCGCGACGACGAGATGCAGAAGGTCGTCAACCGCCTGCGCAACACCGAGAAGGTCGATGCGGTGGTGGTGCTGTCGCACAACGGCATGGACGTCGATCTCAAGATGGCGAGCCGCGTCAGCGGCATCGACGTCATTCTCGGCGGTCACACCCATGATGCGGTGCCGCAGCCTGTCGGCGTCGCCAATGCGGGCGGCAAGACGCTCGTGACCAATGCCGGTTCGAACGGCAAATATCTCGGCGTGCTCGATCTCGAACTCGGCAAGGGTTTCGTCAAGAACGTCAGCTACCGGTTGCTGCCGGTGTTCAGCAACGAACTCAAGGCCGACGCGGAGATGGCGGCGCTGGTGGAGAAGCTCCGCGCGCCGCATGCCAAGATGCTGGATGAGACCGTCGCCAAGGCCGACCGGCTTTTGTATCGCCGCGGCAATTTCAACGGCACCATGGACGAGATGATCTGCGACGCGCTGCGCCAGCAGTTGGACGCCGAGATCGCACTGTCGCCCGGCTTCCGCTGGGGCACCAGCGTGCTGAGCGGCCAGCCGATCACGATGGACGATGTCCTGTCGCAGACCGCGATGACCTATCCTGAGGTCTATGTGCAGCCGATGAGCGGCGAGCAGATCAAGGTCGTGCTGGAAGATATCTGCGACAACCTGTTCAACCTCGATCCGTATTACCAGCAGGGCGGGGATATGGTGCGCATCGGTGGCATGTCCTACACCTGCGCGCCGAACGAGGCGACCGGCAAGCGCATCTCCGACATGAAGCTCGGCGGTGTGGCGCTCGATCCGGCCAAGTCCTACAAGGTTGCGGGCTGGGCGTCGGTCAACGAGCAGAAGGGCGCGCCGGTCTGGGAGACGGTCGCGAGCTATCTGCGCGATGGAAAACCGAAGCCAAAGACGGGCTCTCAGGTCAAGATCGTCGGCGTCGACGACAATCCGGGGTACGCAGGCCAGACATGATGAAGCGAAGCGCACGTGCCCTGATCGCCGCCGCCCTTGTCTGGGGCGCGCCGCTCATGGCCGGTGTCGCTTGCGCGCAGGATGCCTCGGAAGAGATCGAAGCGATCGCCGCCAAGGCGGCCGCGCGGCCGTTCGTCGAACATCACATCGCCCTGCAATTGTCGGACAACGATCCGGTGAAGGAAGGGCTGATCGTCAGCATCGCCAACAAGCTCCTGACCGTCTACGGGCCGGATTCGGTCGACGTGCAGGTGGTGGCGTTCGGCCCCGGCATCGATCTGTTGAAGGTGGATCATCCCCGGCGGCAGCAGATCGACAGCCTGATCGCGCAGGGCGTGACCTTCAACATCTGCGGCTACACGCTTGAGACCATCGAGCGCAAAACCGGCAAGCGGCCGGAGATGAATCCCAGGGCGAAGGAAGTTCCGGCAGGCGTGCCGTTCCTGCTGTCGCTTTCGGAAAAGAAATATACCATCGTACGTCCCTGATTTAAGGAGACTCCGACATGCGGATTGTCTGGAAACTGGTTGCGGCCGTTGCGGTCGCCTTTTCGCTATCTTCTGCGGCGTTCGCCGCCGATGCCAAGCCGCATCGCATCGCCATTCAGGTCGATCAGAACGACCCGGCCACGATGAATCTGGCGTTGAACAACGTCACCAACATCATGCAGTACTATCGCGACAAGGGCGAGACGGTCGAGGTCGAGGTGGTGACCTACGGGCCTGGCCTCAACATGTTCCGCGAGGACACCTCGCCGGTGAAGGATCGCCTGAAGCAGATTTCCGAGATCGCGTTTCCCTCCAGCGTGAAATTTTCCGCCTGCGGCAACACCAAGCAGGGCATGGAAAAGAAGGAAGGCCATCCGATCACGATCGTGCCGCAGGCGAGCATCGTGCCCTCGGGCGTGGTGCGGCTGAGCGAATTGCAGGAACAGGGCTGGACCTACATCAAGCCCTGACGTTCTCAACGAGGTGCCTTAAATGCGTGTCGTGCTGCGAAGTGTAATGTGTGCTCTCTCGCTTGCTGCGGTGGTGTCGGCCGCCGCGCAAGCGGAAGATGCGACCGTGACGTACAAGTCGCTGACGCCGGACGTGGCGCTGGAAGCCGCGCGTGCGGCACTTCAGCAATGCCGCACCGATGGCTATCAGATCTCCGTCGTGGTGGTCGATCGTTTCGGCGAAACGCAGGTGCTGCTGCGCGATCGCTATACGGGGCTTCCGGCCAACGATACGGCGAAGCGGAAGGCGTGGACGGCGGTCGGCTTTCGCAGCGACACCACCCAACTGGCGGCCTCGATTAAGAACGGCACGCTGGATGCGCGCCTCGCCGATCTGCCGGGCGTCGCGATGCTTGGTGGCGGGTTGAAGATCGAAACCGCCGATACGCTGCTGGGCGGCATTGGCGTCTCGGGCGCGCCGGGCGGCGACAAAGACGAGAAGTGCGCGCGCGCCGGGATCGATGCGATCCGCGACAAGCTGGATTTTTAGAAAGCTAAATTCGTCATTGCCGGGCTTGACCCGGCAATCCAGCTTTTTGAAGAGACTTTTTTCGATGGATGCGCGGGTCAAGCCCGCGCATGACGACTCCAGATAACGTTCACCGAAACGCGAAAGCGAGCAGCCGGGTCTTGCTGTGGATCGCGAACGCAGCACCGGAGAGGATGCCCGCGAGCGCGATGAAGGATGGCATCGCCAGCGTCGAGACGCCGGTGAGGCCCTGACCGATCGAGCAGCCGTAAGCCATCGCACCGCCGATGCCCATGAACGCCGCGCCCGCGATCGAGCGGCCGGTGTGGGTGACCGAGGTATAGCCTTCGAATGCGAAGCGTCCGGTCAGCGTCGCGGTGGCGAGGCTTCCCATCAACACGCCTGCGACCAGCGCGATGCCGAAGTTCAGCGACAGCCCGGTGGAGAGCATGACGTACTGCACCGAGTCCGCCATCGGCGAGACGAAGGTGAGCGACGACACCGGAATCGGATTGAAGTCGTCGGCGGCGAACCAGCCCGTCGCGGCCCAGCCTGCGACCACCAAAAGGCCGATGATGAGACCGGCGGCGATCTGGCCGTAGGAACGGCGGAAGGTCTTGTCCGAGAAGGCGTAGATCAGCAGCGCGCCGCTCGTGACCAGCGTCGCGATCAGCCGTGCCGGGATGTCGTCGAGGCCCATCGCCGTCAGGAGCGCAGGCGCGGACACGGCCGTCGGCGCGGTCTTGGTCCAGTCGAGGAAGGCGATGCGCGCGGGCGCGATCAGGCCCTTCAGCGTCATCTGCGCGGTGATGCCGATCACGGTGATGACGACGAGAGAGCGAAGGTTGCCCTTGCCGAGCAGCACCAGCGCGCGCGAGGCGCAGCCATTGGCGAGCACCATGCCGAGGCCGAACAGCAGGCCGCCGAAGAAGATCAGCGGCGCGGAAAACGACGGCTGCAGATAGAGCGATGCGCCGATATCGACGAGGCCGGTGCCCGCGAGAAGTTGCGTGCCCGCGATCGCGACAGCCAGCGCGGTCGCGTAGCTGCGGATCTTGCGGGTGTCGTCCGTGGTCCACAGGTCGCGCAGGCTGCTCATCAGGCAAAAGCCGCTGAGCAGGCCAACCACGCCAAACACCAGTCCGATCACGAATCCGGAAGCCACCGAGAGGTCGATCATGACGATCACGCGCCTTTATAATGAAGAGAATATCTTTCTATCCATGCGAGGTGATTAGGTCCATAAGTGCATGAAATTAAAAATGAAATTGCATGGCGCCCTCTAAAAATAGAAGGATGTGCCACCAATGCCATTGTTCGTGGAAAGTCCTGCTAGGGCTTCCGGGGCCGGGAAATGCCGTTTCCAGGCACCCGGCAGGCCGCAGGCGCGCCCAAGAGGTGAACGCGGAAAACGTGCCCACCGAGGCGTTCTCTCCTGGATAAACGCGGCCTGCTTTTTCCTTGCAGCGCGGAACGTGCGTGATGCGCTCCGCTTGTCCCCGCGCATGAGGGCACTCATGCCGCAAGTCAGGGACAGGGGTGCGATAGCTGAACGTATATTTTTGCACGGACAGATGCGCGACGAAGTGTGCCTTCGTTGGTGCGGATGCTTGCGTGCGGTCCGTTTCCCGAATGCACCAACGGATCATATGGATCAAAAGGGAGTAGGGACTCATGAAAACGAGGCGATGCAATCCCGCAGGTGATCGCAGACCCATGGGTGGCGATTGATTTTTGGATTGCACAAAAACTTGTAGGTCGCGTCATAGCTATCAGTTTAGAACTCATGTAAGTTTTAGGCTGACTACTTCCTTGGATATGCCGTGGGGTAGAGGCTGATGTCGTTACGTCGTGTTCTTCTGGCAGTGGTGGCTGTCGGACTTCTTGTTGTTCTGGGCGGGTTCGCGCTGATGTGGCGCCCCGCGATCGCACCGGTCACCGCGAATGCCGCGGCCAATGCGGATCGCAAAGCGATCGATCGCGGAGCAGAGCTTGCGTCGATCGGAAACTGTGCCGACTGCCATACCTCTCCGAACGGTGCCGCGTTCGCGGGCGGCAGGCCCATTCCCACGCCATTCGGGACCATCTACGCCAGCAACCTGACGCCCGATCCGGACACCGGAATCGGTTCGTGGTCGGAGGAGGCGTTCCGGCGCGCGATGCGCGACGGCGTCAATCGCGAAGGGCAGCAGCTTTATCCGGCATTCCCCTACGATCACTTCACGTACGCAACGGACGCGGACATCCACGCGATCTATGCTTTCCTGATGAGCAAGCCCGCGGTGCGCAATGCGGTGCCCGCCAACGATCTTGCTTTCCCGTTCAGCTTCCGCCCCATCGTTGCGGGCTGGAAACTTCTGTTCCTGAAGCGCGACGGGCTGGAGCCTGATTCCACCAAGAGCGCCGAATGGAATCGCGGCCGCTATCTGGTCGAAGGCCTCGGCCATTGCGGCTCGTGCCACACGCCGCGCAACGCGCTCGGCGGCGAGAAAAGCGGCAGCGCCTATGCCGGTGGTGTGGCGGAGGGCTGGAACGCGCCGCCTCTGAATGCCTCGCTGGTGACAGCGCATAAGTGGACCGTGGATCAACTGGCCGAATATCTGTCGACCGGCTGGCACAGGCTTCATGGCGCGGCTGCGGGCCCGATGGCGGATGTCGCGAAGAATCTCGGCCGCGCCTCGCAGGACGATGTCCGCGCGATCGCGACCTATATCGCAAGCCTCTCGCCCGCTGCGGAAGGTGCGAAGGCGGCGGTGCCCGCTGGCGGCAAGGTGCTGAAGGACCAGCCTGCCGAGGTGGTCGCGATCTACAACGGCGCCTGCGCCAAGTGCCATAACGACCGGCACGATGTCGGTCCTTCGCGCGCGGTCTCGCTGTCCTACAGCACGGCCGTGCACCAGGCGGAATCGGCCAACGCCGTGCGCGTCGTCATGCACGGCATCGAATCCTACCGTACCGGCGGCGGACCCTACATGCCCGCGTTCGCGGGCATCCTGACGGACAAGCAGATCGAATCCGTCGTTCAATATGTCCGTGCGCGCTACACCGACCAGCCGCAATGGACCGACGTGACGTCCCAAATCGTCAAAGCTCGGCAGGAAGGAGCCCAGCCATGAAGGTTTCACTGCGTGTGAATGGTCAGTCGCAGGAGGTCGATGTTGCCGATCCCTCGACGCCGCTTCTGTATGTCCTGCGTGAGAATATCGGGTTGCACGGGCCACGCTTCGGCTGCGGCCTCGGGCAGTGCGGCGCCTGCATGGTCCATGTCGATGGCCGCGCGACGTTCTCCTGCGTGCTGCCGGTGACCGCCGTCGCCGGTCGTGAGGTGACGACGCTTGAAGGCCTGATGAAGGACGGCAAGCCGGGCAAGCTGCAGCAGGCTTTCATCGACGAGGAAGCGGCGCAATGCGGTTACTGCATCTCCGGCATGGTGATGCAGGCGCAGGCGCTCCTGAACAAAAAACCGAATCCGACGGACGAGGAAATCCGCCGCCACATGGAGCCCAACCTCTGCCGTTGCGGCACCCATGCGGCCATCATGCGCGCGATCAAGCGCGCCGCTGTTGCTTGAGGAGGCTGTCATGAACGTGCATCTCAAGCCATCCCGCCGCGATATTCTGAAGGGCACCGGCGCGCTCGTCGTCGCATTCTCGCTGACACCGCCATCGGAAGTGTTCGCGCAGAATGCTGCCGCCGCGCCCAAGCCGGTTGCGCTCGATCAGGTCGATACGTTCCTCGCCGTCGACGACAAGGGCATGGTCACGGTTTATTCGGGCAAGGTCGATCTCGGTACCGGCGTGCGCATCGGCATCCAGCAGATCGTCGCCGAAGAACTCGACGTGCCGCTCGCCAACGTCAACACGATCGAAGGCGACACCACGCTGACGCCCGATCAGGGACCGACCTACGGCAGCCTGTCCATACAGAGCGGCGGCATGCAGATCAGGCAGGCGGCTGCGACGGCGCGTAGCGCGCTGCTCGATCAGGCCGCGCAGCGGCTCGGCGTTGCCAAGGATGATCTTGCGATTGCCGACGGCGTCATCACGGCGAAGTCGGGCGGCGGCCGCGTGACCTACGCCGAACTGATCGGCGGCAAGACCTTCTCGCTGAAACTCGATCCGGCGGCGCCCGCGAAAAATCCCGCCGATTATAAGATCGTTGGCAAGGCTGTTCGGCGCCGCGATATTCCCGAGAAGTTGACCGGCAAGTTCACCTACATGCAGGATTTCCGTCTGCCGGGAATGGTGCATGCGAGCGTGGTGCGCCCGCCCACGCTCGGTGCGACGCTGCAGAGCGTCGACGAGAATTCGGTCAAGGACATTCCGGGATTCCTCAAGATCGTGCGCGAGGGGAACTTCCTCGCGGTGGTGACGGAAACCGAATGGGCGGCGGTGCGCGCCGCGCGCGAAATCAATGCGTCGTGGTCGAAATCCGACACGTTGCCGGATCAGGCCAAGCTCTGGGAGCATGTCCGCTCGACCAAGATCGTGGGGAACGACGTCACCAGCAATATCGGCGACAGCGCCGCGGCGATGGCGGCGGACGGCAAGAAGATCAAGGCGACCTATGATTTCGCCATTCACACCCATGGCTCGATCGGCCCATCCTGCGCGGTGGCCGAATTCAAGGACGGCAAGCTGACATGCTGGTCGGCCTCGCAGGCGACGCATAATCTGCGCAAGCAACTTGCCATGATGATGAAGATGCCGGAGGACGACGTCCGCTGCATCTACGTCGATGGCGCGGGCTGCTATGGCCGCAACGGGCATGAAGATGCCGCGGGCGACGCGACCTTGCTGGCGAAGCTGGTGGGCAAGCCCGTGCGCGTGCAGTGGTCGCGTGCCGACGAGCACGGCTGGGACCCGAAGGGACCGCCGACGCTGGTCGACCTGCGGGCCAATATCGATGCCTCCGGCAATATCGCTGCATGGGAAGGCGAGTTCTTCATTCCGCAGGGTGCCGCCGGCATGGTCGATCTGGTTGCCGGGACGCTGAGCGAACGCCCCGTCGTCGGCAAGCTGTCGCCGGGCGGCATCGTGAACGATTCCGCGATCGGCTATAAATTCCCGAACATCAAGACCGTCTGCCATCGGCTGGAGACGACGCCGTTCCGTCCGTCCTGGATCAGGACGCCGGGCCGCATGCAGAACACGTTCGCCAACGAGAGCTTCCTCGACGAGATCGCGGCGGCGACGAATGCGGACCCGCTGGAATTGCGCGTCAAGTACACCGATCCCGCCGACAAGCGCGGGCTGGAAGTGCTCGACCGGCTGGCGAAAGTCTCCAAATGGGAGAAGCGTGCCTCGCCGCGCAAGGACATCACGGGCGACGTGGTGAAGGGACGCGGCGTCTCGTACATCAAGTACGAACTGGTGCGCACCTATGTCGGTGTGGTGGCGGATGTGGAGGTGGATCGCACCTCCGGTGAAGTTCGCGTGCCGAAGGTCTATATCGTTCACGATTGCGGCCAGATCATCAATCCGAACGGCGTTCGCGCGCAGATCGAAGGCAACGTGATCCAGACCGTCAGCCGCACGCTGAAGGAAGAGATCATGTTCGACCGCGGCATGATCACGAGCCTCGACTGGGCGAGCTATCCGATCCTGCGCTTCTCCGAACTGCCGGAACTGGTGATCGAACTGATCGACAGGCCGACGGAAAAACCGTGGGGCGCGGGCGAGCCGACGGCGGCTCTCGTTCCGTCGGCGATTGCCAACGCGATCTTCGATGCGACCGGCGCGCGCATACGCTCGGTGCCGTTCAAGCCGGAGAAGGTGAAGGCGGCGTTGCGCTCGGTTTGAGCGCAGCGCGATTCCCCGACGGGGCCCGTTTCGTTCGGGTTGAAAATTTCTCCCCGGCGTCTCCGCGAAAGCGGGGGCTCCATCTTCCGTGATGGATTCCCGCATTCGCGGGAATGACGCGGAGAGATTTTGCTTCGATCAAATGGAGCAGGCGCGCGCGCCTCGTGCTCACTTGTAGATCAGCGCGATCGCGAAGCGGGAGCCCATGATCAACAGGTAAACGCCGAAGGCGACCTCCAGCGTCCGCTTGGACATCGCGTGCGCGGCTTTGGCGCCGAAGGGCGCTGTCAACAGGCTGCTCGGCATCACCATGATGGCTCCGATCAGCGAAATGTAGCCGATCGCCAGCGGAAACTGCAGGATGGTGGTGGCGGGGAATTTCGCCGCCGCCGGCCAGCCCGCGTAGATGTATCCGATCGTGCCGGGAATCGAGATCAGCACCGCGATGCCCGATGACGTCGCGACCGACTGATGGATCGAGCGGCCGTACATCGTCATCAGCAGGTTGGAGAACAGGCCGCCTCCGATGCCCATCAGGGTGGAGAGGATGCCGATGAAAAACCCGTAGACCCGCATCAGGGGGCCTTTCGGAAAATCGTCTCCGATCGTCCAGCTGTCCTTCCCGACGATCAGGCGCAGCGCCGCCGACCAGGCCACGGCCACGAACACATATTTGAAGACCTGTTCGGGAGCATAACGGGCGATGAGCGATCCAGCGACGACGCCGATCAGGATCGTGACCGTCCATTGCCGCAAGATGTCCATGTCGACGCTGCCGTGGCGGCGGTGCGCCAGATAGGAGCGGACGGCGGTCGGCATGATGATCGCGAGCGAGGTGCCCACGCAAAGCGGCATCCGCGCTTCGAGCGGCACATCCATGATTCGGAACAACTCGTAGAGCACCGGGACGAGAATGGCGCCACCGCCGACGCCGAACAATCCCGCCAGAAACCCCGCCAGAGCCCCCACCGCGATCAAAGCGACTGCAAGTTCAATGATTTCCGCGAGGGGCAGTTGGGGCATGGAGCCTCCTGAGGGTGTGCTGGCGCAGTATACGCACTTCCGGGAGGGGCCAAGAAGAGCGTCCTGGCCACCGGTCAAAATCAACAGAAAAGGGAACCCGAATGGCAATTTTTTTCACCTAATAAAAACATACATGACTATGTGAAAATTTGTTTGACCCTCGGCGTGATCGGAGGCCTGAATGAAAAAAATAAAACAGGCAATCGGGGAAGCGCATGAACGAGGAGCGAGCCGAAGTCCGCGGGGTCATGCCCGCGCGCCCGCCCATCGGGCGGGACAAGGGCGGCATTCAGGCCCTCGACCGGGCCTTCCTGATTCTGGACATCATCGCGGATGCCGGAGGCGAGGCGAAACTCACCGATATCGCCGCGACCGCGGGCCTGAACGTCTCGACCTGCCACCATCTGATTTCGACGCTCTTTAACTGGGGCTATGTCGCGCGCGGGGTGGGAAGCCGGACCTACACGCTGGGCTCGCGCATCCTGCATCTCAGCGCCGCCTGCCTGCGCCAGGTCGATCTGCCGCGACGTGCGCAGCTTTACGTCGATCGCCTCAATGACGAGACGCGCGAAGCGGTGCAACTCGCGGTGATGCAGGGCACCGATCTGATGAACGTGCTGCGCCGCGATTCCCGCTATGCGGTTCGCGTCGATGCGGGCATGGGCGGAAAGACCAACGCCAGCCACGCGACCGCGACCGGCAAGGCCATTCTCGCATGGCTGCCGACGACGGAAGTCGATCGCATCATCGCGATTCACGGCCTGACCGCGTTCACCCCCAACACGATCACCAGCGTCGAGAACCTCAAGGAAGAATTGCGGCTGACGCGCCGCAACGGCTTTGCCGTCGATCGCGAGGAATTCCAGCCGGGCGTCATCTGCATCGGCGCCGCCGTCCGCGATCATGCCGGTGCGGTGGTCGGATCGATCAGCGTGTCGTCGCCGATCTTCCGTGCCACCCCGGAATATCTCGATCAGATCCGGACCCATCTCATCGCAGTCACGGATGAACTGTCGATGGAGCTGGGTGCGCCGGGTGCAATCCTTCAAGGCGGTGCGAAGCCCGCCGCTGCCGAATAGCCACAACGGTCTCAGGGAGAAAAACAATGTATCAGCACGACAAGGTCAAGACCTCGCCCGACTTCCCGATCCCGGACTCCATGCGCGCATGGATCCTCGGCGATCCCGATCAACTCACGCTCGGCACCAAGCCGGTGCCGGTGCCGAGGAAGGCGGAAGTTCTGGTGCGCATCGACGCGGTGGCGATCTGCGCGACGGATCTCGAGATCATCCATCACGGCCCGCCTGCGATGATCCAGGGCGGTCTGCCGTACAACAAGAACTTCACGCCGGGCCATGAATACATGGGCACCGTCGTGGCGCTCGGACCGGGCGTCGACGAATACAAGATCGGCGAGCGCGTCACCGTTGAAATCCATGCCGGTTGCGGCCAGTGCAAGCGCTGCCGCGAGGGCATGTACACTTCGTGCCACAACTACGGCCTGAACTACGGCGACGTCGATAAGGGGCATCGCGCCAACGGTTTCACCACCGACGGCGGATTCGCCGAATACGCGGTCAACAACATCAACACGCTGGTGCGCGTTGCCGACGATATGTCCGATGAGGAAGCGACGCTGGTCGTGACCGCAGGCACTGCGATGTACGGCCTGACTGAAATTGGCGGCCTGATCGCGGGCGAGAGCGTCGTCGTCACCGGCCCGGGCCCGATCGGCCTGCTGGGCGTCGCGGTTGCCAAGGCGCTCGGCGCGCAGCCGGTCATTCTCACCGGCACGCGCGACAACCGCCTGCAGATCGGCAAGGAACTCGGCGCCGACTACGTCATCAACGTCAACAACGAGAAGGACGTTGTCGCCAAGGTGCGCGAACTGAACGGCGGCAAGGGCGTCGATTACGTGGTCGAGTGCTCGGGTGCTCCGAACGCGATCAACGAAGCGGCGCAAATGGTCAACCGTGGCGGCCGCATCTGCCTCGCGGCGTTCCCCGGCAAGCCGGCCGAAGTCGATATCGCGCATCTCGTCCGCAACAACATCTACGTGTTCGGCATTCGCGGCGAGGGCAAGAGCGCCACGCATCGCGCCGAAGCGTTCATGGCGCAGAAGCGTTTCGACGCGACCAAGGTGCACACCCATACCTTCGCGCTCGAAGATCTGCCGGAAGCGCTGCGCTACGCCCGCGAGCGCGTCGAGGACGCGATCAAGGTCGTGGTGAAGACCCGCGGTCACGCCGCGCTCGGCAGCATCGCTGCGGAGTAAGTAAGGCCAAGCGGAGACGGTCATGCTGACCTGCGACACCTATCTTAGCCCCGGTTCACTGAACGAAGCGCTGGCGGCTGCTGCCGTCAGCGCCGGTCAGTTCCGTTTTGTGGCCGGTGCGACCGACCTCTTGCCGTGGGCGAGGGAAGGCCGCGCGGGCGACGTTCATGTCCCTGTGATGATCGACATTGCCGGCGTGCCGGAATTGAAGGCCATCAAGGTGCAGGACGATCGCCTCTGGCTGGGTGCGGCGACGCCGTTCCAGCGTTTTCTGGATCGTGCCGAGCTGATCGAGGTCGCGCCGGGCATGCCGGATTGTTCAATCTGGTTCGCGGACAGTCAGATCCGCGAGTCGGCGACCATCGGCGGCAATATCGTCAACGCCTCTCCGGCGGGTGACGGCATTCCGCCGCTGCTGGCCGCCAACGCGATTGTCGAGCTTGCGGCTTTGCGCGATGGCGACATTCGCCGTCGCCGCATGAAGCTGTCGGAATTTCTGAAGGGCCCCGGTCTGACGGCGGCCGAGCACGACGAAATCCTGCTCGGCGTCGAATGCGATGCGCTGCCCGGCTATGGCGGCGCTTTCGAGAAAGTCGGTCATCGGCGTTCGCTGGTGATCTCGGTTGTCTGTCTGTCCGCGCTGGTGCGCATGGATTCATCGGGGCAGGCGTTCCAGGACGTGCGGCTTGCGATCGGAGGTGTGGGCCCCACGGCCCAGCGCATGACCGCGATCGAGGAGCGGCTGAACGGGCAGGCGGTGTCGGCCGATCTGCTGCGCGAGGTGATGGCGGAGTGCGATGGCTTCATCAAGTCGCGCAGTCGGCAGGAATACCGAAAGCAGGTGACGCCGGGCTTTCTGGTGCGCGCGCTTGCGAAAGCGATGAAGAAGGCTGGCGCGAACGGCAGCGCTTGCGCGATTGCAGAGGAGGTCGCCCATGGCTGACCTGTTGTCCATCGAGGCGACCGTCAACGGCCGCCGCGTCAAAAAGAATGTCGATCCGTCGCAGCGCGCGCTCGATTTCCTGCGCGACGATTTGAACATGACCGGCACCAAGGAAGGCTGCGGCGCCGGTGAGTGCGGAACGTGTTCCGTTTTCGTCGATGGCGCACTGGTGAAGTCGTGTCTTCTTCCCGCCGCCAAGCTCAAGGGTAAGACAGTCGAGACGGTCGAAGGTCTTAACAAGTCCGGCGAGATGTCGGCCGTGCAGAAGGCCTTTCACAAGGCGGGCGCGAGCCAGTGCGGTTACTGCATTCCCGGCATGGTGATGGCGGCGACGGCGGCGCTGCGCCTCAATCCGGACGCCGGCCGCGATGAAATTCGCGAGCGGCTGGGCGGCAACATCTGCCGTTGCACCGGCTATCAGAAGATTTTCGACGCCGTGGAAATGGCGCGCGACTTCCTCAACGGCAAGCTGTCGGCGAATGTGTTCGACGATCTGGATCAGGAAGACGGCAAGTATATCGGCGTGAACATTCGCCGCATCGATGCGCCGTCCAAGGTGACCGGTGCGCTGCGCTATGCGGGCGATATGCTTCTGCCGGGCATGCTGCACGTGCAGGTTCTGCGCAGCCCGCATCCGCATGCGCGCATCGTTTCGATCGACACCACTGACGCCGAAGCGGTGCCGGGTGTCGAGGGAATCGTCACCAGCGCCGACGTGCCCGGGCAGGACGGGTTCGGCGTGTTCGTCGCCGATCAGCCGATCATGGCGCGCGACAAGGTGCGTTACGTCGGCGAGCAGATTGCTGCGGTCGCGGCGGAGACGCTGGCGGCGGCGCGCGAAGCCGTCAAGAAAATCAAGGTCGAATACGAACCGCTTCCGGCGGTGTTCGATCCGGACGAGGCGATGGTCGCGGGCGCTCCCGTGGTTCACGATTGCGCCCAGGACAATCTCGTCAAACACATCCCTATCCGCAACGGTAACGTCGAAGACGGTTTCGCGCAGTCGGATGTCATCGTCGAGCAGACCTACGAGACCCAGCAGGTCGAGCATGCCTATCTCGAAACCGAGGCGGGCGTTGCTTATGTCGATCACGACGGTGTCGTCACGGTTCATTCGCCGAGCCAGAACATCACGCATCACCGCCATATGATGTCGCGCATCCTCAATCTGCCGATCAACAAGATCCGCATGATCATGAGCCCGGTGGGTGGCGGCTTCGGCGGCAAGGAAGACATGATCTATCAGGGCATGCTGGCGCTGCTCGCGATGAAGACCCGCAAACCGGTGCGGCTGGTCTTCACCCGCGAGGAATCGATCGCGGCCACGGCCAAGCGCCATCCGTCCCGGACCACCTACAAGATGGGCCTGACCAAGGACGGCAAGATCCTCGCCTCTCAAATCCGTATCGTCTACGACGGTGGCGCTTACGGCATGTCGACGGAGGGCGTGATCCGCAAGGGCGCGATCCTCGGCGGTGGTCCCTACAACATTCCGCATTTCCAGATCGACACCTACGGCGTCTATACCAACAACACGCCGTCCGGCGCTTTCCGTGCGTTCGGATCGCTGCAGTCGCAGTTCGCGACCGAATCCCATCTCGACCTGTGCGCCGAGCGCCTGGGCATGGACCCGTTCGAATTGCGTTTGAAGAACGTGATGCATGCGGGCGATCGCACGCACACCAAACACATTCTCAATTCCTGCAGCATGGAGCAGGTTCTGGTTGCCGCTCGCGATGCATCGCGTTGGGAAAGCGGGACGCCGAACGTGCGTGGCGAAACGCGCGCCGATCTCGGCGGCGAGGGAACGCGCTCTCCGTGCACCGTCACGCCGCGCGAACCTGTGCCGGTGGAAGCAGGACTTCTGAAGCAACGGGGCGCAGCATGAGCGTGAAGAAACGCGGCCGCGGCATGGCTGGCGGCTGGTACGGCATCGCGCGCACCGCAGCGGTCGACCGGGCGGGCACCTGGGCCGAGATCGACGATGGCGGTACGGTGAAGATCGTGACCGGCGTCACCGAAATCGGTGAAGGCATTTTGACGGTGCTGGCGCAGATCGCGGCGGAAGAAATCGGCGTGAAGCCCGAGAACGTGGTGATCGGCGATAACGACACCGCGCGTTCGCCGGAAGCCGCGCATGCCGGTGCAACCCGCCAGACCTACATGATCGGAAATTCGGTGGCGATGGCGTGCCGCGAAGCCAAGGGCCGTTTCGTCAGCGCGATGGCCGAGATGTGGGACGTTCCGCCCGAGACGATCGAGACCGGCAACGGTTACGTCTGGGCAACCGAGACCAATTTCCGCGAGACGATGGCGGAGGCGATCGAGCACATCAAGAAGCGCGGCGTCGTGCCGGTTGGTTCGGCGAATTTCACCGCGCATCACACCGGTCTCGATCCGGTCGATGGCAGCGGCACGCCGTGGCAGGCCTATGTGTTCGGCTGTCAGGTCGCGGAAGTCGAGGTCGATACACTCACCGGCGAGGTGCAGGTGCTCGGCATCTGGGCCGCGCACGATGTCGGCCGCGCCGTCAATCCGCGCGGCGTTGAAGGTCAGATCGAAGGCGGCATCGTTCAGGCGCTCGGACAGGGCCTGATGGAGGATTACAAACTGGAGCGGGGTCGGACCACGACGCCCGGTTTCGCCAAGTACATCCTGCCGACCTCGGTCGATGTGCCGCACGTCACATCAGTCATCGTCGAGGATCCGGATCCGATCGGCCCGCTCGGGGTCAAGGGCATCGGTGAACCTGCGATGGTGCCGACCATCCCGGCGGTCATGAACGCCATCTACGACGCCATCGGCGTCCGCATTACGTCTCTTCCGGCGACGCCGGAGAAAATACTGGAAGCGCTCGCGAAGAAGCGCCAGGCGGCACCGGTGGGTGCGTAACGCTCTGATTGGGGAATTGGAGGAAGGTCAATGACGGCAACACTCGTTGAAACAAATCAAGATAATTTCGCCAAGGCGCAGGAGATCGTTGCAAAGAAGGCCGCAGCAAAGCGGCCTTTCTATCGCAAACTCTACGTTCAGGTGATCATGGCCGTTATCATCGGCGCTGCGATCGGGCATTTCTATCCGCAGTTCGGCATTCAGTTGAAGCCGTATGGCGACGTGTTCGTGCGCGCGATCAAGGTCGTTGTCGCGCCGATCATCTTCACCACCATCGTCATCGGCATCGCCAAGATGGGCGATATGCGCAAGGTGGCGAATGTCGGCCTCAAGGCGCTGATCTATTTCGAGGTGGCTTCCACGCTCGCGCTGATCATCGGCATGATCGTCGGCAACGTGTGGAAGGTCGGCCAGGGCATCAATGCCGATCCGGCTTCGTTCGACGTCAGCGCCGTCGCGTCCTATGCGAAGGTCGCTCAGAACATGACCTTGACCGACTTCTTCGTGTCGATCGTGCCGAGGTCGTTCGTCGAGCCCTTCGTGCATGGCGATATCCTGCCGGTGCTGTTCATCGCCGTGCTGCTCGGCTTCGCCCTGAGCTTCGCGGGTCAGCGCGGCAAGCCGATCATCACGTTCCTCGATGCCGCCTCCGTCGCGCTGTTCGGCATGGTGCGGATCATCATGTATTACGCGCCGATCGCGGCGCTCTGCGCGATGGCGTTCACGGTCGGTAAGTACGGCCCGAAAACGCTGCTCAACCTCGGTGAACTCGTTGCCTCGATCTACATCGTCAGCATCCTGTTCGTGATGTTCGTGCTCGGCGGCTTCCTGCGGATTTGCGGGTTCAGCATCGTTCGCGTGATGAATTACTTCAAGGACGAGGTCATCTTCGTGTTTGCCGCCACTTCGGCCGAAACGATGATGCCGCGCTGCATGCAGAAGCTGGAAAAGCTCGGGGTGTCGAAGGAGGTCGTCGGTCTGGTGATGCCGGGCGGATTCTCGTTCAACATGGACGGCACCGCGATCTACATGACGATGTCGGTCCTGTTCCTCGCTCACGCCTTCAACGTCGAACTGACCATCTGGCATCAGCTCGCGGTACTGTTCGTGATGCTGTTCACTTCGAAGGGGGCGGCAGGCGTGACGGGCGGCGGTTTCGTCGCGCTGGCGGCGACGCTGCCGGTGGTCAACGCGGTCCCGGTGGCGGGCATCGCAATGCTGCTCGGCGTCGATCGCTTCATGGCCGAAATCCGCGCAGCGACCAACCTGACGTCCAACATCATCGCGACGCTGGTCGTCGGCCGCTGGGTCGGCGCCATCGACATGGATGTCGCACGGGCGGAACTGGCTACCGGCTTTATCGAAACCGACGAGACGCTGGCGTGGAACAACCCCCACGCCGAGATGCAGGCGGCCGAGTAACGTCTGTTGAATTGAGAGGATAGCGACATGAGCAACGTTGCGGTGGTGACGCCAGAGCGCATTGAGGAAACGGCGAAGACCGGTGGATCGGCGAAAGACGTGGCCGTGCAAAAGCGCGCCCGCGCGATCGCCAAGGCCGGTTCGTTCAGCGATGCGTTGGCGGACGGCACGCTGGACAAGTCCGCTGAACTGTCGCTGTCCGAAGCCCTCGTCCTGGGGCTTCTGAAGCAGGGCGTCCGGACGTTCTTCGCGATTTTCGGTCATGGTTCGACCGATATCGCGAACGTCCTGGCGATCTACGATGCGGAAGGCGTCACGCGCACCATCAACTGCCGCAACGAGGTCGAAATGGCCCATGCGGCGACCGCGTTGCGCTGGACCTATGACGAGACGCCTGCCGTCATCACCTCCATTGGTCCGGGTGCGTTGCAGGCGCTGGCCGGATCGCTGGCGGCGGCATCGAACGGCGTCGGCGTCTATCACATCTATGGTGATGAGACGACGTACGGCGAAGGCTACAACATGCAGCAGGTGCCGAAGCCTGCGCAGGGCGTGTTCGGCCGCATGACGGCGGATATGGGTGAGTCCTACACTCTCCACACGCCGCAGGCGTTGCGCGAGGCTCTGCGGCGCGGCGCGAACCGCGTGTTCCATCCTTACAAGGCTGGTCCGTTCTATCTGATGCTGCCGATCAACACGCAGCCGGTGCAGACGAAGGTCAATCTGGCCTCGCTGCCGGAGCGGCCGGTGTTGCCGCCGGTCGCGCCGGGCGATGCGCGCGCCTATGAGGAGGCGTGCGACCTTATTCAGGGGCATGCCCGCGTCATGATCAAGGCGGGCGGCGGCACGCGTGGCCACGATGAAGCGATCCGCCGTCTGGCGGAAGCGGCGGGTGCGGTTGTCGTGACCTCGCCGGGTTCGACCGGCGTGCTGGCCGACAACGATCCGAAGAACATGCATGTCGGTGGCTCGAAGGGTTCGATCTCCGGCAACCACGCCATGCGCCATGCCGACCTCGTGATCGTGATTGGCTCGCGCGCGGTGTGTCAGGCCGATTGCTCCGGCATCGGCTACAAGTCGGCGCGGCACGTCATCAACATCAACGGCGATATTGCCGACGCCACGCACTACAATCAGACGACGGCGTTGATCGGCGATATCGCGGTCATCGCCAACGCGCTGTCCGAACGTCTCGAAGGCCGCGCCTCCGCCAATGCGGCGGCCAAGCAGAACTGGCTGCAGGCGTGCGCCGCCAGGAAGAAAGAGTGGAGGGACTACAAGGCCGAGCGTTACGCGGCCGCGCCGATCAAGGACGCCGTCTGGCAGCGTCCCGCGCTGGCGCAGCCCGCCGCCATCAAGGTAGTCGCGGATTTCGCCAAGCGCATCGGTGCTGCGAAGTACTTCGACGCGGGCAACGTACAGGCCAACGGCTTCCAGATCGTGGAAGACGACAGGACCGGCGATACCTTCACCGAAACCGGTGCGTCATACATGGGCTTTGCGACCAGCGCGCTGCTCGCGGCGGCGGGCACGTCGTCTCCGCGTTACGGCATTGCCTTCACCGGCGACGGCTCCTTCATGATGAACCCGCAGATTCTGATCGACGCCGTCGAGCATCGCGTGCATGGCATGGTCGTGATCTTCGACAATCGCCGGATGGCGGCCATCACAAGCCTTCAACTGGCGCAGTACGGCCGGGAATTCCGCACCAACGATGCGGTGCCGGTCGATTACGTCCGGCTTGCCTCCGCTGTCGGCGGCGTCAAGGCGATCCATGGCGGCTGGACGGCGGATGAACTCAAGACCGCTCTGGAGCAGGCTCACGCGCATCAGGGCCTCAGCGTCCTGCATGTGCCGGTCTATGCGGGAGAGGATCCGCTCAGTGAGCTCGGCGCGTGGGGCGAATGGAATGTCGGCAACTGGTGCGAGAATGTTCAGGACCAGTGGCTGCAGCAGGATTTGTAAGGCGACGGAAACGGACAATGTATCACGAGCGCAATTACGGACTTTACATCGGCGGCCGCTGGACCTGGGGAACGGGTTCGCAGAAGAAGGGGGTGCTTGATCCCGCGACGGGCGAGATCATCGGCCACATTCCCGATGCAACGCCGGAAGACATCGATCAGGCGCTGGCGGCGGCACAGGCGGGCTTCGTGACGTGGCGCAACACGCCGCCGTGGGAGCGCGCCGCGAAGCTGCGCAAGGTGTCCGATCTTCTTCTCGAGCGGATCGACGAACTCTGCGTGGTGATGGCGACCGAAGCTGGCAAGCCGCTCGCGGAAGCCAAAGGCGAGTGGGCCGCCTGCGCCGAGCAGTTCGAATGGTACGGTGAGGAAACCAAGCGCATCTTCGGCCAGGCCTATCAGGGCCGCGATGCGGCAACGCGCATGGCGGTGATCTACCAGCCGGTCGGCGTGGTCGCGGCGTTCTCGGCGTGGAATTTCCCGGCACTTCTGCCCGCGCGCAAGATCGCGGCGGCATTGGCGGCGGGGTGTTCGGTGATCCTGAAGCCCGCGGGCGAGACGCCCGCGAGTGCGGCGGCGATCCTGCGCGCCTGCCATGATGCGGGCATTCCGCCGGGCGTCGTCAACATGGTGACCGGCAATTCGTCGCGGATCGCGCAGCAGTTGATCGCCTCGCCGATCGTGCGGAAGGTGTCGCTCACCGGCTCCACGCCGGTCGGCAAGCAGTTGCTGCATCTGTGTGCCGACGGCGTGAAGAAGGCGACCATGGAATTGGGCGGTCACGCGCCGGTTCTGGTGTTCGAGGATGCGGATGTCGAAGCGGCGGCCGAAGCCTGCGCGCGCGGCAAGTTCCGCAATTGCGGGCAGGTCTGCGCATCGCCGAGCCGCTTCTATGTTCAGGACGCCGCCTATGATCGCTTCGCGAAGGTGTTCGTCGATGTCGCCAAGCAGCTCAAGATCGGGCGTTTCGATCAGGATGGCGTGACGCTCGGGCCGATGGCGAATGCGCGTGGCCTCGATCACGCCAAGAAGCTTGTCGCGGATGCGATCGAGAAGGGCGCGCAGGTTCTGGCCGGGGGCAGGGTGCCCGTCGGATTCCTGCGCGGCTATTTTTTTGAGCCGACCGTGCTCGGCGAGGTGCCGGACGAAGCCCGCATCATGCAGGACGAGCCGTTCTCGCCGATCGCTCCGATTGCGCGTTTCAAGACGCTCGAAGAGGTGGTAGAACGCGCCAATGCAACACCTTTCGGCCTGACCGGCTACGTCTTCTCCCGAAACCTGCGAACGGCAACTCTGGCTGCGGAAGCGCTGGAAGTTGGCATGGTGGGCGTCAACGAGGTCGCGATCGCTTCCGCGGAGTCGCCGTTCGGCGGCGTCAAGGAAAGCGGCATGGGGCGCGAGGGCGGCAGCATCGGCATTAAGGATTACCTCGAGGCCAAGTTCATCAAGACCCGCCTGATCTAGGAAACACACGACAATGAGCGACGAGACCGTCCGTGGTTTTGCCAACGGATTGACGAATTATGGCGACAAGGATTTTGCGTTGTACCTGCGCAAGTCCTTCGCCCGGTCGATGGGCTATTCAGACGCGATGCTGGCGCGGCCGACGGTCGGCATCGCCTACACGCCGTCCGGCTTCAACAATTGTCACCGGCATTTCCCCGAGATGCTCGATGCGGTGAAGCGCGGCGTGCTCGCGGCGGGTGGCCTGCCTGTCGAATTTCCCACGGTGTCGCTCGGCGAGGTGTTCCTCAATCCGACCAGCCTGCGGTTTCGCAATCTGATGTCGATGGACACCGAGGAAATGATCCGCGCCCAGCCGATGGACTCCGTCGTGCTGATGGGCGGTTGCGACAAGACCGTGCCCGCGCAGTTGATGGGCGCGCTCTCGGCGGGCCGCCCCGCGATCCAGCTCGTCGGCGGGCCGATGATGACTGGCCGCCACAAGGGCGAGCGTCTCGGCGCCTGCACCGACTGCCGCCGGTTCTGGGGACAGTATCGTGCCGGCACGGTCGACGATCGCGAGATCAACCAGATCGAGGGCCGTCTTTCCACCACCAGCGGCACCTGCGCGGTGATGGGCACGGCCTCGACCATGGCCTGCATCGCCGAAGCGCTCGGCATGATGATTCCGGGCACGGCCGCGATTCCCGCCGTGCACGCCGATCGTCTGCGCGCGGCGGAAGCCACCGGCATGGCCGCCGTGGGACTGATCGGCAGCGGACGCACGCCTGACAAGATCATCACCGAGAAATCGGTCGAGAACGCTTTGCGCGTGCTGCTCGCCATCGGCGGTTCGACCAACGCGATCATCCATCTTACCGCGATCGCGGGACGCGCGGGCATTCCGATTTCGCTCGATCGGCTGAATGAATTGTCCGACTCGACGCCGGTGCTGGTCAACCTGAAGCCGACCGGCGCGAACTACATGGAAGATTTCTTCGCGGCGGGCGGCGTCGGCGCGGTGCTGCGCGAGATCAGGAATAACCTTCATCTCGATTGCCTGATGATTACCGGCGAAACGCTCGGCGAGCGTCTCGAAGCCGATGACGGCTGGGTCGATCATGAGGTTGTCGCCAGCGCAGCCGAGCCGATCGAACCGGTCGGCGGCCTGGTCGCGCTGTTCGGCAGCCTTGCGCCGAAGGGTGCGATCCTGAAACGTTCGGCAGCCGATGAAAAATTGTTCGAGGGCGAGGGCAGGGCCGTGGTGTTCTCGTCGCTCGAGGACATGGCGAACCGGATCGACGATCCCAATCTCGATGTGAACGCCAATGATTATCTCGTGTTGCAGAACGCCGGACCATTTTCGGCAAGCTGCATGCCGGAAGCAGGCTACATTCCGATTCCGAAGAAGCTTGCATCCAAGGGCGTCAAGGACATGGTGCGCCTGTCCGACGCGCGCATGAGCGGCACCGCGTTCGGCACCGTCATCCTGCACATCACGCCGGACACGGCGTCCGGCGGGCCGCTGGCTTTCGTTCGCAACGGCGATCGCATCCGCCTGTCGGTGAAGAACCGCGTGATCGATCTGCTTGTCTCTCCCGAGGAACTTATCAAGCGCAAGGCGGCGGCGGGGCCGCTCAAGCCGCCGGTGCCGGAGCGCGGATACGGCAAGTTGTACGCGCAGGAAATTCTCGGCGCGGACGAAGGATGCGACTTTAAATTCCTGAAGCCTTCAAAGGGCGCCTGAAGACATCCGGTTGCGGGTCGCAAGACCATCATGGGCCGTCCATCATGCATGGGCGGCCCAATTGTTTTGAGCGTCTTCTGGCAGGAAGATCATCATCTCCGCTTTTGCGTGGCTTGGTGTCTGCGGGCGGTGAAGCGATGAGCCTGGCTTAAGGACCATTCAAACCTCATATGAGGAATCAAAATCCCCTGCCTCCACTTGGCGAGTCCGCTTTGGAGCGGCCTAAACCACTCATTCCTCTCATGTTTCAGCCCAATTTAGCGCCAAAAACCCGCTTTGGCTGTTGAAACCGGAGCATGGTGCCTATAGACAGCGCTGGATGCGGAATCGCCGGCGAACCGGGCCGGAGCCGCGTTCAGGCCTCCCGGCTTCGGGCATCCGGCTTGCGAGTGTTGGGGCGTAGCCAAGCGGTAAGGCAGGGGATTTTGATTCCCCCATTCGGAGGTTCGATCCCTCCCGCCCCAGCCAGCGATCCATCTAACTCATTGAAATCATTAGATATGACTTGGATGGTCCGGGTCGCTCAAGGGCAATTGTAGCACACGCCTGAGGCCATTCTCGCGAGCGGACTCACGGCAGAGGATTTTGCCGACATCGACAGGACGATCGTTACACTTCGCCGCGAGAAGATGACGACGCCTCGCCAGCGAGCCATGCGGAACATTGAAGGACACGCTTGAAAACAAGGTAGCAAAATGCTACCTTGTTTTCCGGAGATGACCCATGGCCCAGTCCATCAAGCTTGGTGACGACATCATGAAGATCGTGCGTCGCGAATCCGAGTTGCAGAGCCGCTCGATCTCCGGCCAGATCGCCCATTGGGTACGCATCGGCCGCGCTATCGAAAAATCCGGCAATTTCGATCATGCCCGGATCACCGCCGCGCTCGCCGGTGACATTGAGACAACGAATCTCACCGACGAGGAGAAGGATGTCTGGCTCGACAGCTTTGTCGAGAAGATGGGGCGGCCCGGATCTGACGAGACCGCCTTCTTTGCCCGGCGGCGGCGGCTTGGGCTGGGTGTCGGCCTCGATGCAGCCGGCAACCTCGTGCGTGAGAAGGCCACCCGTAACGCATGAAGCCGACGATGATCGTGCTTGCCGGGCCGAACGGTGCCGGCAAGTCCACACTCTACGAGACCCGCATCGCGCCGGGTTTCGCGGGCCCCTTCATCAACGCCGACATCATCCAGCGCGACGAACTGCGCGATCCGTCACCGGCTGCGTCTTACGAAGCAGCCAGCATCGCCTCCTCGCGCCGCGCCGACCTTATCGCTCAGCACCGGGATTTCGTGACCGAGACGGTTTTCTCGCATCCCTCCAAGCTTGAACTCATCGACGAGGCGCGCATCAGAGGCTTCACCGTCATCGTGATGCATGTCGGCGTCGATACTCCGGATCTCTCTGTCGCGCGCGTCGGCACACGTGTCGAGGAAGGCGGACATATCGTCCCCGAGGACAAGATTCGTGCCCGCTATGCGCGCGGTGCGCCGTTCATCCGCGCCGCTGTCCTCAAGGCGGATCGGGGCATGGTCTTTGACAATTCCAGCCTCAACCAGCCGCCAAGCCATTGTCTGACATTCGCGAACGGGCGCCTGGTCTTCGCGGTGTCGCATCTGCCCGGCTGGATCAGATCGGTCTATGAAACAGACCTTGAGATCTAGGTGTGGTGCGAATGATGGCGAGCTTCGCCAACATAACGGCCGTTCAGGGAGCACGCTGCGCCTCAATGCCTCAATGCCTCAATGACGACATGGAGAGGCTTCGTTCCTTGCGACCTCCTGGATGAAATCCAGAAACGCCCGAACCTTCGCGGGCGGCAGATGGCGCGAGGGATGATAGGCGTAGAATCGTCAGCATCGATAATCTGCAACGCCATTTTCGAATTCCAAAACGAAAATGCGCAACTGTTATTGTGTTCTCCGCAACAGAATGCACTGTTGCGAGAATTTATTTTCCTGCGCGAAGAACGCAAAATATATGGCCCATCTCGGTGATGTACGGGCGTTGTTTCAATCTACGTAGGGCCGTCTTCTTATAAAGGTGGGCATTCCTGAGATATCGCAATTTCCTGGGATAATTTGTGCGTTAAGGCAGTTTGTCGCTGGTGGATATGTTATGGCGCGTCAGTTCTCGATAAAGCTGGGCTCGGCTGATGCCGAGTGTTTCTGCAGCCAATGCTTTGTCGAATTTTGCGTTGACGAGGGCTTCCTGGATTGCCTGTGCTTTCTCCAGGCGTAATCGGCCTTTGAGGTCGGCTTCTTGGTTGCCGATATTCCGTCGCTGCAGCTTGTTTTCGCGTGGCATTGCGAGTCTGATCGAACCATCGACCAGAAAACGAGAGAGTGCACTTTCGAGTTCGCGCACGTTGCCTGGCCAGTCATGCGCAAGCAGCATCTTCATCTCGATCGGTGAGAGTTTGCGCAGGAGCAGTCCGATGCTGGCAGCAAGCCGCGGTAGAATGCGTTCAATCAGTTCGGCCTTGTCGGTCCGTTCTCGCAGCGGAGGCGTCGAAATTCTCAATACATCAAGCCGGTAGAACAGATCTTCCCGGAATTTCCGGTCTGCGACCATCTCTTGCAGCGAACGATTGGTCGCGCAGACAATGCGGGTGTCGATTTGAATCGGTGAAATACCGCCGACACGCACGATTTCGTTGCCTTGCAGAGACCGCAATAGGTTCGATTGCAGTGAAAGCGGCATATCGCCGATTTCATCGAGGAACAGCGTTCCACCCTTTGCAAGCTCGAACTTTCCGGGTTTGCCGCGTTGGCGCGCACCGGTGAAGGCCCCACCTTCATATCCGAACAATTCAGCCTCGATCAGTTCTTGCGGAATGGACGCGCAATTCATCCAGACGAACGGACCACGCGCACGCTCGGATGACCGGTGGATTGCTTGAGCCGCGAGCTCCTTTCCTGTGCCGGTCTCACCTTCGATCAAGACCGGTAGGTTTGTCGCCGCGGCCGCACGGATATCTTCGCGCAGCTTGTCCATGACTGCGCCGCGGCCGATGATGTCATCGATCGAATGGCGAGCAACCCAGGGCGTTTTTGCATTGCTGATTGCCAGCTCATTATTCGAAAGTTTGCTGTAAGTGCGGCGAAGCGCCTCAAAATCCGAGAATAATGCGAGGCCGAGCGCGCCGATGATTTCGCTGTCCTGCAGCACAGGCACCTGTTTCGTGATCAATCGCTGGCCGCAGACGTTCAATGGAAATCCGACAACCGCGCTTTCTCCCCGCGCAACGAGGTGGAGGCGTGTCTCGTGCGAAACCACATCGGTGATCTTGCGGCCGATGAAGTCTTCTTCCTCGCCGCCGAGGAGCTTGCAGTAAGGACGGTTGATCAGGACGACGCGGCCTTCGGTATCGACCGCGACTAGACAATCGGAGACATGGTCGAGCACGGTGCGCAGAAAGCGGGCCTCATCGGCGGTTGAGTTTTGCCAAGTCGGAAACGGCATCGAGTCGATCTCGCCTCAGTCGCGGAAATGAGAAAAAATCGTCTCAGTTATAAGACGATTGTCAAGATGCGTCCGGCGTTACGCCGCATGCTTCCTCAGTAAGGATAAAGAAAAGAAAATATAATCAAATAGATAATTGAATTTCGACCAATGTGTCAGTGTTTGGCACGCTCGTTGCTGACCTGTTCAAAAGAACAAGTTGGCTACGGGAGAGAATTGATGTCCAGGCTACGTCCGGTTGAAGTGCGTTCGGTTTCGATTGGCGACATGGTGGTGCGGGTCTCCGGTGAGGGACCGGCGCTTGTTTGCGTCCATGGCTTTACGACCACGAGTAAGTTCTGGAGAGAGCAGGTCGAGGAGTTTTCTCGGGATCACATGCTGATCCGCCCGAACCTGCCGGGGCATGGCGTTTCGCCGCGCCCACGGGGCCGGGACTACGCCATAGAAGCTTTCGCTCGCGACATCGAAAAAGTATTTCAGCATTTCCGCATCGATCGCGCCGTGCTGGTCGGTCTCTCGATGGGCGGCACGATTGCGCAGCGGTTCACGTTGGACAATCCCGGCTTGCTTGATGGTCTCGTGCTTGTCGGCGCGACGTCCCATGGTCTCGGGCCAGACGTCAACGCCGACAACGTGCTGCGTGCGATCGACAAGGTTGGCATCGCGCAATCAAGCCAGGATGTGATCGAGCGTTCGTTCACCTCGGTCTCGCCGCATGCGCTTGTCGAGTTCGCCAAACGTGAGGTCATTCAGACGCCGGATTTCGTGGCAAGTGCAGCGATTCAGTCGTTGAACGCCGCCGACTCGCGGCCTTGGCTCAAATCGATCGCTGTGCCGACCTTAGTCGTGGTCGGCGAGGACGACATCATCACGCCACCAGCGGAATCGAGGCAGTTGGCAGATGGTATTCCGTCGGCGGAACTGTTCGTGGTCGAACGAGCCGGGCATTTCCCGATGCTCGAGCAACCATCGGTCTTCAATCCAGCGCTACGCAGCTTCCTGTCGAAGCTGCGGTGTGAGCAATCGGCACTACAGGGCAACCTTGCATAAGATAAAGGGGAGGAAACCAATGACGACCACAACATATCAAGAGGAAGCGATAACGGCTTCGGCGCAGGACACGCGTAAGGTTGTTCTCGCCGCGGCGCTCGGTACGGTTTTTGAGTGGTACGATTTCTTCGTGTATGGCAGCCTTGCCGTCATTTTCGGAGCGATGTTTTTTCCGAAAGGCAATGAAACTGCTGCATTGCTCGCAGCTCTTGCTACGTTCGGTGCGGGCTTTGTACTGCGCCCGTTCGGTGCGGTTTTCTTCGGCCGGCTTGGTGACATGATCGGCCGCAAATACACCTTCCTTGTGACCATGCTAGTGATGGGCCTTGCTACGGCGTCGGTTGGTTTTCTGCCGACTTTTGAGACGATTGGCTGGTTCGCTCCGGGAATTCTCGTGAGCCTACGGCTTCTCCAGGGGCTCGCAGTGGGCGGCGAATATGGTGGAGCGGTGACCTATGTTGCCGAGCATTCAGCGATTGATCGTCGCGGTCTGACAACAAGTTGGATGCAGATCACTGCCACGCTGGGCCTTTTCCTGTCGCTCATCGTTATCCTGATTTGCCGGCAATCGATGTCTGCGGAAGCCTTCATGAGTTGGGGATGGCGCGTTCCGTTTGTGCTGTCGATCCTTCTGTTGGCACTGTCTCTTTACATTCGGCTGAAACTTGATGAGTCGCCGATTTTTAAGCGGATGAAACAGGAGGGCCGAGCGTCAAAGAGTCCGGTTAAAGATACGCTCGGTAATGCAGCTTCGCTGAAGATCGTGATGCTTGCTATCTTCGGTGCGGTCGCTGGTCAGGGTGTCATCTGGTACACTGGGCATTTTTATAGTCTTTATTTCATGACTTCGACCCTGAAGATCGATTACCAGTTCGCCTATACCTATCTGACGATTGCTCTTCTGCTTGGTTCACCGCTCTTTATCTTCTTTGGCTGGTTGTCGGACCGCGTCGGCCGCAAATGGATCATGATGAGCGGTATGCTGGGGTCAGTATTTCTGTTCATTCCGATCTTTCAGGGGCTAACTTATTACGGAAACCCAGGGTTGCATGAGTTTCGCGCCAAAAACACCGTAATTATTGACGGCGGAGATTGTCGCGAAGATCAGAACTTTATCGGCCAGTTGTTCCAGCCTAAGGCGACGAAGGATTGCACACGCGCAAAATCGTTCCTGTCTGCGTATGCTGTTCCGTATGAGTTGCGCCCGGGCGGCAAGAATTTGAAAATCATCGTCGGTGGCGAAATTTTGAAAGGCTATGATGAGGGAATGGTCCGTGCGGCGCTCGACAAGATCGGACTTCCGAAGGCGGCCGATCCTGCTCGCATTAATGGCCCGATGATGGTGTTGTTGCTGTTCATATTGGTGCTACTGGCAACCATGGTTTACGGTCCAATCGGAGCCTTTCTTGTAGAGTTGTTTCCGACCAAAGTGCGCTACAGCGGCGTATCGGTAGCGATGCAGATCGGCAATGGCTGGATTGGCGGATTTGCGCCGTTCTTTGCGACGATGCTGGTCGTGAATTCGGGTAATATCTTTGCCGGTCTCTATTATACGGTGGCTGTGGCTGCTGTGACTTTAATCGTCGGCTCGTTATTCATTCGTGACACGAGGCATACGGATATAAGCCAGTGACGTAAACGCCGCGGGGGATTCTCGGATGCCTCGCGGCTTCTTGTCGGATATCATCAGAAGCTCCAGTAGGGTCTCGGCTGATGAGGTTATTTCGATAATGTTGTGAGGCAAGCCGGAGTGCGATAGCACATTGTAGTTATCGCCGGTTGATCTGCCCCCTTTGAAGTGGTCCTCCCTGAAGTATGATTTTCGGATGGAGGATAAGATCGATGGCGAGGAAGAGGCATACGGCTGAAGAGATCGTTGCGAAGCTTAGGCAGGTTGATGTGCTGATGGCACAGGGCCGGCAGGTAGCAGACGCGGTCCGAGCGATAGGTGTGACGGAAGCAACCTACTAT
>Ga0153956_1000903_pt1 | contig 29697 bp, 26 predicted proteins | sample TSFL040MetaG_FD_104704 | JGI IMG/M metagenome (GOLD analysis project Ga0153956, IMG submission 104704) | Attine ant fungus gardens microbial communities from Florida, USA - TSFL040 MetaG | ecosystem: Host-associated > Fungi > Mycelium > Unclassified | place: USA: Florida, Wekiwa Springs... | reverse complement strand
GCCCGCAATTCGGATTCCAGCGCGTCGTATTCCGCATCGGTCAGTTCCGGCGTTTCCTGATTATAGTAGAGGTCGCGGTGATACTGAATCTGCGCGGAAAGCTCGGCGTGGCGGGCACGGGCATCGTCGATGGTCATGGGGCAGGCAATCCGTTGGCATTAAGAATCGAACCACGAATGAACACGAATAAACACGAATTTAAAGAGCACGTGTCCTCTTATTTGTGTTTATTCGTGTTCATTCGTGGTTCTAACAGCCTGAAATTACCCAAAATTGTCGGTGTTACTCCACGGTTCATCCCCGCGTGTTTCCAGGCTGGAACGCGTGGCGCGATAGCACAGCAGCACCAGGCAAAACAACGCGCCGGCCACCAGGCCGAAATTGACATAGGTGTGCAGTTTTTCAGCAAATTCCGGCGTCAGGCGATACTGCCAGCCATAGCTATACAGGGTCACGGCGGCGCAGATGCCGGTCACCATCAGGCTGACGATGACGAATTGCAGGCAGAAAAAGAAGATACGGCGGATGATGGACATCGGCTCAGGCCTCCTTAACCTGGATCGGGACTATACCACTTCCGTGCCTTTAAGTCGAATGGCCGCCGCGCGGGCTTCCGGCGTGATCTCGGCGCCGGAAAGCATCCGCGCCAGTTCTTCCAGCGCTGCGTCCGGTTCGAGCACGGTGACGGTCGAGCGCACGCTGTCGTCATGCTCGGCCTTGGAGACTTTCAGGTGCTGGTCGCCGCGCGCCGCCACCTGCGGGCTATGTGTCACCACGATGACCTGCTGGTTCTGCGCCAGGCGCTTGAGCCTCAAGCCCACCGCATCGGCCACCGCGCCGCCGACGCCCTGATCGACTTCATCGAAGATCATGACGGGGCCTATGGTATCCTCACCGCCACGAGACGCCAAAGCCGCCTTCAAGGCCAGGGCGAAACGCGCCAGTTCGCCGCCAGAAGCGATGGCGCCTAAACCACCCCAGTCTGCTCCCGGATTGGTCTTGATCTCGAACTCGACGAGATCGCCGCCGGTCTGGCCAAAGCGTTCCGGTTCAAGCGGCCTCAGGGCCACGCGGAAACGCGCCTTGTCGAGCTTGAGCGGCACCAGTTCATTCATCACGGCTGTGGCCAATACCTCGCCCGCCTGCATTCGCTTGGCGCGCAAAGTCTCAACAGCCGCGTGGAAAGCCTTTTGCGCCGCGTGCATGGCGATGGTCAGGCGGCCGAGGTGGGCATCCAGGTCCTCGATCTGATTCAGGCTGGCGGCGATGCGCGTGCGTTCCTTCGGCAGGTCCTCGACCAGTACGCCGAGCTTGCGGGCCATGGCGCGCAGGGCGAACAGGCGTTCTTCGACGCGATCCAGTTGGCCGGGTTCGACATCGAGACTATCCGCCGCCTGATCCATCAGGGCCAGGGCTTCGTCGGCGGCGATCAGGGTGCGGTCGAGCGCGTCCGCCGCCGCCGTCAGGCGCGCCAGCACCGGGTCTTCCGAGGTGGCCCCCGCCTGCATGGCGCGGGTGCGGGCGTGATCGAGCGCGCGGAAAGCCTTGACCAGCCGCTGCGACAACTGATCGCCCCCCACCGCCGTGCGCGCTTCGGAAATATCCTCCAGCGCGCGTTCGCCGGCCCCCAGCAGGGCGCGTTCGGAGGCCAGGGCTGCCTCCTCGTCCGGCTGCGGATTGAGGCGGTCGAGTTCCTGCAAACGCAGGGTCAGGGTTTCCAGTTCGGCCTTGTCGGCGCTGGCGCGCTTCATCAGGTCGCGGTGTTCGTCACGGATGGCCTTCAGCGCCTTCCAGCTTTCGGACACCTGCGCCAGTTCCGGGCCATTGGCGCCGTAATTATCGAGCATCCCCAGATGCGAACGGGCGTCGAGCAGGCCCACCGTTTCGTGCTGGCCATGCACTTCCAGCAGGCTGTCGCCCAAGGCCTTGAGCACTGCCACGCTGACCGGCTGGTCGTTGACGAAGGCCTTGGAGCGGCCATCGCGCGACACCACGCGACGCAGCAGCAGGGCCTCGCCCGGTTCCAGCGCCAGTCCCTTGTCTTCCAGAAACGCATATAGCGGATGGGTGGAAGCGATCTCGAATTCCGCCGTCACCGAGGCCTGCGGCGCGCCATTGCGGATCAGGCCGGTATCGGCGCGCGCACCGGTGGCAAGCCCCAGCGAATCGAGCAGGATCGATTTGCCCGCGCCGGTTTCACCGGTCAATACGCTCAGGCCCCGGCGGATATCCAGTTCCAGCCGGTCAACCAGGACCACATCGGCAATCGTCAAACGTGTCAGCATGGTGGCACCGAATAAAAGAGGCGACCGCCGAATCCCGGCAATCGCCCGATAAGATCACAGAAATGAGAACATTTCAAGAACTTGAATATTTGGGGCGAGAAGTAGCCCCCTCCACCGCTTCGCGGTCCCCCTCCCCCGCTGCGCAGGGGAGGATAAGAATTAGTTGAATTTCCAGAAGCTGAGCCAGCTTTTCTTTTTCTTGAGGTCCGGCGCTTCCGGTCCCTTCTTGCCTTTCGGATCGGGCTTTATGGCCGGCTGCGCGCCTTTTTGGGTCAGCAGCTTGTAGGCGGCGGCATACCAGCGGTCGCCCGGATAGTTATAGCCGAGCACGGCGGCGTTACGCGTCGCCTCGTCATGCAGGCCCATCATTTCGTTGGCTTCGACCAGGCGATACAGCGCCTCCGGCGTATGGCTGGTGGTCTGGTAATCGCTGGCGACCGTCTTGAAGCGGCCAATCGCGGCCAGCGGCTGGTTGTCGTTCAGATACCAGCGGCCGACGTCCATTTCCTTGCCGGCGAGCTGATCCTGCACCATGTCGAGTTTGATGCGGGCGTCCTTGGCGTATTCGCTGTCGGGGTAGCGGCGGACGACATCGTTAAGCAGGCCCTTGGCGCTGTCGGTATAGCCCTGGTCGCGGCCGACATCGACAATCTGTTCAAAGGCGCAGATCGCCTTCATGTAATAGGCGTAGGGCGTCAGCTCGCTGCCCGGATAGAGCTTGATGAACTGATCGGCGGCGGCGGTGGCCTCGGCATAGTGATCCGCCTGATACTGGGCGTAGATGATCATGACGATGGCGCGGCGCGACCATTCCGAATAGGGATGCTGGCGCTGGACTTCCTCGAAATAGTTGACGGCATCGGACCAGCTTTTCTGATCCAGCTTCTGCATGCCGGTCTGGTAGAGCAGTTCCACCGGACGCTCTTCATAAACCAGATGCTCTTTCGATCCCTTGTGCTGGCAGGCCGTCAGACCGGCTACGGAGACGCTGGCCAGCAGAATAACGACAGCCGATTTCTTGAGAAGCCCCACAACGCTCACGTAATCATCCTCTTGATGACAGCCATTAGACCGGCCGCTGAATCTTTGATCGAGGGATACATCTACACGAGCGCAGCGCGCGCGCCAACCGTAATTAACCAGTCAGCCGACATCCGCCAGAGCCGCGCCGCGGGTGACGATGCGGTAGGCATCCGGGCGTGACAGTAGGGCGCGGACCAAGGCATTATTAAGGCCATGGCCGGCGCGGATTCCTTCAAACCTGCCAAGAATGGGCATGCCCAGCACGTACAGGTCGCCGATGGCGTCCAGCGCCTTGTGGCGGGCGAATTCGTCGGCGAAACGCAGGCCGCCCTCGTTCAGGATGACATCGCCGTCGATGACGATGGCGTTATCCAACGAGCCGCCGCGCGCCAGCCCGGCCTTGCGCAAGGCTTCGACGCCATCGAGGAAGCCGAAGGTGCGCGCCGCCGCCAGTTCCTCGCGGAAGGACTGTTCGGTGATGGCCAGATCGACGGCCTGATGGCCGATGGGCGTGCCAGGAAAATCGATCTCGAAACGGACTTCAAACTGATCGGCCGGCTTAAGCGCGGCGCGTTTGTCACCTTCAATGACTTCGACCGGCGCAAGGATTTCGATGACCTGCTGCGGCATGGCCTGACGGCGGAAACCGGCCTGATCGAGCAGTTGCACGAACGGCATGGCCGAGCCGTCCATGATCGGCACTTCGGGGCCGTCCAGTTCAACGCACACATTATCGATGCTCAGGGCGGCGAAAGCGGCCATGACGTGTTCGATGGTCGATACCGAAACGCCGGCGGCGTTGGTGATGACGGTGCCAAGGGTCGTCTTGGTGACATTATGGGCCAGGGCCGGCACGCGGTTATCGCGGTCGGTGACATCGGAACGCACGAAGACAACACCGGCGCCCGCCGGCGCGGAACGCACGATCATACGCACAGGCACGCCCGTATGGAGGCCCATACCGGCGATAATGGCCGCATGGGCCAGGGTCTGTTCGTTCTGATCAGGTAACATAGCGCTCACCTTCTTGCCGCCCCCGCGCACAGTAAAAACTCGGCACAAAAAAAATGCGGGCACATTTCTGGCCCGCATTCGGTATCTCATTTTCAGCGCCGGATCACAAACGAACTTCTATTTCCATTTGTAACGCCTTACTTAATAAGGTTTTAATTAGCGAGGCGCCTTAAGAAAGAAGGGATTTCCAGATCGTCCTCCGTGTCCATGGAAGGCTGGATTTCGGCGCGCGCGGCCGGATTCAGATTCGACTTGGCCTGAGCCTGGCCCGGCACATAGCGGTCGGCCTCGTCCTGAACGGGCGCGGCCTGGGCTGCCGGCGCGGCGGCGGGGGCGCTCTGGCGCTGCGGGAACAGGCCGCGCCAGAAGGATTCGCGGCCTTCATCCTCCGTATTCAGGCGTGGCGCGGGCTGGCTGGGACGCGGCGCGGCAGTATGGGCATAAGGCGAAGGGCGCTGGATCTGCGGCGCGACCGCCGGACGTGGCGCAGGGGCTGGCGCGGCGGCCACGGGCATTTCCTCGTCCTCGACCATCGGATCGACGATCCGGCTGATGACGCGCGGCTCGGAAACCGGGGCGGCCGCAGGGGCGGGCGCGGCACGTTCCTCAAACAGGCTGGAACGGGCGGGGGCTGAAACCGGGCCGGGTTGCGCCACCGGGGTCACCGGCGCGGCGGCGACCGGCGCCGGACGCGCTTCAGCGGCGGGGGCCGGTGTTGGGGCCGGTGTCAGGGCAGGCGCCGGGGTCGGAGCGGGCGCGGGAGTCGCCGCCGCCGGGGCTTCGGTGCGGCCATAGCCGAGGCCGAAGGTCGGCGGCGGGGTGGTCGCCTTGGCGGGCGTGGCCAGCGGGGTTTGCAGCGCCACGCCATCCATGCCGGTGGCGACGACGGAGACGCGCAGCTTGCCTTCCAGGTTCGGGTCGAAGGCGGCGCCGAAGATGATATTGGCTTCCGGATCGACTTCCGAGGAAATGGCGTTGGCCGCTTCATCGACTTCGTGCAGGGTCATGTCGAGGCCGCCGGTGACATTGACCAGCACGGCCTTGGCGCCCTTGAGCGAGGTTTCGTCGAGCAGCGGGTTCTGGATGGCGTTCTGCGCGGCGAGCAGCGCGCGGTCCTCGCCGGAGGCCTCGCCGGTGCCCATCATCGCCTTGCCCATGTCGGACATGACCGAGCGGACATCGGCGAAATCGAGGTTGATCAGCCCCGGCAGCACCATCAGGTCGGTGATCGAGCGGACGCCGGCGTGCAGCACCTGGTCGGCCATGCCGAAGGCTTCGGCGAAGGTGGTGCGTTCGTTGGCGATGCGGAAGAGATTCTGGTTCGGGATGACGATCAGGGTATCGACATAGCGTTGCAGTTCGGAAATGCCGGCGTCGGCCAGGCGCATCCGGTGGCGACCCTCGAAGGTGAAGGGCTTGGTGACCACGCCGACGGTCAGGATGCCGCGCTCGCGGGCGCATTTGGCGATGATGGGAGCCGCGCCGGTGCCGGTGCCGCCGCCCATGCCGGCGGTGATGAAGACCATGTGCGCGCCGTCGAGGTGCTCGCTGATCTCGCTGTTGGATTCCTCGGCGGCGGTCATGCCGACTTCGGGATGCGCGCCGGCGCCCAGGCCTTGCGTGATGCCGACGCCAAGCTGAATCCGCGCGTCCGTGCGCGAAAACTGGAGCTGCTGGGCGTCCGTATTGGCGACCACGAACTCCACACCCTCAAGGCCGGCTTCGATCATGTTATTGACGGCATTGCCCCCGGCGCCGCCCACACCAAACACGACGATACGCGGCTTCAATTCTGTTGCGCGCGGCGCAGAAAGATGAATTGCCATGTTATCCAGTGAACCTTTCACGATCTCTCCCATTCGGGGTGCGAATGGCGCTTTTAGATCCCCGATGCCCAGGGTTCCATGAGACTACGACTATGCTTAACGAATAGTTACCCGATAACTTGAGTCGCCTAAAAAGGAAGTCATTTTGGTAAGATTTTTTAACAGAGATTACCAAAAAGTGACTTTTTGCCCCGCAGTGAGTCCCAAAGGACTCACAAGTGAGTCATTGAGGTTGCGCTTTTCAGCCGGAGGATGAGTCGCGGTTTCCGGAAAGTTAATGCATCGCTTTTGGCAACGGTACGCGGTTAGTGATTCACGCCGCCTACAGATTGCTTTTCAGCCAGTCGATGACGCGGGCGACAATATTGCCCGCGCCGCCGGAGGGCGCGTCCTTCGGGCCGATCTTGGCGGCCATGATCTTCTTCACCGGCACCACGTCGCGCGGGCCGTAAAGCGTGCGCAGGATCACCCCCGCCGTGGCGGCGAAGGACGGGCCGGCGGCGGCGTCACCCAGGTGCGGCACACGCATCGGCTTGCCCAGGCGGCACGGCCGGTCGAAGACGCGGATGGCCAGTTCGCGCACGCCCGCCAGTTGCGACGCGCCGCCGGTCAGCACGATGCCGGCGCCCGGTTCGATCTGGACGCCGGAGGCCTTGATCTTCTCGCGCAGCAACTCGAAGGTTTCCTCGACGCGCGGCGCGATGATGCCCTTGAGGATGGAGCGCGGCACGATGATCGGCGCGCCGCCGCGATCATCACCGCGCGGCGGGGCCTCGACCGTTTCGCGGTCTTCGTGGGCCGAGGCGATGGCCGAGCCGTGCAGGGTCTTGATGCGCTCGGCCCCGGCCAGCGTGGTGGAAAGGCCGCGCGCGATATCGGCGGTGACATGGCTGCCGCCGACATTCAGGCAATCGACATGGACAAGCGTGCCGTTGGCGAAGATGGCAGCGGTCGTGCTGCTCGCGCCCATGTCGATGCAGATGCAGCCCAGTTCCTTTTCGTCTTCCTCAAGCGCGGCCACGGCGGCGGCCAGCGGCGCGCAGACAATGGCCTGCACTTCGAGGTGCGCCAGCGCCACGCATTGATTGATATTATTGAAGACGCTCTCGTCGATGGTGACGACCAGCAGTTCGAGGCCGAGATTGCGCCCGTTCAGGCCGCGCGGATCGCGCACGCCGTACTGGTCATCGACGCTCCACGACACCGGCAGCAGGTGGATGGCGCGGCGGTTGGGGAAGCGGACCTGGGCCAGGGCCGAGGCGATGGCGCGGTTGAGGTCATGGTCGGAAATCGGCTTCAGGCCGAGCGATACCTGCGCCGATACCTTGTGCGAGGCTGTCTGGGCGCCGGGAATGGTGACGCGGACCCCCTGGATCGACACATTGGCCATGGCCTCGGCGCGTTCCACGGCCTGGGCGATGGCCTGCGAGGCGGCTTCCATGTCGATGACCGAACCGGCGCGGATGCCCTTGGACTGGACATAGCCGACGCCGGCGACGCGGATCGACTGGTCCGACTGGCGCGCGCCTTCCGGCCGCATGATGAAGCAGCCGATCTTGGAGGCGCCGAGATCGAGCGAGGCGATCAGCCCTTGCGAAGCGGGCGGGCGGGCGGTGGCTTCCCCGCCGGCGACAAGCGCGGGCCGGGCGGTTTTCGCCAGTTCCGGATTGAGGGCGGCGGCTTTGGCGTTCTGGCGATCTTCAAATCTGGACATGAGTTTCTACTTTGTCAGACTTAGGGGAGGACGACGGCGGCGGGAGGAGATGCGGGGTGCGCTTCAAGCGGCACTACGAGGAGGGAATCGGGATCGAGCAGGTCGATGTAGGCGAAGCCCTGATCGAGCACGCGCTGCTGCGCCATCAGCACGTCGAGCCGGGCGAGCGCCTGCTCCTGGTTGAGCGCCGGCAGCTTGATGACCGCGCCGTTCTTGAGCCGGATGTTCCAGCGGCGCGTGTTGACGCGTTGCAGGGCGTAGGTCTTGTCCAGCAGAGCCGGACGCTGACGCATCAGTTCGATAATGGCCGGCGCGGCCTCGTTGGCGCCCTCTCCCACCACAAACGGCAGGCTGGTGAAAGCCATGGCCTGGGCCTCAGGTATGATATTGCCTTCATCATCGATGACGGTGCTCTTGCCGTTATGCTGCCAGACGGCCAGGCGCGGACGCTCGACGACCTCGACGATCAGCACGCCGGGAAACTGGCGGCGGATGGTGGCCGATTTTACCCAGCCGACATTCTCGACATCTTTCTGGACCTTGGCGAGATTCATCAGGGCGAAGGGCTGGTCCTTCTCGAATTTGAGCGCCCTGCGGATATCGGGCGAAGCAATCGGGCTGACATTGATAAGCTGGATTTTTTGCAGTTTCAGGCCGATGGAGGCCATGCGGGCATCGGCGAAACGGGTGACCGCGCCGCCCAGGGCCTCGGCGCGGTGGCCGGTCAGGAGCACGACGGAGAGAAGCCCGACAATGATGAAAACCGCCAGCCAGGCCGTCAGTTCGTTGGGCATGTGAACCGTGCCGATCACGCTGCCCTTGCCAGCCGGCATTCCCTTGCGGCTGCCGGAGCGGTTATTGGCGCGCGGCTTGCCGCCGGCGCGGGCCGCGGGCCTGGTCGGTTTCGTGTCGGCGGGGCTGGCTTGTCGTCTGCCACCACGAACGACAGCGGGCATGGGCACTCTCCAATTCATCCTGACCACGCCTTCTGTGGTCAAAGTCGGTCCGGAAAAGAGCGCATCCCGCCGCGCGCTCGATCAAGCACGCTTCGTCAACACTCCCGCCCGGCTGGTAAGCGCCTATAAAAGCCTGAACGTCCTTAATAGAGTGATAACGGGCAGGATATTTGTAAGGAAATTGTAACGATATTTTGCGGGAGCGCGGCCGGCTGTAAAGCCATCTTTAAATACCGCTATTGCCCGGCCCTTTTACGAGATTGGTGAAGTCAGACCATTGCTCAATGCGGAAGGCGCGAATATCACGAACGACCTTCGGGAACCACGCTTCGCCACGCAGCGCCTGTATGGCCAGAAACAGGTTCGCCATATCCTCCTTGTCGGTGACATACAGGCTACCCTGCACGCGCCGGAAATCGTATCCCGCCAGTATGGCGGCGATGTCGTTATAGGCTTGCGTCACACCTTTCGGATGATGCGTCTCGGCATCAGCCACAATCAAATCAAAGGCGACAGCAAACACTATATGGCGACCGGATCGTTGCACAGCCGCTCAAGCCGGTAATCCGCCTTCTCATTCGTCTCAACGAGCGTGACCTCAACCAGCCAATCACCATCTTGCGTTTTCAGTCGATTCCCGACCTGATACTTAGGGCCATAGGCGCCGAATGTTCTGATCTCTCCCACCGGGATGGTAGGCTTCATATCGTCCGGCATGGTTACATCCTCATAAGTCGGCGCAAAAATACTAATCCCGAAGGCGTGATTTGACGAGTCCTAAAATCGGCCTGCATCGAACGCAGAATATCGCCTTATTCGTTCGGCTGGGCAAAACTCCAACATATAAAAAGGCGGATGAGATCATCTCACCCGCCCCTTAGCACATAATTCCGAAAACCCTATTCGGCGATCACCGGCACGCTCGTGGGGGCCGGGGCTGTTTCGGTTTCCGGCACCGCCGAATTGGCGCTCAGTTCGATCGCCACGCCGGTATCCTCATCGCGGACGATTTCCTCGCCGTTGAGAATCTTGGCGATTTCGTCACCCGTCAGGGTTTCGAGATCGAGCAGGGTCTTGGCCAGGCGGTGCAGACCGTCGAGGTTTTCCGTCAGGATGCGCTTGGCGTCCTCATAGCCGGTATTGATCAGGCGCTTGACCTCTTCGTCGATCTTTTGCGCCGTCGCTTCGGAGACATCACGGCCCAGCGCGCCGTATTCGTCCTCGCCCTGCTTGTAATCGACAAAGCCCAGTTCATCCGAGAAGCCCCAGCGCGTCACCATCGACTTGGCCAGGCGCGTGGCGGCCTGGATATCGGAAGACGCGCCGGAGGTGATATTGTCCTTGCCCATGATGATTTCCTCGGCCACCCGCCCGGCCATCATAATGGCGAGGCGCGAGGTCATCTGGGTGAAGTTCATCGAATAGCGGTCGCCTTCCGGCAACTGCATGACCATGCCGAGCGCCCGGCCGCGCGGGATGATCGTCGCCTTGTGGACGGGATCGGCCTGCGGGGTTTTCAGCGCCACGATGGCGTGGCCGCCTTCGTGATAGGCGGTATTCTTCTTTTCCTCTTCGGACATGGCCATCGATTTGCGTTCCGCGCCCATCATCACCTTGTCCTTGGCGTCCTCGAAATCGCGCATCGTCACCAGTTTCCGGTCCTTGCGCGCCGCCATCAGGGCGGCTTCGTTGACCAGGTTGGCGAGATCGGCCCCGGAGAAGCCCGGCGTGCCGCGCGCGATCACCTTGACATCGACATCGACGGCCAGCGGCACCGGCTTCATGTGGACGCGCAGGATGGCTTCCCGGCCGGTCAGGTCGGGGTTCGGCACGGTCACCTGACGGTCGAAACGGCCGGGACGCAGCAGGGCGGAATCGAGCACGTCAGGCCGGTTGGTGGCGGCGATCATGATGATGCCTTCATTGGCCTCGAAGCCGTCCATCTCGACCAGCAACTGGTTGAGGGTCTGCTCGCGCTCGTCGTTGCCGCCGCCATGGCCAGCGCCGCGATGACGGCCCACCGCGTCGATTTCATCGATGAAGATGATGCACGGCGCGTTCTTTTTCGCCTGCTCGAACATGTCACGGACGCGCGAGGCGCCGACGCCGACGAACATTTCAACGAAATCCGAACCGGAGATCGAGAAGAAGGGCACCCCCGCCTCACCAGCCACGGCGCGGGCCAGCAGGGTTTTACCGGTGCCCGGCGGGCCGACCAGCAGGGCGCCTTTCGGAATCTTGCCGCCCAGCTTCTGGAACTTCGACGGGTCCTTCAGGAAATCGACGACTTCCTGCAGGTCTTCCTTGGCTTCCTCGACGCCCGCCACCTCGTTGAAGGTGACGCGGTTCTTGTGCTCGGTCAAAAGCCGGGCCTTGGACTTGCCGAAACCCATGGCCCCGCCGCGTCCGCCGCCCTGCATCTGACGCATGAAGAAGATCCAGATGCCGATGATCAGGATGACCGGCAGAAGCGTGGTGAGCACGTTCATCAGTATGCCGGCCTTGCCGCTCTGGATGACGGTCTTGACATCGGCGGCGATCAGGGCCTGATCCAGCGCCGTGTGATCATAGGCCGGAATGACGGCGTGGAATTCGCCGCCATTGGCCAGATTGCCGCGCGCCTCGTCGTTATGGATGGTGATATCCTTGACCTGCTTGTTCTGCACGCTGGTCAGGAGATCGGAATAGGCCAGTTCCGTGGTCTTCTTGGCGTCAGGTACCAGCGCGCCATGATTGGTGTTCATGACGACGTAAATGCCCAGCAAAAAAGCCAGTATCACGCCGATAATCGCCATGGACTTCAGGTTCATGCCAGTGTCTATCCTCAATAAGGCCCCGGACGGGCCGCCCCTCCACGGGGTTTTCGTAACATTACCTGCTCATATAGGATGCGGCGAGCGGTTTCGCTACACGTCATTTATCCGCATAAGAACGCAATCGTTTTTTGCGCGTTTTACAGCGCTTTCCGTCAGGATCAATCCCAGGGCGGCATAAAGCCGCGGCATCACCAGACAGGCCGCCTGAAAACCGCTGCGATCCGACGGCAGATACACATTTTGATCGCCGCCGGGTTCATCCGGCGCAAACACGGGCTGGTTGCCGCGCAGGGCTTCCAGCAAGCCTAGAAGCGCCTCCCGATCGGATTTGGAAAGCCCTGCGCGCGCACTGCCCGAAGGCCCGACATGGCCGGACCGCGACGACACCACTTCAAACCGGCCGTCCCACACGGATGTTTCTCCTGCCCGCACAGGCACAAGGCGACGGCCATTGCGTCCGATATCCCCTGTCTCGCGGCAGATCGTGACAAGCCCTTCCCACCGGCGGAGGCGCGCGCCGGCAAGGGTAAGGCTTTTCCCGGAAGGCAGGCGCGCGGCCAGGCCTTCCACCTTTTCCTGCTTCGGCAACCGGTCGCCGCCGCCGGCGCAGACCGCCGCCGCCGCCAGCAGCCTGAGCGCCGTTTCCCGCGGCAGGCCGTCGAATGCCCCGGCTTTCAGGGCGATCAGGCCAAGCGGGCCGAAGGTTTCAGGCATATGCAGCAGGTCCCGCATCCGGGACGCCGGGATCAGGGCGTCCCTTGCCGGCGTTTTCGTTGCCAGGGGCTTGTCATGCAAGGCTTTTCGCGTTCGGGCGCGCAGCGAATCCGGGTTGTCATTGGCCGGGTCATCGATCCAGCCGGCGCCGATGCCGCGCAGATAATCACGCAAGGCTTCCCGGCGGATATCCACGAACGGGCGGTAAAGGAAAATGCCGCGCCCTTCCGGCCAGACCGGCGAGGGCGACCATAGCCTGGGGGCGCCGACATTGGACCCCTGCCCCCGCATGGCCTGGGCTTCCGCGACATCATCGGCGGTATGGGCCAGGCAGAGAACCGCAATGCCCTTCCCGCGCGCCGCTTCCGCCAGCAGGCGGTGCCGCGCCAGCCGCGCCGCCGCCGCCAGGCCCGTCAGGGGCTTTTCGCCACGCCAGTGAAGCGCCGTAAATCCCGCGCCGACGCGCGCCGCGTGATCCGCCACCGATTGCGTCCATTGCGGGCTGGAAGGATTCAGGCCGTGATCGACGCAAAAGACTTCCAGCGGTCGCTTCTTCAGGCTCTTGCGGTTCCATTCCGCCAGCGCATACAGCAGCGCCACGGAATCGCCGCCGCCGGAAACGGCCACGCCGACAGGTCCTTCACCATCGAGACGGGCGGCAAAGTCAGGGAATTTGAAAAGCAGTTTGGAGATGATACTCACAGCCCACAAGACAACGTGATTTCATTGAACCACGAATGAACACGAATAGACACGAATGATTTAGAGCGCAATGCGGTAAAATGTGCGGTACTTCGGCTTCGCCGAACCGCAGTTCGGATCAATTGCACGCCAGAACTAAAACTTAGATCAAGTATTTTGCTTTCATTAAAACACCCGATTTAGAGAACAATACGTTCCCATTCCAGCCTTGCATGTCTGAAATTCAGGATAATTCCGACGGAAAGGCCCGTGATTTTCAAATAGTTGATAACCTGGCCGCGTTCGACATTCGTGATACGGTCAATGCACTTCACTTCGACTATGATTTGTTCGTAAGCAATAATGTCCGGAACAAAATCGCCGACATTAATCGTCTTGTAAATTACCGCGAAGCGGCTTTGCAAACGGCAAGGAATGCCCCGCAGGCCGAACTCGACGGCCAGGCTGCGCTCATAAGGCTTTTCCGTCAATCCATGACCCAGATTGTTCAGCACTTCCAGAGCGGACCCCACGATTTGAAAGACTTCCTCTTTCAGTCTTAATTCGTGTTTATTCGTGTCCATTCGTGGTTTTTGCCAATCGATATTCCCGTCAGGCCGCCCCGCACCTGTTCTTGTCTTTCAATGTCTTGGCCTGGTTGCGCATCTCATTGGTGGAGAGTTTGGCGTAGACCTTATCGAACTGGGTCAAGGTGGCGCAGACATCCGCCGGGCGATTGCTGTCATTCAGCGACTGGGCCAGCTTCACGGTCGCTTCCGGCGCCCAAGAGGTCTTGGGCCAGCCCTTGAGCGAGGTGGCGTAGGCTGACACCGCGCCGGACGGATCGCCCTTCATGGCGCGGACCTGCCCCAGCCGGAACCAGGCTTCCGGTGTCTGTGACGATTGCGGCCAGGCGGTGGTAAAGGCCTCGAAGGCGCGCCCGGCGTCATCGGTCTGCCCCGAAGTCATCAGGCTGAACGCCTGGTCGAAATCGCCCTGGGCGCTGCCGGTCGAGGCCGGTGGCGGCGGGGGCGGCGCCAGTTGCGCATCCAGGTCCTTCAGGTGGGCATCGGCCAGGTCGGCGCGCTTGGTCAGCGTGTCCATGCGGGCGTTCTGGTTATTGAGCGCCTGTTGCAGCAACTGGTTCTGATGCTGCAATTCCTCAACCTGCCCGATCAGGGTGGTGATCGATCCGGCCTGCTGATCCAGCTTGCGCGCCTGGCTGTCGACGGTCGCCTGAAGGGCCACCACTTCGGGATCCGGCTCGATCAGGATCGGCGGCGCGCCTTTCTTGTTCTCGACCCGCGACACGGCCCGCTCCAGCTTGCGGACATTGCGGTCCAGCTTTTGCAGCTTCTTGGCGTCCCAGACCGTATTATCGGTCGGTTGCTGGCCGGGGATTTCCTTGTCGTCCTCATCATCGAATATCTGGGCATGCGCCCCGGCCGGCGCGAAGGCCGACAGGGTAATCGTCGCCACAGGCAGGCAAAGGGGCAGGGAAAGCGCCAGGATGGACAGGCCGGCCGCCGACTTACTGCGCAAATCCTGGTTGCGCGAACCCTGGCCACCAAATCCGCGACGCGTGAATTTCTTGTCCGTCATATGCCTGACCGCCCTCTACTCGGTATCGGAATTTATCACATAACTAACAACATAGTCGGGCTGAAATAAGACGCAAATCCTAAATTGCATCCGGAGGCATAAAGGGCGCGGACCGGATGGCCGCGCCCTTTGATACCATTCCGATGACCGGCTTATTGCGAGGCAGCCAGGCTGTCGTTCTTCACCCAGCCGATATTGTCGTTGTCGTCGGCCACTTCCCAGTACATGCCGTCCTTGTTGCCGGTCGGGTAAACGGTCAGCCCCACCGGCAGGGCGCGCACGACCTTGCCCGTCGGGTTCGGCGCGGAGCGCAGGGTGGTCGCGGTCTGGACGGTGAAGCTGCGGCTTGGCGCGGCTTCCTTGCCGCCGATATCGACGCCGCCGAGATTATTGACCATTTCCGCGTAGGCGACGATGAAGGCCTGCGTCACGATCTTGCCGATGTCGGTATCTTCGTAACCGCCGCCGACCGCGCCGCCGAAGCCGATGCCGCCGCCGGCGCCCCAGCTCAGGTCGTTTTTCGCAGCATGGCCTTCAAAGGAATTGGATTCCGAGGTCCGCACATCGGTGAGCGACAGGACGACATCCGCCTCGCTCTTCTTGGTGCGGAAGCCGCCGACAATGGCGCCCGCCCGGCCGCCGACCAGACCGCCGATCAGGCCCGCCGCCCCGCCGCCGCCCGTATTGGAATCGGCGCTGCCGACCTCGGCCACCAGAACGAAATCCGCCGCCTTGATCTGGCCCTTGCCGACATTGGAGCCGCGTTGCAGCCCCAGATTACCGCCGATCTCGCGCTCACGCGCCGCCGCGTCCATACCGGCGCCGCGATCGACCAGGGAAAAACAGCCGGATTTCTGGACAATCACCTTCAGCAGCTTTTGCGGCGCGGCCAGGCTGTTATTGGTCCAGCCCGACGCATCATCGCCATTGACCACGGAGATGGTGCCGAGCTTGGCCTGGCAACGCGGCAGCTTGCTCATCATGTCGTCCTGCGTTTGCTGGGCCTTGCTGGCCTTAGCCTGGGCAAGGGCCGGCCCGGTGACGGCCATGCCAAGGACGGCGGCAAACGCCGCACCGGTCAGCGCGCCCTTACGGATGGAATTAAAAGTCATGGAAAAGCTCCCCAATGGTCAGCCATTAAAGCAAGAATGAATACCGGCGGATCGGAAAGATATACCGTCCGCGCGATCAAACCGGAAATGTGATAAATACGCGAACGCCACGCGCCGACGCCGGGAATGAACAGCCCTGCTCAACAGCCCCAAAACGCATCATGCCTCCCGACCTTACGGCCAGGAGGCATGAGTTTCAATCCAAAAAACCAGTGGGTGCGGCTTATTGCGCGCCCGAGGTCAGGCTGGTGTGGGCGTTGCGGTTTTTCGCCCAGGCGTCTTCGCCCGAACCGTTGTCGATCGGGCTTTCCTTGCCATAGGAGATGGTCGAGATGCGGCCCGCGGCCACGCCCCTGCCGGCCAGGAAGTCCGAAACGGCCTGGGCGCGGCGGGCGCCGAGGGCGAAGTTGTATTCACGGGTACCGCGTTCGTCGGCATTGCCTTCGATGCGGATATTGACCTGCGGATAACGGACGAGCCAGGCGGCCTGCGCGGCCAGGATGCCTTGCGCGTCGGAACGGATGTCGGAGGAATCGGTGTCGAAATAAACGCGGTCGCCGACATTGACGACGAAATCCTGCTGCGAGCCGGGAACGATGCCGGGCAGCGGGGCCTGGGCCACCGGCGGTTGCGGAGCCGGTTGCGGCGTCGGTTCAGGCGCCGGCGCCGGCGTCGGTTCGACGGCGGGCTTCGGCTTACTGGTACAGGCCGCCATAGACGCCATAACCAGGGCCATTACGGCAAACTTTGCTACGGACTTGGTCGATACCATGGTGTTGAATCCTCTCATTCCATTTTCAATACGTGATGTATCTCACTGTCTTGTGACGGGATTATGCACAAAACTTATAAAGATACGATGATATGCCTATTAACTTTTGTCAAACGAGCGTTGTCATTTTTCCAGAGAACTGGATATTTTTTTCATCTTGCGGTGAAATCAGGCAATTCTAGGACCAAACTACCACGCATCTCATGAATTTTCGGTTGGCGAACCTGGTTATCCAAACCTTATCAACACTTATAGATATAAAGCGTTTATCTATTTCAATCGTGGCGACCAGGCCGGTTAGGTGCGCGTCGCCGGGATAGGGCGGCACTTCAGGTTTTGTGCCCTCTCCCTATTTCAGCCGCGGTGACCAGGCCGGTTAGGTGCGCGCCGCCGGGATAGGGCGACACTTCAGGTTTTGTGCCCTCTCCCTATTTCAACCGCGGTGACCAGGCCGGATCGGAAGCGCCGCCGGGATAGGGCACGGCGCGCTCGACGCGGCCGGTCACCTCGACCATCCAAAGCGACGGATTACCGCCCTGGGATTCGCGGAAGAACATGATGTAGCGGCCATTGGGCGCCCAGGTCGGCCCTTCTTCCAGATAGGAGGAGGTCAGGAGCTTGGCGTTGCCGCCACCGGCATCCATCACCCCGATCGAGAAACGGCCGCCCGACTGCTTGGTGAAGGCGATCATGTCGCCCTTGGGCGAGAAGACAGGCGTGGAATAGGAACCGCCGCCGAAGGTGATCCGGCGCACATTGCCGCCACTGGCGTTCATCAGGTAGATTTGCGGCGAGCCGCCCCGGTCGGAGGTGAAGGCGATCGTGCCGCCATCCGCCGAGAAGGACGGCGAGGTATTGATGGCGCCGCCGCTGGTCAGTTTGGTCAGGCCGCGGGTGCGCAGGTCCATGACATAGATATTGGTGGCCCCGCCCTGACTGACCGAGAAGGCCAGCTTGGAGCCGTCGGGCGAGAAGCGCGGCGCGAAGGCCATGCCCTTGATCTGACCGACGGCTTCCTGACGGCCGGTTTCAAGATTGTAGATATAGATGCGGGCGCTGTCGGCGGTCAGGGCCATATAGGCGATTTCCTGGCTGTCGGCGGAGAAACGCGGGGTCATGACCTTGGTGTTGTTGCCGGCCACCGGCAGATAAGAGGGATTGGCCCCGTCCTGGTCCATGATGGCCAGGTGCTTGACGCGCGCCGTTTTGTAGCCGCTTTCGGCCACGAACACGATGCGGGTATCGAAATAGCCTTCCTGGCCGGTCAGTTTTTCATAGATGGCGTCGGCGATCTTGTGGGCGATGCGGCGCCAGTTTTCCGGCGTGGCGGTCAGGGACTGGCCGAGGAGTTGGTTCTGCGAGAAGATGTCCCACAGGCGGAAATCGACCTGCAAACGGCCGTCGGCATCGACAAAGGCGCGGCCATTGCTGAGATACTGGGCGTTGATCGTTTTCCAACTGGCGAACTCCGGCTGGACGGCGACATCGGGATTCTGCTGGATGAAGGCCGCCGGATTGATCGGCGCGAAATAGCCGGAGCTTTCCAGATCGTTCATCACCACCTTGGAAATCTTGTTGCCGAGATCGCCGCCGGAAGCATCATTGCCGCCGATGGCGATGGCGATCGGCAGGGGCTGGATATTGCCCTGATCGACCGTGCCCGTCAGTTCCCCCTGCGCATAAGCGAAGGCGGGCGCGCACAACAGTAAAAGCGCGCCGGACACCGCCGCCAAAATTTTATTCATCAGTCGCATATCTCGCTCCTTTGGTCGGGACGGGCCGCTCACCAGCGTCGCTGTCAGCGTCCCTGGCAGGCCTTTCGGGCATCAAAAATAATTTTCAGCGGACGGTTATAGAGGCCGTCGGGCAGGTCGATGAACGCATTGGGCTGGCCTTTATTGACAGCCGCCAGCGCCAAATTAGCGCCCGCCTGCCACACCGGATCGTTGCGTTTGTTGACCCATTCCGGCCCATCGGTAACACGGCCGTTGGGCGAAAGTGTGAAGCGGATTTCCGGCGCCACGTCCTGGCTGCCCGGCACGTCGCAATTGAGCAGCCACAGCTTGTTGAGCCGTTGGGTCAGGGCGTTCATCTCGGTTTTCAGGCCGGCGTCGGCCGGGCCGGACCCCACAGCCGACTGGCCGGTCGTCTTCTGCGTGCTGGCCGAAGGGGCGCGTCGCGTCGGGGCCTGGGACGGCGTGGCGGCGAGACGGCTGAGGAGATCGTCCTGCGGCTTGGCCTTGGGTTCGGGCTTGGCGGGCGTCGGTTTCTTCGCCGGCGTTGGCTCCGGCTTTTTCAGGCCGTTCTTGTCGGGCGGCACGGGCGCGGGCTTCGGCGGAGCCGGTGTCGGCTTGGCGGCCGGCTTGATCGGCTCAGGCACCGGTTGCGGCGGGGTCGGTACAGGCTGCGGCGGCACGGGTTCGGGCTGCGGGATCGGTTCCGGCGTCTTGACCGCCAGTTCGTCGACCGGCGCTTCCGCCATCTGGCGGCTCGGCATGTCGGAAATGATCGTCACCGGCACCGACGCCACCTTCACCGGCGGCGGGTTCAGTTGCAGGCTGATGAAGGCAAGCAGGATCAGGCCGGCATGCAGCAGCAGGGAGACGATAAAGGACGGTCCGAACTTCTTCATGCGTCTATGGGGTCGTGCTTTCGGGTTGCGCGGCGGTGGCCGCCGGCGTCTTGCCCATGGTGTCGGTGACGAGGCTGATCCGGGTGAAACCGGACGCGGACAGCTTGCCCATGACGCGGGCGACGGCTTCCCAGGTCGCATCGCCAGACCCCCGGACATAGATCTGGGTTTCGGTATCGCCGCGGGTAATGGCCATGAGGCGCGGCGCCATCTGGTCGTAGCTCGCCGGATCGTCATTGACATAAAGCTGGCCGGTCTTGTCGATCGACACGGTGACCGGTTCGCCCTCGTCTTTCAGCGCGGCAGCCTCGGTCTTGGGCAGGTTGATCTTGATGCCCGAATTGAGCAGCGGCGCCGAGATCATGAAGATGATTAGCAGCACCAGCATGACGTCCACCATCGGCGTGACGTTGATTTCCGACAGGGCGGCGCGGCGGCGCGTGCGGCGTCCGCGGCGGCTGCCTGAACCTCCTCCTGAACCTCCCATGGCCATGGATCAGCCCCCCAGCTTGTCGCCGAGGCGGCGGGTCAGGGACACCATCAGTTCGTCGGCGAAACCCTCCATGCGGGCGGTGAAGCGCGCCACGCGGGCGTTGAACAGGTTGAAGGCGATATAGGCGGGAATGGCGGCGAACAGACCCATGGCGGTGGCGAACAGCGCTTCCGAAATGGCCGGAGCCACGGTGGTCAGGTTGGTGTCGCCCTGGCTGGCGATGGCCGAGAAGGCGTTCATGATGCCCCAGACCGTGCCGAACAGGCCGACGAACGGCGACGCCGTGGCGATGACCGCCAGGATGCTCAGGCCGTCCTCGATGCCATCGGCTTCATTGGCGATGATGTGATTCATTTCGCGGTCCACCTGAGACACCAGCAGGTCGCCCTGGGCGGCGCTCAGGGATTTGCCCTTGTAATCCTTCCAGGCGGACGTGACGGAAACCAGCAGTTTCTGGAACGGTTCCTTCGGCTGGGTGCCGAGCGTGGCGGCGATATCATCGAGCGCGCGGCCCGAATTGAGCGCGCCCTCGAAGCCGTCGGCCTCCTTGTTGACGCGGCCGAGCGCGCCGGTCTTCTGGATGATGATCGCCCACGACCACAAGGACGCCAGGGCCAAGCCCACCATGATCACCTGGACCACGATATCGGCGTGCAGGAAAAGGCTGACGAAGTTCAAGGCGCCGGGCAGGCTGTCGGTGGCTGAGCTGGCGGCGGAACTGACGCTCATGTCGCATCCCCAAAATTAAAGTTAATCCGAATAGTGAATCTGCAATGCGCCGTACCATGCCCGAAGAACGGCGACATTTCTATGGCGTCGGAACAGAAAATTGCGCTTTTACAGCGCCTTTTCCCCGGCAGCCCGCGCTTTTATGGCCGTTTGCAGGTCTTTCGGCAGGCGTTTGGGGCGGCCCTTCAAATCGATGCAGACGACCTGGACCTGGGCTTCGGCCAGCTTTTGACCGTCGCGCTCCAGCCATTGATCAAGACTGAAGCTCGCGCCGCGCACGGCGTTCAGGCGGCTTTTGACGCACACCAGGTCATCGATCCGCGCCGGCGACAGGTAGCGGATATTGATGGCGCTGACGGCGAAGGCCAGCGGTTCATCGAGCGCGGCGAGCTGGTGGTGGTGGACGCCGATCAGCCGCATGTATTCGGAGCGCCCGCGCTCGAAATATTTGAGATAGTTGGCGTGATAGACGACGCCGGAAAAGTCGGTGTCCTCGTAATAGATGCGCACCGGGAGTTCGTGATGATCGCCGTCGATGCGGCCGGAGAGGTCTTGGCTCTGAAGGTTTGCGGTCATCCGGCTGTTTTAGCGGGAGTGATTGAAAAAAGGAAGGTTCGTGGTCAAACCTACGGCCGGTCCAGCAGCGCGCAGATGTGCGCTCGCATACCGTCTTCGGCCCGGCTACCTTTGCGGGTGAACTCGATATAGCGGCCCTTGTTATTCTTTGGACCGCCATAGGGCTTCCAGTCATCCAGTCCCTTGCGATTCGGATCGCCGGTTTTGGCGAACTGCACCCAGTAATCCATCAGCGGCGGCCAGCGGTCCGGCTTCACGTCGTTCGGGCGGTCATTGAAGACGAAGCTCAGTTCCGAGCCGTGATGGACATCGGTTTTGGGATCGGCGTCGATATCGAGCTGATACAGCCATACCGGCTGCCCGGCGGCGGTCGCCTGGCGCGCCATCCAGTCCGCCGGACAGCGCAGCATGAGATCGGTCGAGAGTTGCAGCGCCACATCGCCCAGAACCTTATCCGGCTTCGGCGTCTTGTCGATATCGAGTTTGTAGAACCGCAGGGCCTTGCCGCGGTCTTCGCCGAAGCGTGTGGCGATGGCGCCGTAAAGCGAGGTGCTGACATCGGCCAGCATCAGTTCACGCGCCGAAACGCCGATGATCAGCGGCACCTTCGCGCCCTCGCCGGCCCTGAAGATATCCGCCGGCGATTTCGGCAGCACATAGCCATCGATCGTCGCCTGATCCCAGATAAAACCGGCATCCTCCATCGGCGGCGAGAGTTTGTCACCGGCCTGTTGCAAGGTCATGGCGGGCGCCTGGCGCAGGTCGGCCAGGGCCTTCGCGCTGGTGGCCGGGGCGGTGCTGAACTGTTCGGCCAGTTCGATGCCGAGCGTTTCGTTCTGCGCAAGCGAACGCGGCGCGAAGCCGAACTGCGGCGTGCCGCTTTCCTCGATGGCTTTGCTGAACAGGCCGCGCGCCAAGGGTGAGGCCAGCAGCAGACCGACATCCTGCCCGCCGGCGCTATGGCCGAAGATCGTCACATTCTCCGGGTCACCGCCGAAGCTTTTGATATTGTCACGCACCCATTGCAGCGCCCTGATCTGGTCCATCAGGGCGTAGTTGCCCGACGCGCCCTGTTCGGCGGTCAGGGCGGGATGCGACAGGAAGCCGAAGACGCCAAGCCGGTATTGCAGGGTGACCAGCACCACATCGCGCTTGCCGAGATCGGAAGAAATAGTGCCCTCGCCCGCGCCGGCGCGATTGGCCCCACCATGAAAGAAGACCATGACCGGTTTTTTCGCGCCGCGATCCAGCGACGGCGTGCGGATTTCGAGATAGAGGCAGTCTTCCGAACTGGCCTGTGAGATTTTGCTCTGCCAGCCGTAATCGGCCTGCAGGCAACCCGGCGCGCTTTCTTTGCTGAAGCGCACGCCTGTCCACGCCGGCATGACCTGAGGCGGTTTCCAGCGCAGGGGACCGACGGGCGGCGCGGCGAAGGGCACAGCCTTGAAGGCGAAGGTGCCGTCGCGCCAGGCCTCGCCGCCGATCTGTCCGCCGGAAACCGGCACAATGACATCGGGCTTCGGCCCGGAGGGCGCGGGTTCGTCCGTCACGGGCATGGCGGGCGGCAGGTAAGGCTGCATGTCTGGCGACGCGGCAGGCACCGGCAGCGGCCTCACCGGTTTTGCGGATTTATTTCCCGGTAGCACCATGCGGTAACGGCCATCCGGTCCGCGGACCGGTTGCTCTGCCAGAGCCGGGAGAGCGACGATCAACGCCAGCAGACACAGCCCGGCCAGCCGCCCGCGCACCTTAGTGGCCTTGCGCCCAGAGGTAGGCCGCGCCGCGCACGCCGGAGGAATCGCCCCATCTGGCGGGCACGAAACGGGCTTCCCAGCGGTCGGTGAAGACCAGCGGCTCTATGCGCGACGGCAGGCGGCTATAGATTTCCGGTACGTTCGACATGCCGCCGCCGAACACGAAAACGTCCGGGTCAAGGATATTGACGACCACCGCCAGCGCCTGCGCCAGACGGCGCACCCAGCGGTCGAAACAGGCCTCGGCCTCGGCATCGCCGGCGCGCATGGCCGATATGATTTCCTCGCCCTTGAGCGAGCGTCCGGTGACGGCGTGGAAATCGCGGGCGAAACCGGAGCCGGATATCCAGGTTTCCAGGCAGCCATGCAGGCCGCACCAGCATTTCGGGCCGGGATTTTCTTCCGGCAGGGGCCACGGCAAAGGAATATGGCCCCATTCGCCGGCCAGGCCGTTGGCGCCTTCAACCAGATGGCCGTTGACGACCACGCCGCCGCCGCAGCCGGTGCCGATAATGACGGCGAAAACATTGGCCGCACCCGCGGCGGCGCCATCCTTGGCCTCGCTGAGGGCCAGGCAATTGGCGTCATTGGCCAGACGGACCGGCTGGCCAAGACTGGCTTCGAGATCGGTCCGGAAAGGGCGGCCGTTGAGATAGGTGGAATTGGAATTGCGCATCAGGCCGTGACGCGGCGAGGCCGAACCGGGCGAACCGATGCCGATGGTCTTGCCACCGAGGCCGGGCTGTTTGGCGCGGGCTTCCGCCTCGACGCGGGCGATCAGGTCACGGACCAGGATCAGGGCGGCGTCATAATTACCGGGGTTTGGTTCCCTGTGCCGGGCCAGGAACTCACCGGATGGCGACAACGCCGCCGCCTCGATTTTCGTTCCGCCAAAATCCACACCGATATGCAACATACTTCGCCTCAACCCCGAATTTTTCTTATTTTTATTTTATTTAATCGCAAAAGCAAACCCCTGAAAACACCGGGCAGGCATTTTCAGGGGCTTTTTTCAGGCGCTGGTAATTAGTGACCGGCGCTCACGCCTTCTTCGATGACGTGGGTCGGCGCCTTGCGGCAAGCGAACGAGAACCACAGCACGTAGATGTAGCAGATCAGCGGGGCGATAAAGCCCATAGACATGGAACCGGTCAATTCCTGGATTTTGGCGAAAGCAAGCGGCAGAACTGCGCCGCCAGCGATAGCCAGGCAGAGCAAGCCCGACGTCGCCGATGTCGGCGCGGTCGAACGTTGCAGTGTCAAGGTAAAGATAGTCGGGAACATGATCGAATTGAACAGGCCGATCAGCAGGGCGGCGAAAGCCGGAATCAGGCCCGTCGTTACCGGCACGGATGTCAGGATGACGTTGATCATGCCGGTTGGCTCGGAAGGCACCATATCCTTGGTGAAGATGACGACCAGCGACAGGGCGATGGCGCCGACCGCCACGAGCGTCAGCATGATATAGTCACGCACGAACTTCAGCAGGGCGGAACCGGCGAAACGGCCGATCATGGCGAACAGCATGTAGTAGGTGGTGAGGTGGCCCGCCGACTGGGCTTCGAGGTTGAGAATCTGGGTTTGCTCGAGGAACAGCAGCAAGTTCAGCGAAATAGCGACTTCGGCGCCGACATAAAGGAAGATGCCGATCGAGCCGAGATTGGCCCACTTGGAACCCAGGGCGCTGAACGGCGACACCAAGTGGCCGGTCTTGGGGGCGGCGTCGGTGATCTTCTGACGGACCAGGAAGATCAGGAAGATGAAGGCGACCAGGGCCAGGCCGATGGCGAGATAGACATTGGTGACGAAGCCGAGGGCCTGCTGCTTCATCTCTTCGGTGATGACGATATCCTTCTTGAAGATATCGCCGTTCAGCAGGAAGGAGGCGCCGAAGAACAGGCCGCAGGCGGCCCCAAGGGAATTGAACGATTGCGAAAGATTCAGGCGAAAGGCTGAATCCTCAGGCTTGCCCATCGAGGCGATCAGCGGATTGGCGGCCACCTGGAGAAGGGTGACGCCTGACGCCATGGTGAAAAGGGCGACGAGGAAAATCGTATAGATATGCAGATTGGCCGCCGCGATAGCGATGAAACAACCCGCGGCGATACCGCCCAGCCCCACCATAACCGATTTGGCGTAGCCGACACGCGACAGGAAGGCCGCCGACGGCAGGGACATGACGAAATAAGCGATAAAGAAGGCGAAGCCGGTCAGCATCGACTGGACCGGAGTCAGGGTGAAGACCGTTTTCATGGTCTTTACGAGCGGGTCGAGGAGATTGGTGACAACCGCCCAGATAAAGAAGAGTACGGTGACGTAGACAATCGCCAGCGCGAGGCCACTGCCCCCCGATTTTGGCGCTGCTGCTGAGGATTCGGACATATAACCTGCCTGTTGCGTTGTTATGGTAAGGTGCGCGCAAGCTGCCCTCACCGATTAAATAAATCAAATTGCAAAAAACGTGTTTTTGCGGTGTTGGCAAATGAAAAACGTTGCGCAGTGCAGCAATTCGGCATTCGGCCAGACGCCAGAGGTATATTCAAATTAATTGTCTGACAAGTGTCCACGCGTCTCCGGTGAGCGTTTCGCCTTTATCGCTACAGGGAAAACGGGCGATCGAACAAAAAACAAGGCATACCGCTCATTAAGTATGACATTTTATTAACAGGAAAATAAATTTAGACAGCGCTGTCACGCCTTGCAGCGCAATATAAAATTAAACTTGACCCGGCGGGAGAATAAAGGCTTTGTCGCACGCGAAAAGCGCTATTCGCGCGGCGTCCGATGATAATGCCTCCCGCCGCCTGCCTTCTTTTAAATCCGTGAGATCAGAATTGAAAATCCTTCGCCGTCGTAAAACCAAGATCGTTGCCACCCTGGGGCCTGCGAGTTCCAACGCCGACATGCTGGCGCAACTGTTTCAGGCCGGCGCCGACGTTTTCCGTCTCAACTTCTCACATGGCAGCCACGAAGATCACGGCCGCAATATCGATCTGATCCGCGAACTGGAAGCCAGGGCGAAGCATCCGATCGGCATCCTGGCCGATGTGCAGGGGCCGAAACTGCGTGTCGGCCGCTTCATGGGCGGCGCCGTGGTGCTGACCAACGGCCAGACCTTCCGCCTCGACCTCAACCCGACGCCGGGCGACAGCCGCCGCGCCAACCTGCCCCATCCCGAAATCATCGCCGCCGCCCAGATCGGTTCGCACCTGCTGCTCGATGACGGCAAGCTGAAACTGCGTGTGACGCACGTCCGTGAGGATCATCTGGAAACCATCGTCGTCAACGGCGGACGGCTTTCCGACCGCAAGGGCGTCAATGTGCCCGATGTCGTGCTGCCCATCCCGGCCCTGACCAAGAAGGACCGCGAGGACATGGCCTTCGCGCTGGAACGCGGCGTCGAATATATCGGCCTGTCGTTCGTCCAGCGTCCGGAAGACGTGATCGAGGCGCGCGAGCTGATCCAGGGGCGCGCCTGGGTGCTTTCCAAGCTCGAAAAGCCGCAGGCGCTCGATAATCTCGATGAGATCGTCCGCCTGTCTGACGCCATCATGGTGGCGCGCGGCGATCTCGGTGTCGAACTGCCGCCGGAAGAGGTGCCGCTGGCGCAGAAGCGCATCGTTCAGGCGTCGCGCGCCGCCGGCAAGCCGGTGATCGTCGCCACGCAGATGCTGGAATCGATGATTTCCGCCCCGACCCCGACCCGCGCCGAAGCCTCCGATGTCGCCACCGCCGTCTTCGATGGCGCCGATGCCGTCATGCTGTCGGCCGAAACCGCCGCCGGCCAGTTCCCCAACGAGGCCGTCACCATCATGGACCGCATCGTTGCCCGCGTCGAAACCGATGACGGCTGGCGCAACCTGACCGACCGCCGCCGGCCGGAACCGGAAAAGACGACCAATGGCGCCATCGCCGCTGCCGCCCGTCAGGTGGCCCAGACCATCGACGCCGTGGCCATCGCCGCCATGACCAATTCGTCCAGTTCCGCCCTGCGTGTCGCCCGCGAGCGTCCGACCGCGCCGATCATGGGCCTGACGCCTAATATGGAAACGGCCCGCCGGCTGGCGCTGTGCTGGGGCGTCCACCCGATCCTGACGCCGGTCACCCATTCGATGACCGAAACCGTCGCCGTCGCTTCGCGGCTGGCGCGTTCGGAAGGTATCGCCGAACCTGGCCAGGATATCGTCATCGTCGCCGGGATGCCGTTCGGCAAGTCGGGCAGCACCAACTCCCTGCGTGTCGCCCGCGTTTCGCGCACCAATACGCAGGAAGCCGAATTCGACGACGGCGAGAAATAGGGCTTTACGCTAAATCAAAGCTTTCCCTTTAAGCTCCGGTGGTCAGACTTCCGGAGCTTTTTCATGTCTTTTGCCCGCCTCGTTCATGCGCTCCGCCGCGCCGACTGGCTGAATGCCGAGCGCGGGCGCGTCTACAGCCTGATGGGCCTGATCGCCTTTATCGTCATGGCCCTGTGGTTCTGGGTGCGCTTCGGCGTATTGGCGACCGGCCCGGAACCGCTTGGCGGTGATTTCGTCAGCTTCTATGCCGCCTCCAAACTGGCCCTGGCAGGCCATGCCGCCGATGCGTGGAATCCCGCCGCGCACGCGATTGCGGAAGACGGTCTCTTTCGCGGCAAGCACGGCTATCTCGCCTTCTTCTATCCGCCGCCCTATCTGCTGCTGTGCTGGCCGCTGGCCCTCCTGCCCTATGGCTGGTCCGCCCTTGCCTGGATGACCGGCACGACCGCGGCGGCGCTTTATCTGCTGCGTGCCTTCTTCCGCCGTCTGCGGCCGGAAGGCGCGATCCCTCTGGTGGTGATGCTGGCCTTTCCGGCGGTATGGATCAATATCGGCTGCGGACAGAATGGCGCCGTGACACTGGCGATCCTGACCGGCGGCTTCCTGATGATGGAGCGCCGCCCGATCGTGGCGGGCCTGATCCTCGGCCTGATGGTCATCAAGCCGCAACTAGCCATCGCTTTGCCGTTTGTTCTGGGCGGAGCGGCACTGGCCGACCGGAAGCGGTGGCGCGTGTTCCTGGCGACCGGCTTCAGTGCGCTGGCCCTGTGCGCCATGGCTTATCTGGCCGTCGGACCGGCGGGTTACGCGGCCTTTTTCGCCAACAGCACCTACGCCCGCGAAGTGCTTAATCAGGGGCTTGTCGATCCCGCCCTGATGCAGAGCTTCTATGCCGGTCTGCGGGTGCTGAATGTCCCTGTAACAACCGCCTATGCCGCGCAAGGGCTGCTATCCGCCGGTGTGCTCACGGCCGCCGCCGGTGTCGCTTTCAGATACCGGCCCTCCGGACTGGCGCTCGGCGCGCTGACGATTTCCGCTACCGTGCTGGCCACGCCTTTCCTGCTCGATTACGACCTGCTGGTGACGGCCCTGCCGCTCGGCTGGCTGGTGCTGACCGGCGCGAAGAACGGCTTCCGAAACTGGGAAAAGCTTCTGCTGCTGGGCGCCTTCCTGCTGCCGCTGGCCACGCGCAAACTGGCGCAGCTGGCGCATCTGCCCATCGCGCCGCTGGTCCTGCTGGTCGTGTTCATGTTCGTCGTCCGGCGCATCATGACCGCCGAAACCGCGCCGGCCACGCTGCCCGCCGCGCCCGTTTATGCCGCATGATGGCTGATCGTTTTCTTGGCTTTATCAGGGACGCAAGCTGGCTGCACGCCAAACGCGTGCGCGCCTGGTGCCTGATTCTGTTCGCCGTGAACGTGCTTGGGTTCGCCGTCTGGATCGGTGTGTCGCATGGCGGGATCGATCCGGATGGCAAGCCGCTCGGCACCGATTTCATGAGTTTTTACGCCGTCTCGAAACTGGCCCTGACCGGTCATGCGGCGCAGGCGTGGGACCCGTATGCCCATCAGGCGGCGCAGGATGCGATCTTCGGGCGGCGGCTGGGCTACTGGGCCTTCTTTTATCCGCCCGCCTATCTGCTGGTTTGTGCGCCGCTGGCGCTTGTGCCTTATGGATTTTCGCTGTGCGCCTGGCTGGCGGGCACGACGGCTGCGGCTGTTTTGCTTGCCCGGCAGTGGCTGAAACAACAGGCGCCCGCCGTCTTCATCGGCCTGATTCCGCTGCTGGCCTTTCCGGCTTTGTGGATCAATACCGGCAATGGCCAGAACGCCGCCCTGACCACTGCGCTTTTCCTCGGCGGCTGTCTGCTGCTTGATCGTCGTCCGGTCATCGCTGGGCTGATCTTGGGGCTGCTGGTCATCAAGCCACAACTGGGCCTGGCCCTGCCGTTCGTGCTGATTGCGTCGGGCCGCTGGAAACCCTTTGCCGGGGCGGCTGTGAGCGCCGCGGGATTATCCCTGGCCGGATGGTGGCTTGTGGGGACGGACGGGTATCTCGCTTTCCTGCATAATGGCGCCCTCGCCCGCGCGACGCTGGAACAGGGGCTGGTTTCGCCCGCCCGGATGCAGAGCCTGTTCGCCGCTTTGAGGCTGTGGCACGCGCCGCTGTGGCTGGCCTATGGCGCGCAAATCCTGCTGGCGCTGGGGGTCATCGCCTCCGCCTGTCTTATCGTCTGGCGTTACCGGCCCGATCGCTTCGGTTTAAGCGCCCTGATGGTGGCGGCTACCCTGCTGATGTCGCCGTTCCTGCTCGATTACGACCTGCTTCTGAGCGCCATTCCGCTCGGCTGGCTGGTGATGAGCGGCCTGAAAAACGGCTTCCGGCCGTGGGAAAAAAGCGTGGCGCTGGCCGTATTCATTCTGCCGCTGGTCGCGCGGTCATTGGCGCTGAACCTGCATCTGCCGCTGACGCCGCTGGTTCTGGTGATCTTTTACGTGATGGTGGCGCGCCGGATCGCCAGCGCGCCGGCCGAAACCTGATTACTCTATGTATTCCGGGGCGGCGATGCGCTTGCCGAGCAGCATGGCGTCGGCCACGAGGCGCAGCGGCGAGAAATCGGCGTCGGATTGCCCCTTCTGGATCAGGTTGTGGAAGTGGGCATAGAGGCCCGAATATTCAGCCTCCTTTTCCTTGATCACG
>Ga0153956_1000902_pt1 | contig 29707 bp, 27 predicted proteins | sample TSFL040MetaG_FD_104704 | JGI IMG/M metagenome (GOLD analysis project Ga0153956, IMG submission 104704) | Attine ant fungus gardens microbial communities from Florida, USA - TSFL040 MetaG | ecosystem: Host-associated > Fungi > Mycelium > Unclassified | place: USA: Florida, Wekiwa Springs... | reverse complement strand
CCAGCTGGACTATGCCGCGTCGTTCCTCTTCATCGCGCTATGCGCCCTGGCCGTGGTCGGCCTGCTGATCCGATACGTCACCGAGACGCGCGAATAGGGCAATTCGCGGCAAGGGAGATTGCAAACCAGGCTTTTCGATAAGCGTTGGTAGAGTGCCTCCCTTGCCGTAGCGCTCACGATGCGAAGCTGGTGGAGCGGGAAAGTGCGTCCCAGGCGGTGCGTTCGGCTTTCATCGCTTCGAGCTTCTGATCGACCAGCCCCAGCGCGTCCTCGCCGAGGAACAGGCGAACGGGCGGATTGTCGGCATCGACCAGGGCGAGCAGCGCCTGTGCCGCCTTTGCCGGGTCGCCGGGCTGATTGCCGCTCTTGGCCTGCCGCGCGGCGCGGATCGGGTCCATCACCGCATCGTAGTCGTCGATGCTGCGCGGCGTGCGGTCCATCGACCGCCCGGCCCAATCGGTGCGGAACTGGCCGGGCGCAAGCGCCGTCACCCGGATGCCGAAGCCCGCGACCTCCTTGCCGAGCGCTTCGGAGATGCCTTCCAGCGCAAACTTGCTGCCGCAATAGAAGGTGATCCCCGGCATGGTGATGAAGCCGCCCATCGACGTGACGTTGACGATATGGCCGCGCCGCCTTTCGCGCATGCCGGGCAGCACGGCTTTCGCCATGGCGACCGGGCCGAACACGTTGGCGGCAAACTGGCGATGAAGATCGTCCATGGAGGATTCCTCCAGCACGCCCTCATGACCATAGCCGGCATTGTTCACCAGAACGTCGATCGCGCCGGCCTGCTGCTCCGCATCCGCGACCGCCGCCGGGATCGCCGCGTAATCGGTGACGTCCAGCACCAGCGGATGCGCGCGACCGGGCGCAAGGGCTGCGAATGCCTCGGCATCCGCGTTTCGCCGTACGGTGCCGATAACGCGATGGCCGGCGTCGAAAGCACCTATCGCGAAGGCCCGTCCGAGGCCCGAGCTGACGCCGGTGATGAGGAAGGTTTTGGGGATAATGGCCGTCATTGTCTAACTCCATGCTTGAACCATAACTATATCATGATATAAATATCCGCATGACACATATCAAGCCCCCATCTTCCTCAGCCGGAAAACGCGGCGAACCGGTGCGCAACCGCATCATCGACGCGGCGGAACGCCTGCTGCGCGAAGGAAAGGCGGAATTCTCCATGCGCGATCTGGCGGCCGAGGCCGGGGTCAGCTTCGCGACGCCCTTCAATCATTTCGGCAGCAAGGCGGCGATCATGCACGCGCTTTCGGCGCGGCGGATCGATGCGATGGCTGAGCGCTTCGCGGCGGCTTCGCCGCTTGCCGATGCGGCCGACCGCGTGCTGCTGGCCGTCCGCATCGCGGTCGAGGTGATGCTTGAAGAACCGGACGTGAACCGGGCGGTGATGGGATGGCTCGGCACCGCAGGCCCGTCGCCCGGCGAGGTTCTGGCGCACTCCACGGCCTTGTGGACACAGGCGCTGGGCGCTGGCGAGCGCTTGATCGAAAGCCGGCGGGAACAGGCGCTGCGCTGCCTGCCGGAGCAACTCGCCTTCGGTTTTCGCGGCGTGCTGTCCTTCTGGACCGCCGGCGAACTGCCGGACAAAGCGCTTGCCGTAAAAGCGCGAGAGATGGCGCACACTTTGCTGCTTGGCGTTTCAGAACGGCAGCCAGACGATCCCGATCACAGGAAGAGACGATGAAAATGAACGATCAGAAGCGCAGCCTGGCGCTCGGGGCGCGGACAATTCCGTCCCCCCGGTCCATCAGCAAAGAGGCGCGGGCAGCGCTCGAGCGCCTCGTCGGCGAGGACGGCATTCCCGTGTATGCCCGCTACGATATGCCGCCGCCGGATGATGCCGCGGCGTGGATGAGGATGAAAGCAGCGGCGAATGCGCAATATGCCGCAGCGATGAAAGGGCTGGCCGGAGCCTTGAACTCCACCGTCACGACGATCGAGACCGGGCAGGCGACGATTCACATCGCAACGCCGGAGACCCCTTTCAGCCAGAGCCACGCGATCATCGATCTTCACGGCGGAGCACTGGTGTTCGGCGGGGGCGAGGCCTGTCAGGTAGGCGCGCGAACGCAGGCCGACCGGCACGGCGTTCGCTGCTATGGCGTCGACTACCGGATGCCGCCCGAGCATCCCTATCCAGCCGCCCTGGACGATTGCATGGCGGCGTACCGCCATGTTCTGGAGCGCCACGCTCCGGCCGACATTTCCATCCACGGCCGATCGGCGGGCGGCAATCTTGCGGCGGCGATGCTGCTGAGGGCGCGCGATGAAGGCCTGCCCGTGCCGGCCAGCCTTGTCCTGTTGTCGCCGCAGGCGGACCTCACGGAATCCGGCGACAGCTTCAACACCAACCAGATGATCGACGTGGTCCTGCCACGCCCGCTGAGGTCGAACAATCTGCTCTATGCCGGCGGGGCGGATCTCTCCCACCCTTATCTCTCCCCACTTTTCGGCGACCTGCGCGGCCTGCCGGCAACGTTCCTGCAATCCGGGACTCGGGACCTGTTCCTCTCCAACACGGTCAGGATGCATCGCGCGCTGCGTCAGGCGGGGGTGAAAACCGAGCTGCACGTCTTTGAAGCCATGCCCCATGGCGGCTTCATGGGAGACACACCGGAAGACCGGGAACTCGAGGCGGAAATCTGCCGCTTCGTTCGCGCGAACTGGGAGGAATGAAGATGGGGTTGCCCCGGCCGTGTGGCCGGGGCGTCACGCTCAGACCAGCACGCCGCCGGAAACGTCGATGACCGTGCCCGCCGTGTAGCCGGCGGTCGGCCCGACAAGGTAACTCACCGCAGCCGCGACCTCTTCGAGCGTGGCGATGCGGCGGATCGGGTGCATGTCCAATACCGTTTCGGGGAGATGTTCGGCGGCTTCTGCGCCCATGTCGGTCGCCATGATGCCCGGCTGCACCACGTTGACCGTGATGTTGCGCCGCCCGAGGTCACGCTGCACGCCGCGCGCATAGCCGGCGATCGCCGCCTTCGTGCCGGCGTAGTCGGCGACGCCGGGAAGGAGCGAACGGGTTCCGAGGCCCGAGCCGATGAACACGATCCGCCCGCCATCGGAAATTTTCTGGGCTGCCGCCCGCGTGACCGCAACGGCCCCGAGCACGTTGACCTGCCACTGCCTGTCGTAAGCGGCATCGTCCAGCGTGGGATCGTCGACCGTCTTGCCCTGCACGGCGATGGCGGCATTGGCGACGAGAATGTCCAGTTTGCCGAATTCGGCAATAACCCTCTCCACCATCGGCTTGGCCATGGCCGTGTCGGCCTGATCGGCCTGGATGGCGACGGCGCGCACGCCCTTGGCCTTCAGCTTTTCAACCACGGCCTCGGCCTTGGCGGCGGAGGCGACATAGCTGATCGCGACATCCGCTCCCTGATCGGCAAGCGTTTCGGCCAGGACGACGCCAAGGCCGCGAGAGCCGCCGGTGACCAGGGCAACCTTACCTTCAAGAGTTTTCGGCATTTCAATTCCTTTCCACGCACATGTTTCTGCCACCAACCTGGATGGCAAAATGTTTCATAACGGTCGTTACGAAACTACGGATATGCCTATGGACAGAGGACGTCAACAGATTTAATACTGATCGTTATGAAATGGAGGATGCCGTTTGGGACGCCCGCGCGAGTTTGATGAGGAGAAGACGCTGGACGCCTTGCTCTGCGTGTTCTGGAGCAAGGGCTACGAGGGGGCATCCTATGCCGATCTGACGGCGGCGGCGGGGGTGGAGCGGCCTGCGCTTTACTCTGCCTTCGGCAACAAGGAAGCGCTCTTTCGCAAGGTGATGGTGCGTTATTGCGACCGCTATCTCGACTATATTCCCAAGGCGCTGGACCTGCCGACTGCACGGCAGGTCGTGGCGCACATGCTCCACAGCGCGGCGGAATTGCAGACACGCTATCCGGAAACGCCCGGCTGTCTGGGTATCAGCGGGGTTCTGGCCGGCTCCGACGAGGCGGAACCGGTGCGGCAGACACTGATCGAATTGCGCGCGGCAGGCGAGACGCTGCTGCGCGAGCGGCTGGAGCGCGCGAAGGCCGAGGGCGACCTGCCCGAAGCTGCTCAGCCCGCCACCCTTGCGGCCTTCGTCATGGCCGTTCTTCATGGCATGGCGGTTCAAGCCAAGGCCGGCTTCCCCCGCCAGACGCTCGAAGCCGTCGCGGAACACGCCTTGGCGGCCTTTCCGGTGAACTCGGCCAACGCACGGCAAGACTGAGGCCGAAGGAATTAAGCGACCGTCCGCCGGCACGGACGGCCAAGGTCCTCCGCCGCCGTCAACCATGACCATGAGATGCCGACGCAACAGGTTCTGCCCATCGGGAGATGTGTTGAGCCGCATGCCTCAATATTCTTTAAGAATTGCCGTGTGGAACGGTGGCTTCCTGAGGTGTCACACGGCGTTCACACAGCCATCTTAAGCCTTCATTCAGTTTGTTGTTATGAATTTTGGATAGAAACATTGGTCGACATTGTCTCGAAAGACATCGGAATTTCAAATTCTGGTCATCCGCTGGACGGCTCGAAAGGGGCGAGCTGGTTTCTGCCCACCATGGCCGCCAACGGTTCCGGCCTGCAGATGTCGACGGTACGCAACCTCGCCCTGGCCTGGATACTGACCCTGCCGGTAGCCATGGCGCTGTCCTTCGTCCTGTTCATCGTGTTCCGACAGGTCTTCTGACCGTCGCCGGAGGCGGGAAGGCAATCCTCCTTCCGCCTCCCGCGCTTTTCTTCGATATTGTTCGGCAAACAGGTCTTGCCGGTAGAATAATTCGCTCCCCGTCCTTTTGCCTCAGGCCAACATGCTAAAGAAACTCCTTCTGAATCAACGTTATACGGTGTTCGCTCTGGTCGCGCTCGCCTTTCTGGCCTCGCTGGCGGGCCTGTGGGCCTATGACGGCTGGATGTGGCTCCCCGTGGCGATCACGGGCGGGCTGACGCTTCTCGGCATCCACGATGTGCGCCAGTACAGGCACGCCATCCTGCGCAATTATCCGGTGATCGGTCACATGCGCTTCCTGCTCGAGAGCATCCGGCCCGAAATCCGGCAATATATGATCGAGAGCGACACCGACAAGATCCCGTTCAGCCGGGAAGACAGGGCGCTCGTCTATCAGCGGGCGAAGGGCGACGAGGACAAGCGGCCCTTCGGCACCACCGAAAACGTCTACAGCTCCGGCTATGCGTGGCTGACGCATTCGGCGACGCCCGTCACCATCGCCGATACGAATTTCCGCGTCCGGGTTGGCGGCCCCGCCTGCAGGCAGCCCTACGAGATGAGCCTCTACAACATTTCGGCCATGAGCTTCGGCGCGCTTTCCGGCAGCGCCATTCTGGCGCTGAACACCGGTGCGCGGAAAGGGGGCTTCGCGCACGACACAGGCGAGGGCTCCATCAGCCGGTATCACCGGCAGGGCGGCGGCGATCTCGTCTTTCAGGTTGCGTCGGGCTACTTCGGCTGCCGCAACGGCGATGGAACGTTCTCTCCCGAAAAATTCGAGGAACTGGCGGCCGACCCGCAGATCAAGATGATCGAGGTCAAGCTCAGCCAGGGCGCGAAGCCGGGCCATGGCGGCTTGCTGCCGGCGTCGAAAATCTCCGCCGAGATCGCCGAGGCGCGCGGCATCGCCATGGGCAGCGACTGCGTTTCGCCGGTCGCCCACAGCACCTTTTCCACGCCTGTCGGCCTGATACAGTTCATCGGGCGGCTGCGCGAGCTTTCCGGAGGAAAGCCGATCGGCTTCAAGCTGTGCATCGGACATCGCCGCGAGTTCATGGGCATGGTCAAGGCCATGCTGAAGACCGGCATCGTGCCCGATTTCATCGTCGTCGACGGTGCGGAAGGCGGCACGGGCGCCGCCCCCGTCGAATTCGCCAACAGGGTCGGCATGCCCATGCTGGAGGGCCTGACGTTCGTCCACAACACCCTGCGGGGCGCGGGACTTCGCGATCAGGTCAGGATCGGCGCGGCGGGCAAGATCGTCTCGGCCTTCGACATCGCCCGGACATTGGCGCTCGGCGCTGACTGGTGCAACGCGGCACGCGGCTTCATGTTCGCCATCGGCTGCATTCAGGCGCAATCCTGCCACACCAACAAATGCCCTGTCGGAATCGCCACGCAGGACCCGCTGCGCCAGAAGGCCATCAATCTCGGCGACAAGAGTGACCGTGTTGCGCGTTTCCACCGCAATACCATGCATGCGCTCGGCGAAATCGCCGGCGCGGCCGGCCTCAGCCATCCTCGCGATTTCATGCCCTATCACTTCATGTTCCGGAAGAAGGACAACGAGTTCCTCGATGGGAATGAAGCCTATCCCTACCTGCCCGAAGGCTTCCTTGTCGACGGCGAGGATATTCCTGAGCTCGCCGAGTGGCAGAGCCGCTGGGATCGCGCCAACGCCGACAGCTTCGCGCCGCCGGAAATTCCGCATGGCCCGTTTCAGACCCGTCGCGCAGGCCGGCCGGTCGAGCACGTTGCCTGATCCGGAAGCCATGCCGCGTTGGACGTGTCAGCTTCCGGAACGGCGATAGCCTCCGGGATCAGGGCATTGCGGTTATGGGCGTTTCGATGCCGGTCGGCTGGCCGGGTTCCACCGATTTGTGCACTGCTTTGTCGAGCGGCGCGAGCACGGGCAGACGGCCCTTATTATAGCTCTGTTCCTCGACGATCAGGCGATAGGCTTTGTCGAGCGCAAGCGCGCGTTCGGCAGAAGGATCGGTCAGTGGCGCAACCGATTGGCTGAGCGTTTCGACACGACTGGAATCGAGGCTGCCGTCTTCGCCGAGGAAGCGCGCCAGCGCTTCGACATTGGCGCGGAATTCGTCCGCCGCGCCGTTTTCCTTGAGGTAACGCGCATATTCGCCGTCAGCGTCGGCAAGCGCACCGAGCGGACGCTCGGCACTCCAGCGATACCAGCTCGAACCCGCGCCGTCATCGTCGAGCTTGCGGCCGAACGAGATCGTCGAGTCGACATTGCGGCCGATGGCGCCGTGGCAGCCCATGCAGGTCAGGCTTTCCTCATAGGTCTGCGGACGCAATGCCCCTTCGGCGTCTTCGATGAAGCCTTGCAGCCGCCAGGCCTTGCCGTTCGACATGCCGCTTTCGATGTCGCCGAAGAAATGCTCCGGATCGTCCGGATTGCGACCGGCCTCGATCAGTTCCCGCTGGGCTTGCAGGCGCAGGCCGCCATAGGTCTGCCAGCCGGTCTTGCGCGCATAGCGCAGTTCCTTGAGGCGGGGGGCTGCAACGACGGCGCCGTCTTTCGCGACGTCGAGATAGCGCACCGAGTGCACGAACTCCGTCCCCTCCGGAAACAGCAGGGCGGCGAGATGGGCCGTGCCGGCTTCCTGCCCGGCGCGCGCGCGCCCGACCCAGTCCATATTGACGCCATTCAGCGGATCATAGGCGAAGGTCACCTTTCGCGCGGTGCCGAGCGTGCCGTCCCGGTCGAGGTCGACGCCCAGCGCCACCTCGTCGGTCGGCGCGATCGGCACGTCCTTCCGCTTGATGAGCGCCTCGAGGATGGCAAGGTTGAGCTTGTAGACGGCAAGATCGGGCGTGCCATCCGCGCGCTCGCGGAACGCGGGCGGCAGGCGGATGGCGACATCGTCGGCCGAACCGTTGGTTGGCCAGAAAGCGCCGGGCAACGGCTTGTAAGCATAGGCCCGCCAGCCGGTCGGCGTGCCGTCCGGGGCATGGTCGAAACCGTCGGCGTCGAAATTGAAATAGACGTCCGGCCGGTAGCCGGACCAGGAACCATCGGCATTGACATCCCACGCGGCCGGCACCTTGTCGAGCGCCGCATCGAGAATGATGCTGCCGTCCGGTGCGCGGTAATTGTCGTGGCGCACATAGTCGAGGATGTCGCTGTCGGAGACGGCGCCGATCTGCTCGCGCCGGTCGGCGAAGAGATTGGTCCAGGGATTTTCGGTGATCGTCTCGGCAAAATCATAGGCGGTTTGCAGCGCTGCATCGCGCGCGAAATTCGGCTCCGGCGCATCGACATGGCAGGCATAGCACGGATTGCGCGCGGTAGAGGCCGGTGTCTGTTGCGTCACCGTCCAGCATTGGGGCGGGATATAGGCGAAGGGGTTTTTCGCCAGCGTGGCATTAAGCGGGATCGTGTCGGCGGCGACAACCGGGACGGTCGTCGGAAGCAGGGCCAGCACCAGAGCGGCACCGGCCGGAACAAGCTTGGACACCGGCAACCTCCCGAAAGTCAACGGAACTCAAGAAAAGGAAGGGCGAGCCGGAGCCCGCCCCTCGCATGGAAGGATCGCATCAGTCGAACTTCGGCAACGGCCCGATATAACCGAGATAGGCCTGGGCGTCGTTCGGCGACTGCAGCTTGTCCTCATCGGATTCGCCGTACGGGTGCTGCACGACGGCCATCACATAGCCGAAATTGTTTACGTTCGGGTAAGCGTAGACCGAGGTGCTTTCCGCGCCATAAGGCGTGGTCAAGATGCGGGTCAGCTCGCCATTGGCGAGGTTGTAGCTCCAGACCGCATCGTTCTGATGGGCGGTGGTGGCGTCTTCGCCGATGAACAGCGTATCGCGGCCCGGAACGTATGAAATATTGTCCGGGTTGCCGAGATGGTCGATGTCGCAGGTGTTGCCGGCCCACTTGTCCGTGTCGGCATAAGAAGCCGGTTTGCCGATCACCATGCCCTTCATGTTGGTGGCGACGAAGGAACCGTCGAGGTCCAGCGAATAGACCCCGCCGCAGGGATTGGCGGCGACGCGGATGTCGTTGTTGCCGCCCTTCTCATATTTGCCGTCCTTGGCCATGTCGGCCATGCCGTTGCCGATTTCCGATATGGCGACATAGAGGCGCTTGTGGTCGGGGTCGAAGGTGATGCCCTCTTCCTTGCGCAGTTCGACGGTTGCGCCCTTGAGCGCGGCGTAGCGGCGGGTTTCGAGACGCGAGGCGGCAAAGTCCATGCCGTCCTTCACCTTCAGACATTCGATGACGCCGTTGGCGATGGAAACACCAAAACCTGCGCCACAGGTGCCGTCCTCGTTCTGCTTGCTGACCTCGAAGATATCGGAGAAGGCGATCTTCTTGTCGACCAGCGCCTTGACGTCGGCGCTGGTGCCATGGCCGAGATCGACCCAGCTCACATCGCCTTGGCCGCCGTTTTCGTCGCTGGTCTGGTTGAATTTCATGGCATAGAGCGTGCCGGCGTCGAGCTTGCCGGCCTCGTCGGCGACGAAGCGGTACAGGCCCACATTGGTGCCGTCGTCGGTCAGATAGGCGGTCTTCTCGTCGGGCATGACGAGGCCGAGTTCATGGGCGAAGCGGCCCATGGCGTAGTGCTTGGTGCCGGAGGCGCCACCCTTGTCGTCAAGTGCGATCTCGGTGATGTAGCCGTAAGCATAAGGGTTGAAGACCTTATGGAAGCCGGCAAGGTCGCCCGAAGCCGGGTCGAAGCCGAAGTACATGGCCATGGTCGCCGGATCGCCCATGTCCTCGATGTCGGACATGGCTGCTGCCGACTCGATCTTGCGGGCATCGGGCTCATATTCCTCGGAGCCGAGATGCGTGCCCCAAGGGGTGATGGAGCCGGCGCAGGGAACCCACAGGCCATTGTCGGCCGAGAAGTCGACCGGCTTGGTGTCCAGCGCCTTCAGCATGCCGTCGGAACCCTGCTCGACATGGGTCACGTAGACCGCGGCCGGGCTGCTTTCGAAATGCGAGACGACGTAAAGGTCGTTGTTCTTGCGCAGAATGGAGGAGAAGTCGGTGCTGACGGAAACCAGCGGGGCGCCGTCCTTGCCTTTCAGCGGCTGGCCCTTGACGTCGAGCAGCAGACCGAAGGTGCCAGACGGCAGCTTATCACCCGAACGCAACAGGGTGCGGTAGGCCAGCGGAGTGGAGACGCCGTCGATGGTCGCCGCGGAAGAGGAAACCACTAGGCGCTTGGCCGCATCGTCGGCCGGAGCCTCAACGGATTTGAAAGCGATGGGGTCCTTGGCAAAGGCATTCGATACCGGCATCGCCGCCAGAAGGGCAAGTGCCGCGGTCGAGAGTAACAATTGCTTCATCGGTCGTCTCCCATGATGGATGAATACGCAACTTGCCGTTTAGCGGGTCGGTATGAAATCCGCGTGACAGGGAGGTCCCGGAGCGCCGCTCTTGCCAATATGCCCTTGACCGCCCAAGTCAGACTAAGGCGGCAACAGGGCGCCGGTTGGACGCCCTTTCACCTTCGAAGCTTTGCTCCGTCAGTTCCTCGAATGCTGAAACGCCGTTTTCTTCATGACGGTTGAATCCCGGCTTCACGCCGGTAACCTTGAAGGAGGACGCTTGTCGCCGATGCCGAGCATCTCAACGCCTGTCTGTAACGTTTGTTGTGGTTCGGAAAATTCTGTTTTTTCTACTTTTGGGCGATTTATAGCCGGATCGCCGCGCTGGCGGCTATAAGCCCGATCTTTTACGCAGTCTGTTGGGGCAAAACGAATCCGGCCTGATGTCGAAGATGGGCCGCATCCGTCCCTGAAAGGTATTTCAAATAGGCTATCGCCGCGGGGAAACGCTCGGACGCAGTCGAGACAGCCGCGACATAGTCAGTCGTGAGATTGAATTCTCCAGGCAGGAACCCCACAAGACGAATACCCTGCGTATCGATGATTTCACTGGCCTGAGTGAAGCCGATTGAAACTCCGTGGCTCTCGGCAGCGGCCATGGCCGTCATGGCTGATATACCCGAGTTGAATAGCCTCAGCTTGGGCTGGATCGCGTCCCTTATGCCCAAGGTGCCAAGGACATGCATGAAGTGGTTTCCGGAGGTGGATTTCACAGGGTCCGGCAGGAAGACCGCGTCTGCCGTGAGCAGTGTCGCCTGCAGATCGCTACTGTTGGCAACGAGCGGGTCCGGGTCCTGCTCGCGCACAGCCATGCCTGCTCGGACGGTACCGAGAGGCACGATCGACGAACCATCAACGAAGCCTTCCGCGGCGAGATCCGAAACGACACTCTTCGTCAGGATAATGATGTCGGTCTCGGCCCGTTCGCGGATTGCGTCTGCAACGGCACCGACCGGTCCAAATGTGGCATCGATGTTATGTTCGGCGCCGTAGAATGTCCGGGTAACGGCATTGACCAGGCTTTGCGTTGCACCAGCACCATGTATTTTCAGATGACGCATACGACCTCGTGAACAGTTGACTCATGCAGCACGCGTGCTGCCCGTTGGGAATACGTGAAAAGGGCGATCCGGATCGGGCTGCCCGACAAGATACTACTCTCATGCGTTGCAACAACGCAGCGACAGCAATGTTGGTGAAGAGATTAAACCGATGAATGCCGCAGCTCTTCTAAAGTCCTGAGCTGCGATCACTCATGCAACCTTGGGGCGGCAACATAGAATCGCCCAATGTTGCCGCCACCCGGTTCGCCAATATTCACATGGTGTAAAACATCATCTCTGCTTCAATTACTGCATTGCCTTCTTCAGCAATTCAACGAGAGGAGCCATGCTGTCCGTGAAGGTCTTCACCTGCGTCTTCAGATCGTCGCCGCTCACCAGCTCCGTGCTGTTACCTTCCGTCTTCATGTAGTGGTCCCAGTCGGCTGTCTTGGCGATGTCGGTGAAGATCTTCTGATAATAGGCGACGGCTTCCGGCGACATATCTGGAGGACCGGCAATACCGCGCCACTGAAGCTGCGTGGGAATGCCGTCGTCCGGCACATTCTGTTCCTTCAGCGTCGGCGCATCGGGGAATGCATCGGCCCGCTTGTCGCCAAGCACGCCGATGACCTTCAACTGTCCGGCGGCGACCTGTTCGGAGAAGTCAGTGACCGAGCCGAGCATGATCTGTGCGTCGCCGCGCAACAGCGCGGTCATTCGCGCGCCGCCGCCATCGAAGGACAGATATTTCCACTTTGAACCGGTGTTCTCTTGGACTTTAAGGGCTGCCAGATAATCGACAGACGTGATCGCTCCGCCAACCTGCACGAACTTGTCAGGGTTTTTCTTGGCGTCGGCAATGAAATCCGCAAATGTCTTGTAGGGCGCGCTGGCGGAGACGGCGATCACCTGCTGTTCGTTGGCAAGCTCGATGATCGGCGTCAAATCTCCAAGTTTAGCCTTGGCGTCGGGAGAATTCAGTCCGCTCACAATCCACTTCGAGGTGAAAGCGGCAATGAAGTTGTCGTGTCCCTTTTTGAGCTTCATGAAGCTCATGGCACCCAGACCGCCGCCTTGAGGTTGGGACAGGACCGGCCAGTTTTGGGGGATGATCTTGTTCTGAATTCCGATCTTCACGATCTGGCGGGCAAAGATATCGCTGCCTCCGCCTGGCCCCGTGTCGACCACAAACTGCACGTTCTCCGGCTCTGCGGCGAATGCTGCTACCGGAACACCGAGCGCGGTGACCACGGCGGTCAGAAGCAGATAGGTCTTGCCGCGGGTTATAAGTCGTTTCATGAAATTCTCCTCCTTGTAAGTATCTAAAACAATCCGACCGATGCCTCGGCTTTCAGGCGAGGCAAAAGTGTCAGTGCGAGATCTCGGCCGTTACGGCCAAGCGGCGCTGCTTGCGTCGGCTGGTGACGCCGAACCAGACCATCGCGACGATGAGCGCCACGATCGCAGCCGAGATCGGCCGCTCGAGAAAGATCAACGGGCTGTTGTCCGACAGGATCATGGACTGGCGCAGCGCAGCCTCGGCCTGCGGCCCCAGAACGAAAGCCATCAACATCGGCGCGGCCGGAACCGACAGCTTGCGCACGGCGTAGCCGAAGGCACTGAAGCCCATGAGCACCCAGATGTCGAAGATCGAACCGCGGACGCTGTAGGCGCCGACAACGGCCAGAACCAGGATGATCGGATAAAGCAGCCAGTAGGGAATGCGCAGGAGCTGCACCCAGAGCGGGATCATCGGCAGGTTCAGGACCAGGAGAACGACCGTGCCGAGATAGAGGCTGGCGATAACCGGCCAGGCGATCTCCGGATGGCTGGTGAAAAGCATGGGCCCCGGCTGAATTCCGAACAGCAGGAGCGCGGCCAGCATGACGGACGTGCTGGCGTTGCCGGGAAGCCCCATGCTCAGAAGCGGGATCATGGCGCCGCCGGCTTCCGAGTTGTTCGCGGCCTCCGGCCCGGCAACCCCTGCCATGACGCCCGTGCCGAACTTGTCTCGCTGCGGCGACGTGTTTTTCACCACCGCATAGGAGACGAAGGAGGCAAGCGTGGAACCGCCGCCCGGAATGGCGCCGATCACAAAGCCCACAACCGAGCCGATGGCAATTGCGACCCTGGTTTCGCGAAAATCCTGCCAGTTGGGCAGATAGTCGCGCAATTTTTTCGGTGCGACGAATTCCGACTTCCCAGCCCTGCGCTCGACGTTGACCAGAACCTCACCCACGGCAAACAGGCCGAGGGTCAGCACCAGAAACTCTATGCCGTCCGTCAGGCTGATCATGCCGAAGGTATAGCGCTCCGTGCCGGTGAAAATGTCGTCGCCGACCGTGGCCACGAGCAGACCGAGCATCATCGAGATCAGGCCCTTGACCGGGTTCTTGCCTGTCAGCGTAACCACGAGCAGCAGACCGAACAGCATCAGCATCGCGAATTCGGGCGGTCCGAAATTCAGCGCCAGCTTCGCCGCCAGTGGCGCGGCAAAGGTCAGCGCCAGGACGCCGACGGTGCTGGCGATAAATCCGGAAATCGCCGACATGCCCATCGCCGGCCCGCCCCGGCCTTTCTTGGAAAGCTCATGCCCGTCGTAACAGAGCACGACCGACGAGGTTTCAGTCGGGATATTCAACAGGATCGCAGTCGTGGCGCCCGCGAACTTTGCACCATGATAGATACCCGCCATCATGATGAGGCCCGTGGTCGGGTCCAGGCGCAATGTCAAAGGCAAGAGGATTGCCAGTGCCGCCGCCGGGTTGCCGAGACCGGGCAGAATCCCGATCAGCGTGCCCAGGATTGAACCAATGATCATCCAGACAAAATTGTCGAACGTAAGCGCAATGGCAAAGCCATCATAGAGTTGACCCAAAACAGCCATAAATTCATCTCCCCCCGTCGTCCGCCTTAAATTCCCAGAATGCCGAGCTTGAGCAGGCCGACCGGCAAGGCGATACCGAGCAGCTCAACAAAAAGCAGGTAGATTACAGCAGGAATGGCAATGATCGCGGCGACCGCCGCTACCGTACGGCGGCCTTCGACGACGAACAGCAGATAGGCGACCAGAACCATCATCGTCAGAGTGAAGCCGAGACTATAGAGCAGCGGCACGACGGCAGCGAAGCCGATCCAGACTCGAACGGCCCGCCAGGGATTAGGCGTGTTCTGACCTTCATCGGTTGACAGATGCCGGTGGCGCGCCTCCACCGCGCCGACGCGGCCGACTGCGCGCACTTCCGGGCCGGAAGCCTTCGTGCTCTGCCACGCCAACACGGCGCCGAGCAGCGTCAATACGGAAGAAACGATCATGGGGAACAAGCCGGGACCAGGAATGCCGCCTGCGAACATGCGCATACCCAACGCCAGAACAAGAGCGCCGAGGCCCGTCAAACTGACGGCAATTCCGAAAATAAATTCTGCCTGTCGCACCAATTTTCCTCCCATATAGCAGACATATTTTCTTTGTGACGGAAACAAGCTAGGAAAGTATCGGAAGGGTGTCAAGGAAGGATTTGCGCGTGGCAGCCTGTTTTGAAGCCAGAATCCAGCGCAAATGAGCCTCGCGACTGCAGTCAGCGTCCCCACGGAGGGACCAACCGCGACTGCTTGCAAATTTCTTGTATGTGGAAACGGCGCCGCCGGACCATGGAAATAATCTGGGCCATACGGCCTCGAGTTTTCGAGGCCGTATGGCTACAATTTATACGGGCCTTCCGGTACGAGCCCGCAAATCGATGCCGACACCGGGAGCCATATCGTTTTAACGAGACTTGCCGGCACCGAAACGGCGCGTGGCATCGATCGCCAACCCCAACCCTACGCTGCCGAAGACATCCCCGTCGACGGGCTTCGCATGTGGGAGATGTTCCAGAATACGCGCGCGTACTGCCGGAATAGCCGTTGAACCACCCGTCAGAAAGACCGAATTGACCCGGCCGCCAGCAATGCCTGCCTCTGTCAAACAGCGATCTATGCCTCGGATGATCTCGGTAATGCCACCGCGAAATGCCTCCTCGAGTTGCGCGCGTGTGACCGGTACATCGATAGGCATTTCCACGGGGACATGGATCGTCGCAGCGTTTGATGAAGACAGCGCGACCTTTGCCGCTTCCACCTCTGCATTCAGCCGATGGCCGTTTCGATGCACCAGAATATCGATCAGCCGGTCAATCAATTCCGGCTTGTCGGCCATGCGCCGCGTGGAACGCAGATAGGTCAGGTTGGCGGTGGTATAGAGCGAGGGAATCCGATGCCAGGTGGCAAGATTCTGGAACATCCAGGCCGGGAGGTTGAGCTGCTTGGGACCGATCTCGGCTCGGGAACCGAGTTCCGGCATGACATGGGCGACGCTCAGCATCCGGTCGAAATCCGTACCGCCGATATGGATGCCGCTCCGGCCGAGAATGTCCTCCGAGCGGTCGGCATGACGGGACCGCTCAGGCGATAGCCGGGTCACCGCGAAGTCAGACGTACCGCCACCCAGGTCGACAACGATTGCCAGCTCTTCACGGCTCAACGACATCTCGTAATCGAGCGCCGCCGCCACCGGTTCGAATTGGACCTCGACATGGCGGAACCCTATGTTCGTCGCGATATCCACCAGTTCCTGCTGCGCTTGCCTGTCCGCAGCATCGTCATTGTCAACGAAACGTACCGGGCGCCCCAGCACAACGCTGTCTATCGGTTGCCCGAGTTGTTCTTCGGCTGACGTCTTCAACCGATGAAGCAGCATCCCGATGATTTCGGGGAACGCAATACGCCGGCGCTGGACCTGCGTCGTTTCCGATATGAGCGAGGAGCCCAGCACGCTTTTGATCGCCCGCAGCAGCCGGCCCTCTATGCCGTCAATATATGCTCCGATCGCGTCGCGGCCGAACCGCACCTCACTGCGTTCGTAATCGAAGAAAACCGCGCTGGGCAACGTCGTCTTGCCATCTTCCAGCGTGCACAATCTGGCCTGGCCGCCGACGTTGATGCCGATCGTCGAGTTCGACGTTCCGAAGTCCAGCCCACAAAATCGGTTAGTCATGGTCGTTCATATCGTTGTCAGGAGTTGCTTGAGCATTGTTCATTTCACGGCGCTTTAAGGGGCGCAGGCGGACGACGATATCGACGCGCACGATCTCCATGCCGTCCGGCGGCTCCGGCAGGGCGGCGAGATCGATCTTGGCATGCTCGATGTCGCGTGGCTCGCTCTCACCCTCCACAAAATAGTGGTGGTGATTTGAGACGTTGGTGTCGAAATAGAGTCTCGATCCATCGACCGTGACGTGCCGTAAAAGCCCGCCATTCGTAAACTGGTTGAGCGTGTTGTAGACGGTCGCCAGAGAGACATCGATACCAGCCTGAACGGCTTCATTGTGGAGCGCTTCGGCCGTCACATGGCGATCGCCCTGCCCGTACAGGAGCCTCCCCAATTCGACCCGTTGCCGTGTCGGTCGTAGCCCTGCATTGCGTATCTTGTTCGGAATGTCTGCTGACGGGCAGGCGCCGAAGGCATTGCGGCAAGGCCCATTTTCGAGACGTGGCCCGAATTCATCCTGAACGACAATGGTGCACATTGACCTGCTTACTCCCTGTGGGACGAAGGAAAAGGGCCCGGATGAACCGGGCCCTCCGAGGATCAAGCCTGGGACAGTTCGGCGACGTTGCCGTCCGGGCCGCGGAAGTTCTGGCCGCCGATACCGCCGGGAACCAGGCTGCCGCCCTGCGCTGCGACCTGCTTGGCAACCGCAGCCGCATCCTTGACTTCCAGGCCCCAGGAGATGATGGCCGCGGTGCCCTGGCCTTCGGTCAGGGTCAGGGTGACCTCACCGTCCGTCAGAACGCGATGTCCGGCCTTGACCCCTTCGGTCACTTCCTGGAAGTCGAACACGTTCTTGTAGAAGGCAACCGACTGTTCGAGGTTGTTGACGTAGTAGGAAACGTTGGAAATGCGCGACAGCTTGCTGCGGTCGAGCATGGGGTAGCGGCCCGCAGCGACGATCTCGCCAAGCGTACCGTCCGGGGCGAAATACTTCAGCGCGCCCTCGGCACGGTCGGAGAAAATCGTGCCGCCATTGTCTTCGATCTTCTTGATCATGCTGGGACGATCCGCGACTTCGACGCCGATATGGTGGATCTGGTTGCTGGGACCAGCGATCTTGGCCTCTTTCTCGTCTTCGCTGTCGTACAGCATCAGGGCAAGGTCGATGTTCCCGTCCGTCATGTGACGCGAAAGGTGACCGCGGGCGTGCTTTTCCTTCGTGGTATAAATGCCGAAAATGCCCTCGTAAAACTTGGTCGCGCTTTCGAGATCTTCTCTGGTTCCGCACTTGAGAGCGATGTGAACGATTCTGGACATTCCTGTATTCTCCGTACTCTGGTTAATTTTCTCAAATTTCAGGCAAGCAACATCGGTTCCGCACCTGAACATCTTCAAGTGCAGTCGAAAGGAGTTACTTCAACTGTGGCTGGGTATCCTCTCCCGATACCGCTTTACTTACGAATCAAACTCCACCAAGCGGAGGAGAATGCTGACGAGAAATAACTCTCGAAAGCCATCTTGACAAGTCTGTTTTTATAGTATAACATACGAAGCAACTCGTAATATATAGTATTTTTGGTACATTAAGAATAGATTCAAGCATTAGCAGCTCCTCCTCAGCAACTGAACTTTATATCTACTTTGACATCAGGAAATTTATTGTTGTAATTACCTAAGAGCCCAACGTATTTGTAATATAATTCACTATCTATAAATCAGAAGACCTGCTGCGACGGCAACCGCGATACCATAGAGAGGTGACGCTCCACGCAGGAGCAGCAACACGCCGACAGCCGTCATTGCTGCGCCGAAAATATCGGTCGATGCATGCCACGCCAGCGCGGCGCTGGAATTCGCGAGCAGCGCAACGACCGTGAGGCTGAGCGAATGCAGGGCTGCCCGGAACTGTGGAAGGTGCAGCAGGCGAACGCGCATCCGCTCGAGCAGCAGCACCAGAAGCGGGGGCAGCAGGATGCCGATCGTGGCGATAGCCACGCCTGGCAGACCCGCGACAAAATAGCCGAGGGCGATCAGGTAAAGCCCGTTAGGCCCAGGACTCATCTGGCCAACGGCCAGGGAGTGCAACAGCAACGTATCGGCTGCAAAACCTGCGCCCACGAGTTGGCTGCGAAGGATGGGCAACGAGCTGAGCCCGCCGAAGCCGACGAGATTTGCTATAAACACGGAGAAAAAGAGTTGCTCAAGACTCAACGCTCGCCTCCTCGCGGTGGGTCGCATCGTCCTTGGCGGCCTTCGCTTCGTCGAAAAGCTGAGGAGCCAGTATGGCCAACGCGATCGCAAGCCCCATCAGGACGAGCGGGTTGCGAATGACATAGGAAAGCGCCAGATACGCTGCAAAAATGCCGGCATTGAGCCGAAAGCGACCGCGGCCGAGGACATCTCTCATGAACTGCAGGCTGAGCGCGACGGCGAAACCCGCCGTGACCCCGGTTACGGCATGAAGCGCTCCCTCCGCGCTCGGCATCAGGGCGATCCACTCATAAAGCCGGGCGAGAAATATCGTGATGGTGATCGAGGGAATGAGCAAGCCGACAGGGCCGGCGACCATACCCGCCACGCCGCAAACCGAGCGGCCGATCAGCAGGGCTTGCGCAAGAATGCTGATGCCGGGCGTCAGCCGCGACAACACCAGCGTATCCACGAATTCCCGTTCGGAAAGCCACTGACGCCGAAGGCAGAGCTGACGCATCGCGGCAACCGTCGCGCTGCCGCCCCCGAAAGAGGTCACCCCGATGTATGCAAATTCCATCAGAACGATCATCCAGCAAGGAGGGGCTCTATCACCCAAAAAATATCGCTTCATGCTCACCGCGCTTTGTAGAAACCGTTCGCCGCATGTTTGGACATGCCGCGGCCGTTCAGTTTGACTGATCGGCCCCAAATCCAATCTCCGGACAGCACCGGCGCCTTCATTTTTTGACTTCGGCGAGCCAAAATTGATCACTGCGTCGAGCGCAGAGCGTTGTCCACGGCGCTGCGGACGCAGGCATTCCGGCCAATCGGAAATTGGAACCCAGCGTTGTTAATGGACACCCCTCCCCCGCAGCACATGCCAACATTTCTGCCAAATGAAAAAAATGTTCGCAGTTCAGACATGAAAGGGTTAGGTTAAGCTCTGGGGAGTGTCAAGAGCATATCCTCACGGTTGACAGAATTGGCGGTAAATGGCCTTAGATGTCTGGTTTGCAGAAAGGGTGAATCTCTTGGACGAAAAAACAGAGCCGTCGGACACCGGCTCTCCCGGCTATCCGATCTCCTCGGTTGGAAATGCGCTCCGCTTGCTCGTACTCTTTCGCGAGAAGCAATCAGTGCGGCTAGTCGAGGCGCGTGACTACCTTGGGGTGTCGCATTCGACGGCGCATCGGTTGCTGGCCATGCTCATACAATATGGCTTCGTTCGGCAGGACGCTTCGCGTGCCTACCGGCCGGGCCCGATGCTGGTTGAAATCGGTCTGGCGGTGATCCAGAAGATGGATGTACGGGCACAGGCGCGCCCCTTTCTGGAAACCCTCGCGAAGGAGTTTGCGGAAACCGTCCATCTGACAGTTCTCGAAGGCAATCTTGTCAGATACATCGACGCGCTGGAAAGTGATCGCACGCTTCGGGTTGCCGTGCGCACCGGCCAGCTTCTTCCTGCAAACTGCACGTCTGCCGGCAAGGCCCTTCTTGCCGAACTCAATCGGGATCAAGTGCGCGCACTTTACCCGATGAAGCATCTCCCATCTCAAACGTCGCATTCGTTGACTTCGATAGAGGCTCTGGAGCAGGAGCTGGAGAAGATACGAGAGCAGGGCTACGCGACCAACCGTGAAGAAAGCGAAGAAGGCGTCGGCTCCGTGGCGATCGCCTTGGTAAACGCGGCGCAGCGCCCGATAGCCGCAATTGCCGTCGCAGTTCCGATCAATCGCCTGACGCCCAATGTGCGGGCGAGCATTATTGGAGCGTTGAAAAAAGTTCGGCAAGAATTCCAGGCTCACTTCGACTGAGACACGGCATAAAAGAGCAGCCTGATATGCCGCACATGAGACGTTCGTCCCATTTGTGGTAGCCGCCGCAGCGCCTTCCGGCGCGCGCCTCGCCGGGCAATGTCCTCGAACAGCTATTGTCAGCGGCAATTTAAGCGCTATGGTAGTGGAACATTAACCATTGGCCGCAATGAAGTCTGTTGTTCATCACTATCTGGCGTTGCTGATCTCGCTTGCTTTTCTGGCAGGCGTGTTTGTGCTGCCTGTCGTATCGGCGGCTTCGCTCGTTTTTTCCATTGCTACGGGCAATTGGCGGATCTGGCATGTCCTTCCGATGCTGCATATGGCGCTCGTTGCGCTTTGCCTGCATGTCGTCGGTCCGGCATTCGACCGGAAGAAGATCAGCGGCTGAGGCTGGGGGCGAGCAGCGCTTCGTAGCGATCGCCGATCCGTTGCGCGCTGAAATCTTCGGCGCGTCTTCTTAGAGCCTCCGGCGGCGTAGGCCTGTCCAGCATCGTTTCGATGGCCATCGCAAGTGCTGCGACGTCACCGACAGGGACGAGCGGGCCGAATTCTCCATCGGACAGGATTTCCCGCGGACCATGCGGAGCATCGGTGGAGACCACCGGGACGCCGGCCGCCATCGCCTCGATCAGGACATTGCCGAACCCCTCGCTGGTCGAGGAGAGAGCGACCACGTCAGCGACGGCGTAGCAGGCGGCGGGATCGTTCACGTATCCGGCAAACAGCACCCGTCCGGCAATGCCGAGTTCGCCCGCCAGCGCCCGCAACTCCCCCTCCAGCGGGCCTTCGCCGAAAATCACCAGCCGCGCCGGACGCCGGCCGCAAAGGGCTGCGAACGCCTTGAGCAGCGTCGCTTGGTCCTTGACCGGCACCAGCCGGCCGGCGGTGACGACGACAGGCCCCTCCCCCATGGCGGCAAGGGCGGCCCGCCAGGGATGGGCGCCTTCCGCCGCAGCCAGTCCCGTCGGCAGCGGATTGTTGACGACGACGATCTTCTCGGGCGGAAAACCACGGGCGATGAGATCCTGGCGCACGCCTTGCGAGACCGCGATCGCCTTCGTCGCCCGCCTTGCGACGATGGCGGAGAGGATGACGGCGAGCCGGGCGCCGATGCTCTTGTTCGGCAGCGATGCGGCGGCGTGGAAGCTCGGGAAGAATGTCGCGCCGGAGCTGGCGAGACGCAGCGCAAGCGCCATGGCGAGGTTGGCGAATTCAGGCGCGCTGTAGACCGCGTCCGGGCGGTGGCGCCGGAAGAACCAAGCGCTCGCCAAGATCGCCCTTATGGTCGCCGGCTTGCCGTATCCTTCGCCGCGGATCGGGATCGCGAGGTCCACAAGCCGGACGCGGGCGGAAAGAAGCGCTGCGTTCGGTCCCTCGGCATTCCATGTGAACAGGGTCACGTCGTAGCCGCGGCTTGCCAGTTCGTTCGCCATCAGGACGAAGACGCGCTCGGCGCCTCCGCCCCTCAGGCTTGCAATATGGAAGACGATGCGCCTCAACATCCGCATCCTCAGCGCGCGGGTGCAGGCAGCGGGCGCAGGTCGCGCCAAATCCCTCTGGCGAGCGCGAGGAAGAGACCGAGCGCAAAGCCGGCAGCAGCGCCGAGGATGACCAGCAGCATCGTTCTCGGCGGCCAGGAGCGCCCGCCTGGCGGCGTCGCGGTCGAGATCACGCGGACGTTGGTGGTGTCCACATGCTCGCGCTGGCCGATCTGCCCGGAGCGGGAGAGGAAGCTTTCATAGACGGCCCGCTTCGCCGCCGCGTCGCGTTCCAGTTCGCGCAAGGCCACTTCCGATGCGTTGTCGCTGAAGACGTTGCCCTTGATTTCGTTCATCTTGCCCGTGAGCGCATTGAGCGAGGCCGTCGCCTTGTCGAGATTGGCCTTTGCCGAATTGATGCTGCGGGCAAGCTCCGCCTGAATCTGGTTGTCGATGGCGGCAAGCTCGGCCTTCAGCCGCACGATGGTCGGATGCCGCGTGCCGTAGATCATGGATTGGGCGTCGAGCTGCTGCTCCAGGTTTCCGGCGCGGCCGATGAGGATCGCAAGCGCCGCCGAGGCCGGCGAATCCGTGCTGCTCGCCTTGGCGCCGTTGCGGACCAGGGCATCGTAATTGGCCTTGGCGGCAACGACCTGGGACTGGGCCGTCACGATCTCGCTGTTGAGCTGCGTCATCGTCTGGGAGCTGACGAGTTGCCCGTTACTGGAGGAAAGTCCATGCGTGCGCTTGTAGTCCTCGACCTTCTGTTCGGCGGTAAGAACCGCGCTTTTCAGCCCGCCGAGCTGGTTGTCGAGGGCAGCCGCCGCCCGACCGGCGCCTTCGGCGTCGGCCTTGGCAAGTTCGTCCTGGAAGGCCACGACGATCGCCTTCGAAAGCGCGATCGCCTTGTCCACGCTCTCCGCCGAAACGCGCAGCGTTACGACGAAGGACTTCTCATCGGCGCTGGCGCTGACGCGCTGCATCAGGTTTTTCAGGGCAATGAGCTTCGCATCGGCAGCGGAAGGGGCAGGCTGATCGCCTCCGAAAAGGGCAGACAGGCTGAAGGAAGAGGGAGTAGGATCGAAGAATTCCGGGTCGTTCACAAGGTCGGCATCGTCCACCACGCGGGCAAGAACGTTGCCCGACGTCATGATGCGCAGCTTGCTGGTGGCGCTCATCATCTGGCCGTCGATCTGGCCCGACTGCGGGTACACGTCGTTGGCAACGATCTGCAGCGCGGAGTCGATCAGGACGTCGGTGCTCACCGTATAGCGCGGCGTGGCGAGAAGCCCATAGGCGCCGCCGATGAAAGCGCCGATCAAAGCCAGCAGCGCCGCAACCTGAAGGCCGGCGCCAAGCCATTGGAATATCCGGCGAAAATCGAGTTCCAGAAAGTCCCCGACCTTTTCCATCGTGATCGGTTCGGCAGGCGCGGGCGCAAACCGGGCCGGGGTTTGCATATGCCCCCCCGCTTCTTTGTCGGTCCGCGGATATCGCTGACGACGATAGCTTGCGGCGGATGGTTCGCCGGGGAAGCCGGACATGAGTGGGTGCCTCGATGTTATATACGAGGACATGATGTACAGCGCTGAAGTTAACGCCTCGTTTTCCTGGGACGTTTAAAACAGGAGTCGTGCCGCGTGGTTAAGGAGCGGCCTTGGCCGCAGCTTCCTGAAATGCTTAAAGCTAGGTGATCCATGCGATATTCGGCCGCCGGTTCCGGTGAAACGCCGGCCGCTGAGGCCCTCCGGGACAACGCGATTTCGCTGGTGCTCTTTCTCTGCATGGCCTTCGCCCTGCTGCTGCGCTTCACCGTTTCTCCGCAGCTGATGAACCTTGTCGTGAACTACACGACGGAATCCGGCTCATTCTACGAGAAGCTGCACTTCGGAACGGATGCGATCTTCCTGCTGGCGCCGATCGTGCTTTTCAGCCGCCCGATCCTGCTTGCCGGTGACGAGATCGGGAAGTTCAAGGCGCTCTTGGTCTATTCGGCGGTCATGCTGTTTCTGGTGCCGTTTCTGTTCATCACGGGGCGGGCGGGCTCTTCGGGTTTCGTCATCGACACCTATCTGGTCGCCGGCACTGCGGGCCTGATGACGCTCGCCATGAGGCCTGAGGTGCGGCGCGCGCTCGGCGACGTCATTCTCGCCATGCTGATCCTGAGCGCGGTGATCGGCCTCGCCGAAGCGCTGACCCGGACGCGCCTGCTTCCCTATTCGTTGAACGAGCTGGAGTTCCGGCCGATCGGGCTCTCCGCGCACCCGCTGGCGCTCGGCGCGCTTTGCATGCTGGGATCAGGCTTCGTGCCGCTGACACGCTGGCCGGTATGGGTCCGGGTCGGCTCCATTTTCGTGCTGTTCATCGGCTGCGCCGCCTCCGGCGCGCGAACCGCCCTGCTGCTCAACACGGCCCAGATCCTGGCGCTCCTCATGTTCACGCGCTGGCCGCAGCTTTCGCTGAGGCATGAGCGCCAGGCAAAGCTGATCACGCTTGCGGCGACCGCGGTTGGGGGAACGGCCCTCACCGCCGCGCTTTTTTCGCTCGGCCTTCTCAATCGCTTCAACGGCACGATCTTCGACGAGAATTTCATGGCCCGCGTGACGATCTATCAGGTGTTCACCTATGTCGGCTGGGGCGACATCCTGTTCGGCATGAACGCCAACGATCTCCTGGCCATCGTCAACCAGAAACTGCACCTGCCCTATATCGAAAGCGCGCCGGTGGTCATCATCCTGCTGTTCGGCCTTCCGATCGCCATCGTGTTCTCGTTCATGATCTTCTGGCTTCCCTTCCGGCTGCTCGCGGGCGCGCCGTTGCAGGCGAAACTGGCAACGATCGCCTTCCTGCTCGCCTCCCTTTCCAACAACGCGCTGTCGTCGAAGGCGCCCGAGATGGCGATGATCGTCGTTCTGCTCCTGGCCTATGGCGGTTCATCACGCCCGCCCCGGTATCGCTCCGAAGGCCACAGCACCTCGTCCCTTCCGGTGCAGGCTTGAACGTCAGCCGGCGCTGTCGATGACCTCCACCCGGCCGGCACGGTTGAGGGTGTGAATGCCGCGTCTTTGCCAGGCGGAACCGGCCTCGACGGGCCGGACGGGTCCGAAGACCACCTCGTCCATGTCGAGGCGAAGCAGTTCCATCAGACCCAGCCCGCCGCCATAGGCGCGGGACCCGTCCTGCACGGGTAGAAAGAGAGCCTCCCCGCGGCGGATGAAAGCGCCGCCCGGCCTTGCCGCCGAACGGTCGATGGCGATCGGATTGAGCGGGTGCGGCTCGTAGGGTCCGCGCAGCGACGGAGCGGAATAGACCGCCATCGTATCCGAGGCGCTGCCATGGCCGAAACGCTCCGTGCCGAAAAGCCAGAAGCGTCCGCCCGATTGCAGCAGCGTCGCGTCGTTGAAGTCCACATCGGATAAAAGCACCGTGTCGCGGACCCACCGGTGCGGGAAGTCCTCCGCCCGGTAAAGCACCACGTCACGCGCCGCGGCACTTTCGGGAATCATGAAGACCTCGCCCGCAATCTCGAAGACCTGCGGGTAGGACAGATGATGCGGCTCCTCGATCACCGGCTTCGGGACGGAGAAGCAGCCATCCGCCATCAGTTCGGCCACGGAAATGATGCCGTAACCCTTCGCATAGGGAAATTCCTCGACGAAAAGATAATGGCGGTCTTCGCGCTCGAACACGAAGGGATCGGCATAAAAGCGCGTGCCGTCGTCGGGGAGCGTGACGAACGGCGCGCCCTCCACTTTCGCCGCTTCCGCCACACCCGGCCCGTCGACCTGCCGGTAAGCGACCTGCCAATAGAAGGGCCGCTTGCCGCGGCTGATTTTCTCTCGGCAGCGCTTCACCGCGCCCGCCGCGACGGAACGCAGGTAGGCGCCGAGGAACCGGTGCTCCGGCTCGCGCGCGATCTCGCCGTCAAGCGGCGCCAGCCTGCCGGCGAAATGGCGGGCGGCGCCCTGCAGGGTCAGGGATATGGCGCCCGACAGCAGCGTGTCGCAGGCGCGTGACAGCCAGATGGGATCGCCCGGCATCGGCAGGCCCCGGCCGACGGCCACGCCGTCGAGACGGGTGACGAGAACCGGCGCCTGACGGCTGGCGAGCATCGCGGCCACGCCTCGGGACAGGTCCGTCTGCCCGCAGATATCGATCGTCAGGACAGGCGCGTCCTGCGGTCCGGCAGCGCCTGTCAGGTCGATGACGAGGTCGGCGGCGCCGGCGCCGGTTTCCGGCAGCGGCAGCGTCCGGCTGGCAAGCGAGGGACCGAATCGCAGCGACTCGATGCGCAAAATCGTATCGAGGCAGCGTCCCCGAGCCTTGAAACCGTCGATGTATCGTATCGAAACGGCCGCACCCCTTGAGTTAAGGCGCTCGACGAGAGCCTTCTCCCAAAGTCGTGCCATTTCTGGACGGCAGATAATTAAAATATTACCTAAAATGGAACGTCTCATACAAGGACACTTTTACTTTTGATTTTCTCGAAATGCCATGCAATGAAGCACATCTATGTCATTATGAACATAGAATTTTCGCGTTAATCATATCCTTAATTTCCCAAGAACTTAACGCGATCCGCCGCTACTATCAGGCCAATGCCGAAACTGAGTTAACGTGACGTAAACCTTTAAGCTGGCCGGGGCCGGGAAAATGAATATCCACGCCAATATACCGATCCCGCCCAAGCGGCGACTGCTGATCGTCTTCGGCACCCGCCCGGAGGCGCTGAAATGCTTTCCGGTCGCCAAGGCGGCCCTTGCCCATCCCGGCTTTGCCACCGAGATCTGCGTGACCGCGCAGCACCGCGAAATGGTCGACCAGGTCATCGGCCTGACCGGCCTGCCGGTCGATTACGACCTGAACATCATGCAGCCCGGCCAGACGCTGTCCGACGTCACCTCGCGCGTGCTGCTCGGCATGGCGGACGTCCTCGACAGGGCAAAGCCCGACATCGTCATGGTGCAGGGCGATACGACCACGGCAATGACGGCGGCGCTGGCAGCCTTTTACCGGCGCATCCCGGTCGCGCATATCGAGGCCGGGCTTCGAAGCCACAACATCGCCTCGCCGTTCCCCGAGGAGCTGAACCGCAAGATCGCGGGCGAGATCGCCACCTGGCACTTCGCGCCGACGCCCGAGGCGCGCGACAACCTGATCGCCGAAGGCAAGCGGCCCGACAGCATCTTCGTCACCGGCAACACCGTCATCGATACGCTCTTGCATTTCTCCGCGGCGATGGATGCCGATGCGGCGCTCGCGACTAAGCTTTCGTCGCACTTCCCGTTCCTGGACAAGAGCCGGAAGCTCATCCTCGTCACCGGCCACCGCCGCGAGAACTTCGACGGCGGGATCGACCGGATCTGCACCGCGCTCTCCATGCTTGCGGCGCGCGGCGACGTGCAGATCGTCTACCCCGTCCATCCCAATCCGAACGTCCGGGCCACCGTCACCGAAAAGCTCGGCGGCGCTGCCAATATCCACCTGATCGAGCCGCAGGAATACCTGCCCTTCCTTTACCTGCAGAAGCAGAGCCATCTGGTGCTGACCGACAGCGGCGGCGTGCAGGAAGAAGCTCCCTCGCTCGGCAAGCCGGTGCTGGTGATGCGGGAGAATACCGAGCGGCCCGAGGGCGTGGCGGCGGGCACCGCCCGGCTGGTCGGCACCGATATCAACACGATCCTGTCCAATGCCGGCCGGCTTTTGGATGACGAAGCCGCCTATCGCGGCATGTCCGAACGGCACAATCCCTATGGCGACGGCAAGGCGGGAACACGCATCATCGAGGAGTTGCTACGACATGTCTGAAATTACAAGCGTCTGTGTCATCGGCATGGGATATATCGGGCTTCCCACCTGCGCCATCTTCGCAAGCCGCGGCTTCGACGTGACGGGTGTCGATGTCAATGAAACCGTCGTCGAGAAGGTCAATCGCGGCGAAATCCATATCGTCGAGCCGGATCTCGACGGCCTGATCCAGAAGGTCGTCGCCACCGGAAGGCTCAAGGCGCGCACCACGCCTATCTCAGCCGACGCCTATGTCATCGCGGTTCCGACGCCGCTCGGTAGCGACCTCAAGCCGGATGTCAGCTATGTCTTCGCGGCCGCGCGCAGCATCGCGCCGGTCTTGCGAAAAGGCGATCTCGTGGTGCTGGAATCGACCTCGCCCGTCGGCACGACCCGCGCCATGACGAGCCTGCTCGCCGAGCTGCGGCCCGACCTCACCTTCCCGCTCACCGACGGCGACAGGGCGGATATCATGGTCGCCTATTCCCCGGAGCGGGTCCTGCCCGGCAAGGTCCTGACGGAACTCGTTAACAACGACCGGTCGATCGGCGGGCTGTCGGCGGCATCGTCCCGGCGGGCCGTCGCCCTTTACGGAAGCTTCGTCGCCGGCGATCTGTTCGTCACCGCCGCCGAGAGCGCCGAGTTGGTGAAGCTCACGGAAAACGCCTTTCGCGATGTCAACATCGCCTTCGCCAACGAGCTTGCCGCCGTCTGCCAGACGCTGTCGCTGAACGTGTGGGAGGTGATCGACCTCGCAAACCGGCATCCGCGCGTCAACATCCTGCAGCCCGGCCCCGGCGTCGGCGGCCATTGCATCGCGGTCGATCCTTACTTCATCATCGACGCCGCACCGGACGTCACGCCCCTGATGCAGGCCGCACGCCGCATCAACTCCGAGCGCCCGGCCTCTGTCGTGCGCGACATCGAGACACTGATCGCCGAAACCGGCAAGAAGACGGTCGCCTTCCTCGGCCTGAGCTTCAAGCCGAATATCGACGACATGCGCGAAAGCCCGGCGGTCGAAGTGGTCGAGCGCCTGGCCGGACGATCCGACCTCAAGCTTCTCGCTGCCGAGCCGAACGTGCGGCAATTGCCCCGCGAGCTGAGGGACAAGGGCATCGTCTTCACCGACGCGCTGACCGCTATCGACGAGGCGGACATCGTCGTGCTGCTCGTCGACCACCGGCAGTTCAATTTCATCGACCCGGAAGCGCTGAAAGGCAAGGCGCTCGTCGATACGCGCGGCCTGTGGACCTGGCGCAAGGCGCGCAAGCCGGATGCGCGCATCGAAGGCAGGGCGATACGCCTGGTGGACGCGAGGGAACTGGCGGCATGAATGCGCACAACAGAGAGTGGTCGCAGCATCCCTTGCTGCACAGCCGGCGCGGGGAGTTTCTCGGAACGCCGATCCATGCCCTGACGATGCAGGAAACGCTTTCGATCGCCGACGAGGCGATGGCGAACGGCCGCCCTCTCCATCACATCGTGGTCAACGTCTCCAAGCTCGTCAACATGCGCAAGAACGACGAGCTTCGCGAGGACGTGATCAGCGCCGACATCATCAACGTCGACGGCAAGGGGGTTCTCTGGGGCGCCCGGCTTTTCGGGCATTCCCTTCCTGAAAGGGTAACCGGCATCGACGTCATGACGAACCTCTTCCGCCTCTGCGAAGAGCGCGGCTACCGCCCCTTCCTTCTCGGCGCCGAGCGGGACGTACTCGACGCGGTCCTACGCCGGCTTGGCGCAGTCCATCCCCGTCTTTCGGTCGCCGGCGCGCAGGACGGTTATTTTCGCGAGGATCAGGAGGCGGCGATCGTCGATGCGATCAATGCATCCGGTGCCGATTGCCTGTTCGTCGCCATGCCGACGCCGCGCAAGGAGCGGTTCCTGAAGAAATACCGCAAGGAGCTGAAGCCGAATTTCGTCATGGGCGTCGGCGGCAGCTTCGACGTCTATGGTGGCAAGGTGGCACGGGCGCCGAAGATCGTTCAGGCCATGGGCCTGGAGTGGCTTTTCCGCGTCGCGCAGGAGCCGAAGCGCCTCTGGCGCCGCTACTACGAAACCAACACGACCTATGCCGCCCTGCTGTGGCAGGAATTCTGGGGATGCCGGAGCCGGCGCTAGAGCGTTTCATCTTTTAACGGAACCATATCCGGCATTTTCGAGATAGTTTTGGCATTCGGCGGGCTGGATGGTTTCGACCAGCCTGCCGATATGACGCCATGTGTCGTCGATGGTGCGCT
>Ga0153956_1000901_pt1 | contig 29727 bp, 27 predicted proteins | sample TSFL040MetaG_FD_104704 | JGI IMG/M metagenome (GOLD analysis project Ga0153956, IMG submission 104704) | Attine ant fungus gardens microbial communities from Florida, USA - TSFL040 MetaG | ecosystem: Host-associated > Fungi > Mycelium > Unclassified | place: USA: Florida, Wekiwa Springs... | reverse complement strand
TAACGGCAGGCGCGGCCTGCGCATCCGCGCCGAAGCGGCATGGCGCGCGGCATGTCCGGGTCGCGTCACCATCCTGCGCCTTGCCGGCATTTACGGCCCCAGCCGCAATGCCCTGCGCAATCTACAAGAGGGGCGCGCGCGCCGGATCGTCAAACCCGGACAGGTCTTCAACCGCATTCATGTCGATGACGTCGCGCAGGCAATATCCGCCGCTCTTGCCGGCCCGAAAGCCGGTATCTGGAATGTCTGCGACGACCAGCCCGCACCTCCGCAGGACGTCGTGACCTATGCCGCCGAGCTGATGGGCACCGCACCGCCCCCGCTTCAGGATTTCGCCGGCGCCGACCTCACCCCGATGGCGCGCAGCTTCTACGCGTCGAACAATCGCGTCGCCAATGCGCGCCTGAAGCAGGAACTCGGAATTCGCCTCGTCCATCCGGATTATCGAAGCGGCCTGAATGCATTGTGGAGTGCGGGCGAAGGCCGCTTCCTTCACCTCTCCCCACCGGGGAGAGGTCGGCCGGCGAAGCCGGGCGGGTGAGGAAGCAACGCAAACGCTGGGAGCGTGAAGACCCCCTCACCCGTGCGCAAGAGCACGCGACCTCTCCCCGGTGGGGAGAGGTGAAGGAACAGCATGCAACGCGTCTGGGACTCGTGAACTTCCGCCGCGTTGCTCAATAACCGAGCGCCATGCCGTCCTTGCGGTGATCCGAGGCGCCGAGAAGCACGCCGCGCTGGTGATCGATCCGGATCGCCTGACAGCCGCCGATGCCGGTGTCCATCATCTGCAGTGTGTGGCCGCGCGCCGCGAGGTCGTTACGCACCGCTTCCGGAATCGTACTTTCGAGCTGCAGCACATTGTTGGTCGCGAAGGAGCGCCCGGCTTCGGCGGCTTCCTGAATATCCATCTTCAGATCGAGTACATTGGAGATGAACTGCGCGTGGCCGGTGGCCTGATAATGGCCGCCCATCACGCCGAACGGCATCACGGCACGGCCGTCCTTCATCAGCATGCCCGGAATGATCGTGTGCATCGGCCGCTTGCGCGGACCGAGCGAATTCACATGACCCGGCTTGGCGCGGAAACTCCAGCCGCGGTGATGCAGCAGCACGCCCGACTTCTTGGCGTAAATGCCGCTGCCGAACGGGCCGAACAGCGAATTGATGAACGACACCGCATTGAGGTCGCGGTCGACCACGGTGAGATACACGGTGTCCTTGTGGATGACGCTGTCCCACGCATCTTCCGGCGAAGCTTTTTTCATGTCGATCCTGCCGCGCAGGTCGCCGATGAACTGGTCGGACAGGAAGCGCTCGACATCGGTCTTGGCGACGGCCGGATCGCAGAAATACGCATCGCGGGTGCGATAGGCCGCCTTGGTCGCTTCGGCCAGCACATGAATGCGGTCGGCCGCGCTCAGGTTCTTGATGTCATAGCCGGCCAGGATGCGCAGGATCATCAGCGCCACGAGGCCCTGCCCGTTGGGCGGAATTTCGGTGACGTCATGGCCCTGATAATCGGTCGAGATCGGCGTCACGTAATCCGAACGCTGCGCGTCGAAATCGTCCGCCTCGTGAGCGCCGCCGACAGCGCGCAGCGTGGTGATGATATCATCCGCCACCTGGCCCTGATAAAAGCCGTTGCGGCCCTCGCGCGCGACACGGCGCAGCGTGGCGGCGAGCGCCGGCTGCACGCGCTTGTCGCCCACCGCCGGCGCATTGCCGCCCGGCAGGTACTGCGCCGCGCAATCCGCATGCGTCTCCAACTTGCGCCGCCATTTGGCCCAATCGGCCGACACGCGCGGCGTGATGAGGAAGCCGTTTTCCGCCGCGTCGATGGCCGCAGCGAACACTTCGGCCAGCGGCTTGCTGCCGTGATCCTTGCTCAGCGTGCACCAGGCATCGATGGCGCCCGGCACGGTGACGGTCTCGACACAGGTTTCCGGAATGTCGCGGGCTCCGCTATCGGCGTATTTCCCGGAATCGATCCTCGCCGGGGTGCGGCCGGAGCCGTTCAATGCGATCGGAGCGCCGCCCTTCGGCGAATACAGCGCGAAACAATCTCCGCCGATGCCGGTCATGGCGGGATCGACCACGCATTGCACCGCAACCGCCGCCAGCGCCGCATCGATCGCATTGCCGCCGGACTTCAGCATCTCCACCGCGGCAAGCGTTGCCTGCGGATGCGACGTCGCAGCCATCCCGTGCTCGGCAACGGCGACGGAACGGGCAACGGTCATGAAGTCACGCATGATGGTCCTCTATCGGTTGGCGAGCCATAATCTGTGCCTCCCCATACATCCAGCACCGGCATTTGTGAATGCGGCGTGACGAACAAAAGAGGAAGCGCTCGCTTTGTCGCCTGGCTGATGAGCGCGCCACAATCTCCCATCCTCATCCTGAGGAGCGCCCGCAGGGCGCGTCTCGAAGGATGGCTGCAAGCTCGAGGATCGCTGTCATCTCATGGTTCGAGACGCACGCCTTCGGCGCGCTCCTCACCATGAGGGTCGGAGTGAAGCCTTCACCCCACCTGCCGCTTCTGATCCGACCAGTACGTCGCACGGATCGCCTTTTTGTCGATCTTGCCGAGCGGCGTCTGCGGCAGGGCATCCACGAAGGCGATCTGCTTGGGGGCATGGAGGCTGCCCTTGCGTTCCTTCACCAGTGCAATCAGTTCTTCCTCGGTGGCACTGGAATCGCGCCGGCGCACCACCAGCGCGAACACGCTCTCGCCCCACTTTTCATCAGGCACGCCGATCACCGCCGCCATGCCCACCGCCGGATGCTCCGACAGCGTATCCTCGATCTCGCGCGGATAGACGTTGAAACCGCCGGACACGATCATGTCCTTCTTGCGATCGACGATATAGAGCCGGCCTTCCTCGTCGGCGCGCGCGATATCGCCGGTATGCAGCCAGCCGCCGGTCAGCGTCTGTGCGGTCTGCTCGGGCTGCTTCCAGTATTCCGCCATCACCAGCGGCCCGCGCGCGCAGATCTCGCCGGGCTGGCCGGGTGCGACGTCGTTGTTGTCGTCGTCGAGCAGGCGCACCTGACACGATGCGGTGGGAAAACCGCAAGCCTCGAACAGTTCCGGCCGCGCAAGATCATGATCGCGCTTCGGCAGCGTGGCGATGGGATAGCATTCGGTCTGGCCGTAAAGCTGCGAGAACACCTGTCCGAACCGTTCGATCCCTTCGCGCAGCCGATTCGGCGACATCGCCGAGGCGCCGTAAAGCAGCAGTTCGAGCGACGACAGATCGTGCTTGTCGATGCCGGGATGATCGAGCACGCCGTAGATCATGGTCGGCACCATCAGCGTGAAATTGATGCGCTCCTTGGCGATGGTGGCGAGCAGGACGTCGGGATCGAACTTGTCGAGCAGATGCACGGTGCCGCCACGCAGCAGCGTCGGCACCACATTGGTCCCCGACACATGGCTGATCGGTGCCACCGCGAGATAGCGCGGCGTGCCCGGCAGCTCGAATTCGCTGAGCACGCTGGCGGACATCGCCGCCACCGCGCCGGACGAGCGCAACACGCCTTTCGCGCGGCCGGTGGTGCCGCCCGTATAGTTCAGCGACGCGATCATGTGAGGCTGCGACAGATCGACGATGGCGGCCGTGCCACCCGCTTCGATCGCCGCGAGCGCATCCCTGCCGTAAGGCGCAGGCCCGAGCGTGAGAATCTTCAGGTCCGGCAATGCCGCCTGCAACTCGGCGCCGCGCGCGAGATAATGCGAACTGTCGAGCACCAGCACGACGGTTTCGGAATCTTCCAGCTGAAAGCGATGCGCCTCGGCCGAGCCGAGTCCATGCAGCGAGGTCACCTTGGCCCCCAGGCCCTGCGCGGCGACGCCGAAACACCAGGTCTCCGCGCGGTTCGAGGTGAGCAGCGCGACGGTGCTCGTCGGCACGACACCGCTTGCCGCCAGCAGACGCTGCGCCCGCGCGACGTAATCCAGCGTCGCCGCGCCCGTCCATTCCACCGTCTTCGTCTTGAAGGCGATGCCGCGGCCGTGCCGCCGCAACGCTCGCGTCGTCAGTTCGAAATTGGTGGGAGATTCATGCACGGTCATGCGGTCGCCCTCTTCTTAGCCGGAGGCTTAGATCAGGCGACGCAGCGTCGCCTCGCGTGCAGCATGATATTGATCGCGCGTGCGCGCAACCAGCTTGGCGACGGGCTCGATGGCATGGACGCCGGAGACTGAATGCCCTGCGCTCCAGGTATCGCGCCAGCGTTTCACGCCGGAGGTACCGCTGCGGCCATAAAGCGCGTCGGCGCGCTCTTTGGTCATGTCGGTCGGCAGGTTGTTCGGATCGAGGCCTGCGGCGATAATGGACGGGATCAAGGTATTGGTCTCAAGCCCGGTGAAAGCGCGCGACAGCAGGATGTCATCCAGTTCCGACGCCACCAGCATCGCCTTGTAATCCGGTTCCGCCATACTCTCATCAGTGGCGATGAACTTGGTGCCCATATAGCTGAGATCGCAGCCCAGCACTTCGGCGGCGAACACCGCCTCGCCGTCCGGGATACCGCCGGCGAGCACGACCGGGCCATCCCAGAACGCGCGCACCGCACGCGCGAAGGCAAAGCCGTTGACCCAGCCGGTCTGCCCGCCCGCGCCGGCCGTGAGCAGGATCAGCCCATCGACGCCCGCCGCCACCGCCTTCTTTGCATGGCGGATCGAGGCGACATCGGCGAACACCATGCAGCCGGCTTCGTGCAGCGGCGGCACCACCGCATCGGGCGGGCCGACGCTGGTGATCGCCATCTCGCAGCCCTGGCGGATCACCGCTGCCACATCCTCCCGCAGTGCCTCGCGGCGAATGATCAGGTTCGGGCAGAACGGCGCATCTTCAGGCCCCAGCGCATCCGCGATCCGCGCCAGCCATGCGGCGAACTCCGCATCGCTCCGGCAATTCGCCGTGGGGAACGCACCGATGACGCCGGCCCTGCAGGCCGCGATGACGAGTTCAGGCCCGGACACGCGAAACATCGGCGCCGCAATGACCGGCACCGACAGGCGCGGGCGGATGGTTTGCGCAAAGCGCGCGGCGGCAGCCTTGCCGGCACGCTCCGCCATCAGGCGGCCACCGCCGACTGCGCGGCAACGCATACCGACCCGGACGGACGTTTCGGAAAGATCGACGGCAACGACATTCGGCTTCCATCCCGTTTTGAGTTTGACGGGATGATAGCGGGAAATACGGGAGATCAACCCTTCAAATATTCAGGATGGGGGCGGCTCTCAAGACACGCCGCAACGCCTGCATGGACAGCATCCCGGAACAACGTCCGGGATAATGTCCATGCATGCCGGCGCAGGTCACTCCGCCGGCGTCGACGCCGGTTGCGCAGCTTGCGCGCCGGCCGCTTTCGCTCCGCCAGGGAATACCTTGCGGACCAGCACATAGAGCACCGGCACCATGAAGATGCCCAGCACGGTGGCCGTGACCATACCGCCGGCGACGCCGATACCGATCGCGTTCTGGCTCGCCGACCCCGCGCCGGTCGCCACCGCCAGCGGCAGCACGCCGAGCACGAAGGCCATCGACGTCATCAGGATCGGCCGCAGACGCTGCCGTGCGGCATGCAAGGTCGCTTCGATCAGCGACTTACCCTGTTGCTGCTGCTCGATGGCGAATTCGACAATCAGAATCGCGTTCTTCGCCGACAGGCCGATGGTGGTGAGCAGGCCGACCTGGAAATAGACGTCGTTGTTCTGGCCGAACAGGGTCGCGGCGCCGAGCGCGCCGAGAATGCCGATCGGCACCGACAGCATGACGGCGAACGGGATCGACCAGCTCTCATAGAGCGCGGCCAGGCTGAGGAACACGATCAGCACCGAGATCGAGTAGAGAGACAGTGTCTGGCTGCCGGTCAGGCGTTCCTGGAACGACAGGCCGGTCCATTCATGCGTATAGCCCGGCGGCAGTTTCTTCATCAGCTCGTCCACGGCGAGCATCGATGTGCCCGAACTGACGCCCGGCGCCGCCTGGCCCTGGATTTCCACCGCCGAGACGCCGTTATAGCGTTCCAGGCGCGGCGAGCCGTAACTCCAGCGGCTGGTGGCGAACGCCGAGAACGGCACCATCGCCCCCGACGAATTGCGCACATACCACCGGCCGATGTCGTTGGTGTCCATGCGGAATGGCGCATCGCCCTGCACATACACCTGCTTGACGCGGCCGCGGTCGATGAAGTCGTTGACATAGGCGCCGCCCCACGCCGCCGACAGCGTGGCGTTGAGATCGCTCAGATTGATTCCGAGCGCCGTTGCCTTGGCCTGATCGATATCGAGATTGAATTGCGGCGTATCGTCCTGGCCGTTCGGACGCGCCTGCGCCACACGCTTGTCCTTGCCGAGCAGGCCGAGCAATTCATTTCGTGTCTTCAGCAGCTCCTCATGACCGGCGGCTCCGGCATCCTGCAGATAGAAGTCGAAGCCCGAGGCATTGCCGAAGCCCGGCAGCGACGGCGGCAGGATCGCGAACGCCATCGCATCGCGGATCTTCGAGAACGCCGCCATGGCGCGCGCGGCAACCATCTGCGCGGACTGGGCGTGTTCCTTACGCTCCGCAAACGGCTTCAGGCTGACGAAGGCAAGACCGACATTCTGGCCCTGGCCGGCGAAGGAGAAGCCGCGCACCGTGAACACGCCTTCCACGGTGTCCTTCTCGTTGTCCATATACTGGTGCTCGACCTGCTTGATGACGTCGAGTGTCCGGCCCGCGGTGGCGCCGACCGGCAGTTGCACCAACGCGATGACGATGCCCTGGTCCTCGTCGGGCAGGAACGATGTCGGCAACCGCACGAACAGGAACGCCACGCCCACCACTACCGCGGCGAACGCCAGCAGCGCACTCGCCGACCGCTTCACCAGCGATGCGGTGACCGACTGATAGCCATTTCCGGTGCGATCGAAATTGCGATTGAACCAGCCGAAAAAGCCGCCCTTCTCGTGATGACGTGTGTCCGGCTTCTTCAGGATCGTCGCGCACAGCGCCGGCGTCAGGATCAACGCCACCAGCACCGACAGCACCATCGCCGACACGATGGTCAGCGCGAACTGGCGGTAGATGATGCCCACCGAACCGCCGAAAAAGGCCATCGGCACGAACACGGCGGAGAGCACGACGCCGATGCCCACCAGCGCGCCGGTGATCTCGTTCATCGACTTCTCCGTCGCCTCGCGCGGCGACAGTCCTTCTTCCTCCATCACGCGCTCGACATTCTCCACCACCACGATGGCGTCGTCGACCAGCAGGCCGATGGCCAGCACCATGGCGAACATGGTCAGCGTGTTGATGGAATATCCGGCGATCGACAGCACGCCGAAGGTGCCGAGCAGCACCACCGGCACCGCGATGGTCGGGATGATGGTGGCGCGCCAGCTCTGCAGGAACAGGAACATGACGAGGAAGACCAGCACGATCGCCTCGACCAGCGTGTGCACCACCTTCTCGATGGAGAGTTTCACGAACGGCGTGGTGTCGTAGGGATAGATCACCTTCAGCCCCGCCGGCATGTTCGCCGTGAGCTGGCCGATGCGCTTTCTCACGCCCTCCGAGGTCGCCACCGCATTGGCGCCGGTGGCAAGGCTGATGCCGAGGCCGGCCGCCGGCTTGCCGTTGTAGCGCGCCACGATGTCATAGGTCTTGGAGCCGAGCTCGACCCGCGCGACATCCTTGATGCGCACGGTCTGGCCCGACACCGAGGTGCGCAGGATGATGTCCTGGAACTGCTCGATGGTCTGCAGACGGCTCTGCGAGGTGATGGTCGCATTGAGCTGCTGGCCATCCACCGCCGGCAGGCCGCCGAGCTGGCCCGCGGTCACCTGCGTATTCTGCGCCTGGATCGCCTGGGTGACGTCTCCCGGCATCAGGTTGTATTTCGTCATCTTCTCGCTATCGAGCCAGATGCGCATGGCGTATTCGGCGCCGAACAACTGCACCTGACCGACGCCGGAGACGCGGCTGATCGGTTCGTTGATCGAGCTCGCCACATAGTCGGCGATGTCGCTCGCGGTCATCGAGCCGTCTTCGGAGACGAAGCCGAGCACCATCAGGAAGCTGGACGACGACTTCACCACCTTCAGGCCCTGCTGCTGCACCACTTGTGGCAGCAGCGGCATCGCGAGCTGAAGCTTGTTCTGCACCTGCACCTGGGCGATGTCGGCATTCGCCTCGTTGGTGAAGGTGATCGAGATCTGCACCACGCCGGTCGATGTCGAATAGGACGACATGTATTGCAGATAGTCGACGCCCGTCATGTTCTGCTCGATGACCTTGGTCACCGAGTTCTCGGCCGTCTGCGCGTTCGCGCCCGGATAATTCGCGGTGATGGTGATCACCGTCGGCGCGATCTGCGGATACTGGGCGATCGGCAGCTTCAGGATCGCGAGCAGGCCGCCGAACATGATGAGGATCGCCAGAACCCAGGCGAAGATCGGCCTCTTGATGAAGAAATGCGACATGGCCGATCAGTCCTTGCGCGTCGCGGCGTTATTCCCCGCACTCGCCTGCTTGCCCGGCGTCACGGTGAGGCCCGTGGCCGGATCGACGGTCACGTCGGTCGTCTTGGCGATGGCGCCCGGCCGCACCTTCTGCAGTCCATCGAGAATGACGCGGTCGCCGTCCCTGGCCCCGTCATCGACCAGCCAGTTGGTGCCGACGGCCTGCGCGACTTTCAACGTCCGCTGCTCGACCTTGCCGTCCTTGTCGACGAACATGGCGACCGCCTCGCCGCGCGGATTGCGCGACACCGCGCGCTGCGGAATCAGGATCGCCTTCGGATCGACGCCGGCGATCACCCGCGCCCGCACATACATGCCCGGCAGCAGGTTGCGATCCGGATTGGCGAAGACCGCGCGCGTGCTGACCGACCCCGTCGTTTCATTGACGCTCGAATCGGTGAAGCCGAACTTGCCCTTCTGCGGATGGACCTTGCCGTTTTCGAGCATGAGTTCGATTTCGACACCGCCGCTCGGCCGCTGCAATCGCCCGCTGGCGAGTTCGGCGCGAATGCGGTCCATTTCCGACGTCGCCTGATCGAGGTCGACATAGACCGGATCGAGCTGCTGGATCGTGGTCATCGCATTGGCCTGGCTCGCCGTCACCAGCGCGCCCGGCGTGATGGTCGATTTTCCGATCCGCCCCGAAATCGGCGCCAGCACTTTGGTGCGATCGAGCGCAATCGCCGCGGTGTCGCGATTGGCCTCCGCCGATTTCAGATCGGCCTCGCCCTGCTTGAAGGTCGCAACGGCATCATCGACGTCCTGCTGGCTTGCCGCGTTGGTTTTCAGCAACTGCGTCTTGCGTTCGGCCTTGAGGCGAACGCTGGTCAGGTTCGCTTGCGCCTTCAGCACGGCGGCTTCGGCGCTTTCCAGCGCGGCCTGATACTGCACCGGATCGATCTGGTAGAGCAGTTCGCCTTCCTTCACTTCGGCGCCTTCGGTGAAGACGCGCTTCATCAGAATGCCGGTGACCTGCGGACGGACTTCGGACACCTGATAAGCAACCACGCGCCCCGGCAGCAGCGTCGAAATCGACGCCTCCTGCGGTCGCAGCGTCATCACGCCGACTTCCGGGGGCGGCGGCGCCTTCGCTTCCGATGTGGGCTTCCCGCATCCGGCCAGCGCAAACAGACTGATAAGAACCAGCGGGCGAGCGATTCCAAATGTCATTGTCATCCTCAATGCAAAACGACGCCCGCCATCCGCGCTGTCCGGCGAATGAAGCGACCGTGAGAATTTTTTGGGAAACCCTCTGGTTTCCGTGGCGGAAACTTTCTAGTTTCCTTCAGCGAAGTCAAGCGTCCAGTGAAAAAAGGTCCACACAGGCACTTACCTGGCCGCGCTCGTAACGGAATGAACGTTCAATGGTTGCACCGTCAAGCGCCCGGAGAGTGCAGGGCCCCGTTTTGTCGCATCAACATGGCTCAAGCGTGTCTTCCCCGGCGACCGCCCCATCCGTTGAGCGCATGGCGCAACTGCTGGCCATTGCCAAAACGACATTTGGGAACAAGGGATTCGCAGCCACCACCATGGACGACATCGCCGGCGCCGCCGGCATGTCGAAAAAGACGCTCTACAAACTGTTCGACAGCAAAAGCGACCTGTTCCGCGCCATGCTGACGGGTAATCTGCGGCGGTTCGATTTTTCCGCCTCCGTGCCCGGCACGGGAACCGCGATCGACGAGTTGCGGGATGCCCTGCGCCACATTGCCGACATGGTCTTCACGCCGGACGAGATCGCGCTGCATCGCCTGCTCATCGCGGAACGCAAGCAGTCGCCGGACCTTACGGCGATCTTTACCGATGTGATCTTCAACAGCAGCGGCGCGGGCATCGTCACCCACGTCAAGCGCGTCCGTCTGCGGCCGGAGTTGCGCGACGTCCCGGTCAAAACCGTGGCGGACATGATGCTCGGGGCCGTATTCAGCAACGACCATTTCCGCCTGATGGTGGATGCCGATTACCGCATCGATCGCCGCGCCCTGAACAAACGCATCGATCTGGCGATCGCGACGTTTTGCGAGGAAGCAGCAGATGTGGGGTAGCGCCGGCGCGCCATTCCCTGCCTGTCATCGCCACCGTTAACTGGGCCGCCCGCTTTCGCGGGTGACGACAAGCGGAGTGCATGGTACGATGACCACCATACCCCCGCCCCAATTTCTTAACCTAATGCTCACCATGGCGCGGCACATTGCGCCATCGCGCAGCATGCCGCTGCGTGCGACCGGACGGGCATGCCATGTTCCAGACGTTCCTGCGCGCACGCGCCCAGACCTATCTGCGCAACATCGTCGGCGAGCGCGAATTCCGCGCCCGCTCGCCGGAACGCGATGCCGAGACCGATCGGGAGCGCTTCGATTTCGTGATGGGCGCCATCGACCAGGCGCTGTCGAGCGCCGAGGCCGAACACGCCGGCCTGACCAAGCGCGTCGATGACGTGCTCGCCCGCGCCGCCGTCACCTTCGGCAACGGTGATGACGAATACCTGACCCGCGAACAGCTCGACAGCCATCACCTCGATCTGTTCGAAACTGAAATCAACAACGGCCAGCGCCGTCTGCGCGAACTCACCGCGAGCATTTCGAACTTCAAGTTTCTGAAAGACGCCGTCCAGTCGCGCTTTCCGGACCGCATGGCGCAGAGGTCCGACAACGCCGCTTAGATCATGAGCAGGCTTGTTTGATTGTCTCGCGTTCCGGACGCAGTGCGACCTATTTCGGCCGCACGCTCTGATCGCCGCCCGGGCTCCCCGGCGGCGGGATCACCGGGGTATTGCTGCTGTCCGGGTTCGGCGCGGGAGCCCGCATGGCGGGATCGACATTGCTCGGCGGACACAGCACGCCGTTGGAGTTTGCGAGCTTGTCACCGAGATTTTCCCGACTCTTTCCCGTCGTCGTGCCGGGCTCGATGCTGCCTTGCAGTGTCGTCTGCGGCAGCGTGCAATTCGCATCGGGACGATCAGCCGCCGGCGGTGCGGTCCGGGGAGGCGGAGTCGATGGCGTCGGCGGCGCCTGTGCCATGGCAATGCCGGAACCCGCGATCACGAAACCCGCGATGAGAAGCGTCTGGTTAATCCTCATGAGCGGGAAACAACCGACGCCGCCGGACGTTCCCTTGCGCCGGAGGATCGATCAGGCTTTCACGTAACGGATCAGCGAAAAATGCCCCATCGGCGGCATCGGTCGCCGCTCCGCGAGCGTGACGCCGCCATGCGCCCGCGCCCAGTTCACCAGCCGCACCCATGGAAATTCAGGCCGCCAGCCGAGCCGTCGCGCCAGCGGCGCGAAGGCCAGTTCGAACATCCTGCGCGCGCCGCTTTCGGCGCCGATGTGGTTGACGAGAATGAGTTCGCCGCCGGGCTTCAGCACGCGGATGAAATCATCGAGCGTGGCTTCGGGGTCCGGCACCGCGGTGATGACATATTGCGCCACCACGGCATCGAAATGATTGTCGGGAAATGCGAGGTTCTTCGCATCCATCACCGCCAGCGCCTCGACATTGGCGAGATTGTGCGCACGCACGCGCTCATGCGCCTTGCGCAGCATCGGCTCGGAGATATCGACGCCGCAGATGCGCGTCGTCGGTGCGTAGTCCACCAGCGACAATCCGGTGCCGACGCCGACATCGAGAATACGCCCGCCGATGCGATCGGCCTCGATGATGGTCGACTGCCGGCCGGGATCGAACACCTTGCCGAACACCATGTCGTAGATCGGCGCCCAGCGCCCGTAAGCCTTGGCGACTCCCGCGCGGTCGATATCCCCAGCCATGCCCAGCCCGAATGTCCTGTCTTGAAGATCTTGCCTTGAATGCCCTTATGCGCGCATCGCTGCGACGTCGGGGACATTAGCATTGCGCGCGGACGCGCCCAACGCGCTTTTCGCCATCGCGCTCTTGATGAAGCCGCCGCCGAGCACGCGGGCCTGACCGCTTTGCGCGTCATAGAACACGCAAGCCTGACCGGGCGACACGCCCTCCTCGCCGCCGACGAGTTCGACCTCATAGCCGCCGTTCACGGCGCGCAGCCAGGCCGGTTGCGGCGGACGCGTCGAACGCACGCGGACGAAGATTTCAAGACCGTCGCCGATGGCGCGATCGATCGAACCGCCGCCGATCCAGTTGACGTCGCGCAGCGCGATGCGATGCATGCGCAGCGCCTCGCGCGGACCGACGACGACACGGCGCGTGTCCGCATCGAGCCGGACCACATAGAGCGGCGCCGACGCTGCGATGCCGAGACCGCGGCGCTGGCCGACGGTGAAATGCGCGATGCCGTGATGGCGGCCGATCGCATGCCCCTCCATATCGACGATATCGCCGGGCTCCATCGCATTCGGCTTCAGGCGTTCGATGATGTCGGTATAGCGGCCGGTCGGCACGAAGCAGATATCCTGGCTGTCCTGCTTGTCGGCCACCGACAGGCCGAACTGCCGCGCCAGTTCGCGCGTCTGCGGCTTGCTCATGTCGCCGAGCGGGAAACGGAGATAATCCAGTTGCTCCTGCGTCGTGGCGAACAGGAAATAGCTCTGGTCGCGATCGCTGTCCGCCGCGCAGACCATGCTGCGCGAGCCGTCAGGCAGGCGGCGCGACGCCACATAGTGTCCGGTTGCCAGCGCCTGCGCGCCGAGTTCGCGCGCGGTGGCGAGGAGATCCTTGAACTTCACCGAGCGATTGCACTCGATGCACGGCACCGGCGTCTCGCCCAAAGCATAGCTGGCGGCGAAGTTGTCGATCACCTGCTCGCGAAACTTGGACTCATAGTCGAGGACGTAATGCGGAATGCCGATCCGCTCGGCCACATCACGCGCGTCATGAATGTCACGCCCGGCGCAGCACGCGCCCTTGCGATGGATCGCGGCGCCATGGTCGTAAAGCTGCAGCGTGATGCCGACGACATCGTAGCCCTGGGACTTCAACAGCGCAGCCGTCGCCGACGAGTCGACACCGCCGGACATGGCGACCACGACACGGGTGTCCTCCGGGCGGCCTTCGAGATCGAGACTGTTGAGCATGGTTCAAGGCCATGGGCTGCGACCGCTTGCGGCAAAACCGGGCGCGGTCAGGAAAACGCGAAGCAATCCCGGAACTTACACAGATCCGACGATGGCGGGGATGGTGCACTTTAATATAGGCGGCGATGCGCTCAATCAATTGCGGCAGGTCGGCTGCGAACGGCAAATCTTGCCGGCGGGCAGAAAAGGGGTGGCTATCGGGAACTCCGGCACGGCCAGCGACTACGCATAAGCCATTGAAATATATGACATCTGCATAATTGGCCGCGTTGGCCCGGTCCTTGCTCAGAACTTGACGGAACCGTTCTGGAAAGGCCCCCCGTGGTAAGCGCTTCGCCCGATATCGCCCCATCTTTGTCGCGACAGACCACACGCGCGAAATCTCCGCGCGACGATGGACCGGCTGCGGCCGATCAATTCGGCGCGCTGGTCGACCAGAGCACATCGAACGCCGATCTCGAACTGGCTCCGGCAGCCCGTCCGGACATCGCCCCTCCTCCCCGTCGCGACGACCGCCCGGTCACCGATCGGCCCAAGCCCGACAATCGCCGTGACGACCGCGCCGCATCCGCGCCGCAGGACCGCCCCACGACGGCTGCGACGGATACACCGCGCACCGGGAAAGCAGCCGCCAAGGACGACAAGCACGGCAAAACCGAGCAGGTTGCCGATTCAAAAGCCGACTCCACGAACGAACAGCCCGATCGCAAGGACACCGGAAGCGACACAGCCGCTACCCCGGATGCCGCCGCTGTAGACCCGACCGCGCAAGCCGCTACGCTGGTCGCCGTGCCCGTCGCCGCTGTCACGGTTGCAGCGGGACCGGCAGATGCGACCGTGGCTTCCGGCACGCCCCAAACCGCGGCCGACGCCCAACCGCTCGCGATCGCAACGGCGGCGGCCCTGAAAGCCAAGCTGGACGCCGGCGAAACCGCCGCACCGGAAGCCCAAGCCTTGCCCAACGCGACTCCCGCCGAGGCCGAGCAGACATTCGCCGCGATGATCGCAGGCGCGACGCCCGGCGCGGCAAGGAGCGCCAAAAAGAACGAAACCGGCGAGACGGTGAAGACGGCGCCGGCGAGCGGCGAGACGAAGGCGGACGGCAAGCCCGAAACATCCGCCACGACCGCCCCCGCCGTGCCCGACGCCGCCCCGAAGCCCATCACGGCCGACAAGCCGGATCAGACCGCAGCCGAAGCGCCGAAACCGGATGTCAACGCAACGAACACCGAACCGGCAAAGCCCGCGGGCGACCAGCATCACGCCCATCGCGCCGAGCAGACGGACGCCGCCCCTGACCTCACCGCCCCGAACAGCGCGCCCCCGCCGCAGCAAACGCCGGTGCAGACGGCGGACAATGCCGTTGCGGCCCAGCAAGCGGCACCGCTGGTCGCCGCCAACCCGCCCGTGCCGCTCGCGGGAGTCGCCGTCGAAATCGCGCAGTCGGCCAAGGCCGGCAAGACCAGCTTCGATATCCGCCTCGATCCGGCCGAACTCGGCCGCATCGACGTCCGCATCGAAGTGGACAAGCACGGCAACGTCACCTCGCATCTTACGGTCGAAAAGCCGGAGACGCTGACCATGCTGCGCAACGACGCGCCGCAGCTTCAACGCACGCTCGAACAGGCCGGCCTCAAGACCCATGACGGCGGATTGCAGTTCAGCCTGCGCGATCAGTCGCAGCAGCAGCAACAGCACAACGGCGAACAGTCGGGCCGTCCCATGCACCGGCTGACCATCAATGACGACGACACGGTCACCGTGGCGCCGCCCGCACGCGGCTACGGCCGCATGTACGGCGCCAGTGGCGGCGTCGATATCAGTATCTGAGGAGTGAATCATGGCAGTTGGCGACGCAACGACCCCGGCCCCCGTCGTATCCGGCACCACGCCGGTGACGAATTCGAGTTCGTCCCCGAGCAGCAGCGCGACCACCGGCATCGCCGATAATTTTCAAACCTTCCTGACGCTGCTCACCACGCAGCTGCAGAACCAGAACCCGCTCGATCCGCTCGACACCAACCAGTTCACCCAGCAACTGGTGCAGTTCGCCGGCGTCGAACAGCAGCTCAAGACCAACGACCAGTTGAAGGCGATGGTCGATCTGCAAAAGAGTTCCGCTTCGACCGAGGCGCTGGTCTATGTCGGCCAGAACGTCGCCGTCGACGGCTCCACCGCACAGTTCGATACGTCGGCGACCTGGAACCTGACCGCGTCCAAGGATACCGAGAACTCCACCGTCACCATCAGCAACGCGGCCGGCGTGGAAGTCTACAAAGGCAACTTCGCCTTGAAGTCCGGCGGCGCCACCTTCATGTGGGACGGCAAGGGTAACGACGGCACGCAATATCCGCCCGGCGCCTACACGCTCACCGCCACCGGCAAGGATGCGAACGGCAGGGATGTCGCGATCTCGACCGAGGTTCAGGGCATCGTCGATTCCGTCGACATGACCGCAAGCCCGCCGCTGCTCTCGATCGGCGGCGCAAACTACACCACCGACCAGATCAAGCGCGTGGTGCGCCAGACGGCCACGCCGCCGGCATCGTCAACGCCGGAGACCTCGGGCGGCGCGTCGAGCTGAGTCCGAAAAGCGTGTCCCTGACGCGGTGCGATGCGGAGTATCGCTCCGCAGAGCCGGGACCGTATCGGTCGCCGGCGTTCGTGGCGGTCCCGGCTCAGCGCAGCAGCGTGAAGAACGCAGCAGCGCATCCGGGACACGATTCCGCTGAATCCGAACGGGATTCTCGGCCATTTTCGGTTCTGTTCGCATTGGAGTTTTGGGCTTAGGCAAATTTTAAGTCGGCGGGCGTAGTTTGTTTCAGTGAGTTCAGTGGTTGAGAGTGTGTGAGTACGCCATGACAGAACCCCATCGCCCGAGGGTCAAATACGTCATCGGGCCTGACGGCAGCCCGCTAACGATTGCCGATCTGCCCGCGCCCGGTACGAAGCGCTGGGTGATCCGCCGCAAGGCCGAAGTCGTCGCTGCCGTCCGCGGCGGACTTCTCTCCCTGGAAGAAGCCTGCAGCCGCTATACGCTGACCGTGGACGAGTTCCTGTCCTGGCAGTTCTCCATCGACCAGCACGGCCTCGCCGGCCTGCGCACGACGCGCATCCAGCAGTACCGCCAGTAAACAAAATCCTAACGTTTCGATCGCGTGCCTTCCCAGCACCGGCCTTCATGTCCCCTTTCCCGCTGCGCGGGAGAGGGCCAGGGCTTGCCCCGGCGAAGCTCGCAGAACGAAGCCGGGTGCCTCCACGAACGCCGGCGCTTGTGTCGCCCTCTCCCGTCTCGCCCGCTAACGCGGTCGATCCACCCTCGCCCGCTGCGCGGACGAGGGAAAAAAGAGCCCCATCCCTCCAATTTGATGAAAACCGGCCTCTCCTCCTGAAGCTCGCATTCGCCGTTTTGTCGGAAATGTGGCCATCCGTTAACCGGCGTTAACCAACTGGAAACCATACCTCGGCAAAATTTGCCCAGTCGGTCCCGGAGGCCGAATCTCAGGGGCCGGTTGTGCAGGGTCTGATCAGTTTTTTCAAAGGTCTCGGTGCGGCGCGCCTGGCGGCGATGGTGGCTGTCACCGCCGCGCTCATCGGTTTTTTCGCCTTCGTCATCATGCGGGTCACCACCCCGCAGATGACGACGCTGTTCACGGAACTGAGCGTCGAGGATTCCTCGGCCATCATCAAGGATCTGGAACGCCAGGCGATCCCCTATGAGATCAAGAACGACGGCGCCGTCATCATGGTGCCGAAGGACAAGGTGACTCGCCTGCGCATGAATCTGGCCGAAGGCGGCCTGCCCAAGGGCGGCGGTGTCGGCTATGAAATCTTCGACAAGTCGGACGCCCTCGGAACCACAAGTTTCGTCCAGAATATCAACCGCTTGCGCGCCCTTGAAGGCGAACTGGCGCGGACCATCCGGGCGCTCGACCGGGTGCAGTCGGCGCGCGTTCATCTCGTCCTCCCGGAACGCCCGCTGTTCTCGCGCGAAGCCCCGGAACCGTCGGCGTCGATCGTCCTTCGCGTCCGCGGCACCCTCGATCCGCAGCAGGTCCGAGCGATCCGTCATGTGGTCGCCTCCGCCGTCAACGGGCTGAAGCCGAACCGGGTGTCCATTGTCGACGAAGCCGGCCAGCTTCTCGCCGACGGCGCAGCGGACGCGAACGCGGAGACGGCCGCAGGCGACGAGCGCCGCACCGCCTTCGAGAAACGGATGCGCAGCCAGGTGGAGGCGATCGTCTCCTCGGTGGTCGGCGCCGGCCGCGCCCGGGTCCAGCTCACCGCCGACTTCGACTACAACAAGGTGACGCAGACCTCCGACAAGTTCGATCCGGAAGGGCGGGTGCTGCGCTCCAGCCAGACCCGCGAGGAAGAATCCGTCTCAGCCGAGCGGGATGGCCAGGTCACCGTCAACAACGAGCTTCCCGGCAATCAGGGCCAGGGCAACAACGCCAATGCCAAGGACCAGAGCAAGAAGTCGGAAGAAACCAACAACTACGAAATCTCCCGCGTCACCAAGACCGAAGTCACCGAAGCCGGCCGCGTCAACCGCATCTCGGTCGCGGTGCTGGTCGACGGCAGCTACAGCAAGAACGACAAGGGCGAGATGGTCTACGCCCAGCGCCCGAAGGAAGAACTCGACCGCATCGCGGCGCTGGTGCGCTCGGCGATCGGCTTCGACCAGAAGCGCGGCGACCAGGTCGAAGTGGTCAATCTGAAATTCGCCGAAGGCCCGGCCGCCCCGCCGGCCGTGGAACCCACCGGTCTGTTCGGCACCCTGCAATTCACCAAAGACGACATCATGCAGGTCATCGAGCTCGGCGTCATGATGCTGCTGGGCCTCGTCGTGGTGTTCGTGGCGGTTCGCCCGCTGGTCCGCCGCATCCTCAGCCCGGAGCCGCCGGCCGCGCCGGTGCCGCCCGGCATGATGGCGCTGCCGGAAAACGTCACCGTGGGCGCGGACGGACAGACCCTCGTCGCCGCCACCGGCGCCAACATGATCGACGTCGCCACCATCCAGGGGCAGGTCCACGCGCAGTCGGTGCACCGCGTCGGTGAACTCGCCGACCGCAATCCCAACGAAACCGCAGCCATCGTCCGTCAGTGGCTGCAGGAGCCGGTGTAATCCCGATGGCAGCCGTTCCCGCCCCCGCCGACAATACAAGCGACATCGCCAGCGTCGTCGCCGGCCTTGCCGCGCGTCAGAACGGCCGCGCCCCGACCAAGCCGCTGAGCGGCCCGAAGCGCGCCGCGATCCTGATGCTGGCGCTCGGCGAAAAATACGGCGGCAAGGTGTGGTCGCTGCTCGACGACGACGAAGTCCGCGAGCTGTCGGTGCAGATGTCCTCGCTCGGCACCATCGAGCCGGAAACGGTCGAAGACCTGATGCTCGAATTCGTCTCGCGCATGTCGGCGTCCGGTGCGCTGATGGGCAATTACGACGCCACCGAACGCCTGCTCACCCAATATCTGCCGGCCGACCGCGTCACCGGCATCATGGAGGAAATCCGCGGCCCCGCCGGCCGCAACATGTGGGAAAAACTCTCCAACGTGCAGGAGGAGGTTCTCGCCAACTATCTGAAGAACGAATATCCGCAGACCGTCGCCGTAGTGTTGTCGAAGCTGAAGCCGGAACACGCCGCCCGCGTGCTCGGCATCCTGCCCGAGGAGCTCGCCCTCGACGTCATCAACCGCATGCTGCGGATGGAGGCGGTGCAGAAGGAAGTCATCGAGCGCGTCGAGCAGACGCTGCGCGTCGAATTCATGTCCAACCTGTCGCAGACCCGCCGCCGCGACGCGCATGAAGTGATGGCCGAGATCTTCAACAATTTCGACCGCCAGACCGAAACCCGCTTCATCACCTCGCTGGAAGAGGACAACCGCGAGGCGGCCGAGCGCATCAAGGCGCTGATGTTCACGTTCGACGATCTCGTGAAACTCGACGCCGGCTCGGCGCAGACGCTGATGCGCAACATCGACAAAGACAAGCTCGGCATCGCGCTCAAGAGCGCGAACGAGGAAGTCCGCGCCTTCTTCATGGGCAACATGTCGTCGCGCGCCGCCAAGATGCTGCAGGACGACATGGCCGCGCTCGGCCCGGTCCGCCTGCGCGACGTCGATGAGGCGCAGGCGCTGCTGGTGAACCTTGCCAAGGATCTCGCGGCCAAGGGCGAAATCGTGCTGACCAAGAACCGCGCCGACGACGAGCTGGTATACTGATGGCCGCCCCCGCCAAATTCATGTTCGACATGGACTTCGCCGCGCCGGACAAGGCGCGCGCGCCGGCCGTCACACCGGCCGAAATCGCCGAGAAAGTGGCCCAGGCCGAGGCCAAGGCATACCGCGCCGGCTTCGACGCCGCGCAGCGCGAGGCCAAGGCCGAAGCGGATCGCCGCATGGCGCTGGCGCTGGAGCAGATCGGCATTGCCGCCGCGACGATCGCGCAGCAATTCGAGGGCATCGCGACCAAGATGGAAACCGAAGCCGTCGATGTCGCCGTGTCGGTGGCGCGCAAGCTGTGCGACGAACTCGTCGCCCGCGAACCGCTCACCGAGGTGATGGCGCTGGTGCATGACTGCTTCAAACATCTTGTCGCGACGCCGCACCTTGTGATCCGCATCAACGACGCGCTGTATGACGAAGCGCGCGAGCGCATCGAGAAGCAGGCGAGGCAAAGCGGCTTTGCCGGACGACTCGTCATTCTGGCCGAACCGGACATCGAGAGCGGCGACTGCAAAATCGAATGGGCGGACGGCGGCGTCGTGCGCGAGCGCGCCGTCATCACGGCCAAGATCGACGAACTCGTCGGACGCTACATCGCGTCCCGCAATCCCGCGTGAAGGGCCATGAGGACTGAACCATGAGCGATCCGCAAGTGCCGCTTCCCGATCTCAATGCCGGCGACCCGATGGTCACCGGCGATGTCGGCTATGCCGACGAAGAAAACGCGACCCGGATCGCCGCCGATCTCGAAGCGGTGTTCGATGTCCCCGTGCAGGTGTCGGCCGTGCTCGGCCGCTCCAAGATGGGCGTCGGCGAATTGCTGAAACTCGGCCCCGGAACCGTGCTCGAACTCGACCGCCGCGTCGGCGAGGCCATCGATATCTATGTGAACAACCGCCTGGTGGCGCGCGGCGAAGTCGTCCTCGTCGAGGAAAAACTCGGCGTCACCATGACCGAAATCATCAAGACGGAAGATTAAGCGGATAGCCTCGTCATTGCGAGCCCGAAGGGCGAAGCAATCCAGAAGGCCAAAAGGGAAGACTGGATTGCTTCGTCGCAAAAGCTCCTCGCAATGACGCCGAAAACGTTCTGGCTTTGCTCGACAAGATACAACTCACTGCGCACGGCGCGACGAAGAATATAAGAACATAACAGGAGATCACCATGCGGCTTCTCATCGTCGGCACCCTGAAGGGACAGCTTACAACGGCGACCAAGATCGCCATGGATAACGGCGCCTCGGTGGTTCACGCCGAAGGACTCGATCAGGCCATGAGCGTGCTGCGCAGCGGCAAGGGCGCTGACCTTCTGCTGGTGGACGTCGCCCTCGATATTCGCGACCTCGTGATGCGGCTCGAAGCCGAACATATCCATGTGCCGATCGTCGCCTGCGGCATCACCAGCGATGCGCGCGCTGCCGTCGCTGCCATTCACGCGGGCGCGAAAGAATACATCCCGCTGCCGCCCGATCCGGAATTGATCGCCGCGGTGCTCGCCGCCGTCGCCAACGACTCGCGCGACCTGATCTATCGCGACGAGATGATGGGCAAAGTGGTGAAGCTGGCGCAGCAGATCGCCGGCTCGGACGCCTCGGTGATGGTGACGGGCGAGAGCGGCACCGGCAAGGAAGTGCTGGCGCGCTACGTCCATAACCGCTCGAACCGCGCCAGAAAGCCATTCATCAGCATCAACTGTGCGGCGATCCCCGAACATCTTTTGGAGTCCGAACTGTTCGGCCACGAAAAAGGGGCCTTCACCGGCGCCATCGCGCGCCGCATCGGCAAATTCGAGGAAGCATCGGGCGGCACATTGCTGCTCGACGAAATCTCGGAAATGGACGTGCGACTGCAGTCGAAGCTGCTGCGCGCGATCCAGGAACGCGTGATCGACCGCGTCGGCGGCACCAAGCCGGTGCCGGTCGACATCCGCATCATCGCCACCTCGAACCGCAACCTGTCGGACGCGGTGCGTGCCGGCACGTTCCGCGAGGATCTGCTGTTCCGCCTCAATGTCGTCAACCTGAAGATCCCGGCGCTGCGCGACCGCCCGGCCGATATTCTCGAACTCGCCCAGCATTTCGCCAAGAAATACGCCGACGCCAACGGCGTGCCGCTGCGTCCGCTATCGGCCGAAGCGCGCAGCGTGCTCACCGGCAACCGCTGGCAGGGCAATGTCCGCGAGCTCGAAAACACGATCCACCGCGCCGTGCTGATGGCATCGGGCGACGAGATCGGGCCGGACGCGATCCTGACCCCGGACGGCGACCGCCTCGACCACGCCAGAACCTCGCCCGCCGTGGCGCATGCGACCATGGCCGCGGAAACCGTCACCCGCGCGCTGGTCGGCCGGACCGTCGCCGATGTGGAGCGCGACCTGATCCTGGAAACGTTGAAGCATTGCCTCGGCAACCGCACCCATGCGGCCAACATCCTCGGCATCTCGATCCGCACACTGCGCAACAAGCTGAACGAATATGCCGACGGCGGCCTGCCAATCACCCCGGCCGGCGCCGGCGCCGGCGATTATCGCGGGATGGCGGGAGCGGCGTAACCACAGGCTCGTCATTCCGGGTTCGCGCTGCGCGCGCCCCGGAATGACGGCTTTGAGCTCACGAATAACTCGGCGCATCGTGCTTGCGGAAAATCCTGATCGGCTCGCCCGGCGTCAGATCGGGCTTGCGCCACATATTGTAGGCAAACAACGCGAGATAGCCGATCGACAACGCGCCGACGATGTAGATCAGCCAGACGCCGGCCCGTTTCATCCCGATCCTCCGTTCGCCCGCTTGCGTCGGACGCTTGAATGGTTAGCCTTCAACCGTGAGTCGCGGCAAATGGCGCCGCACCGCCTTCCCGAGACAGCATGACCAATTTCACCCCGCATCAGGATGCCGCGCTCAAAGCTGTCGGCGACTGGCTGAAGGCCAAGCCCGGCCAGAACGGCACGCCGCAGGTGTTCCGCCTGTTCGGCTTCGCCGGCACCGGCAAGACCACGCTGGCGCGGCATATCGCCGACGGCGTCGACGGCGAGGTCAAGTTCGCGGCTTTCACCGGCAAGGCGGCACTGGTGATGCGGAACAAAGGCTGCCACGACGCCTCGACGATTCACTCGCTGATCTATCGCGCCCGCGAGAGCGGGGAAGAAACGCCCAATTTCGAGCTGTGGGACGATGCGCCGGCCTCCAAGGCCAAGCTCATCATCATCGACGAATGTTCGATGGTCGATGCCGAACTCGGCCGCGACCTGCTGTCGTTCGATTGCCCGCTGCTGGTGCTCGGCGATCCCGCGCAGTTGCCGCCGATCCAGGGCGGCGGCTTCTTCACCGCGAGCGAGCCCGACGCGATGCTGACCGAGGTGCATCGCCAGGCCGAACACGATCCGATCGTCCGCATGTCGATGGATGTGCGCGAAGGCCGCGCGCTCAGCCTCGGCACCTTCGGCGAAAGCGAGGTGGTGTCGCGGAAATCGCTCGATCCGGAGCGCGTGATGGCGGCCGATCAGGTGCTGGTCGGACGCAACAACACGCGCCGCGCCTACAACATGCGCATCCGCGAGAAGCTCGGCATCACCGATCCCCTGCCCGTCGCCGACGACAAGCTGGTATGCCTGCGCAACAATCGCAAGAAGGCGCTGTTCAACGGCGGCCTGTGGCGGGTGCGCGCGCGTGCGCAGTCGAAATCCGCCATCGTCACCATGCGCATCATGCCGGACGAGGATTTCGGCGGCAAAGTCACGAAAGTCTCGGTGCGCGCCGATTGCTTCACCGGCGGCGTCGAGGGGCTGACATGGGACCAGCGCAAGCCCTATGACGAATTCGACTACGGCTATGTGCTGACCGTGCACAAGAGCCAGGGCTCGCAATGGGACGACGTGGTGCTGTTCGACGAGAGCTTTGCGTTCCAGGACAGTCGCGCGCGGTGGCTTTACACCGGCATCACACGGGCGGCGAAACGCCTCAGCATCGTGGTGTGAATGGTGCGGGATCATTGCACCGGAGTGACAATCCACCCCATAACCGCCGGAAATTTGGCGTTGCCGGGAACAAAAACGTCCCTTACGCTGTTCACTGCATTACGTACCCGCAGCAGGAGTCCATGCAAAAATGCGCTTGATGAAATCCCTCACGGCCGTCGTCCTGGCCGGTGTCACCGCCGCCACGTTTTCGGCTCCGGCGATTTCCGCCCCGTTGATGAATCAGTCCGTCGTCGGCCAGAGCGCGCCGGCCATGACCCAGACCGTGCAGTGGCGTCGTCACGGCTATGGCGGCTATCGCCACCATGGCGGCGGCGGCGGTGCGGGCGCCCTGATCGGCGGCCTCGCTGCAGGCGCCATTATCGGCGGCGCGATCGCCGCCAGCCAGGCCAATGCCGCGGCCCAGCAGAACGCGAGCTATTGCGCGCAGCGCTATCGCTCCTACGACCCGGCATCGGGCACCTATCTCTCGACCAACGGCCGGCGATATCCCTGCCCATAAGCGTTCTTTCTTCACCTCTCCCCGGAGGGGGGAGGTAAAGAATGTACAAGCCGCAGTGTCTTTGACCTCGTGTCTTTAGACCTGCGGCTTTTCTTTTGCGGTTCTTCACGGAACCGTGTGCGCGGACCTGTAACGACCGGCCTTTGGTGTTCGTATCTCGATGATCCGGCCCACCGTCATGATGAGAGGATCCGCCATGCGCCGCCAACTGTTTCGTCGCCTTTCGCTCGCCGCCGCGGCAGGTGCGCTTGCCGTCACCACGGCACTCACCGCACCAACCTTCGCCGCGGAAGACGCGGTGGTTATCCCGGCCCCCGCAGTGGACGCGCAGGCCGATGACGGCACCCAGACCGCGGTGATTGCCGGCGGCTGCTTCTGGGGCGTGCAGGGCGTGTTTCAGCACACCGGCGGCGTCGTCAGCGCAGTGTCGGGCTATGCCGGCGGCAGCAAGGCGACGGCGAATTACGACACGGTCAGCACGGGCACGACCGGCCATGCCGAATCCGTCGAAATCAAGTTCGACCCGAAGAAGATCAGCTACGGCAGGATCCTGCAGATCTATTTCTCGGTGGCGCACGATCCGACCCAACTGAATCGCCAGGGGCCGGACTCAGGCACGCAATATCGCTCGGAAATCTTCACCACCACACCGGAGCAGAAGAAGGTGGCCGAGGCTTATATCGCGCAGCTCAATGCGGCCAAGGTCTACAAGAAGCCGATCGCCACCCGGCTCAGCGCGTTGCAGGCGTTCTACCCAGCCGAGGGCTATCATCAGGACTACCTGACGCTCCACCCCAATCAGCCCTATATCGCCTATAACGATATTCCGAAGGTCCAGAACCTGAAGAAGATCTTTGCCGACAGCTATATCGAGAAGCCGACGCTGGTGAATGCGGCCCACGCCACGAACTGACGTAACCGGGTGCATCCACGCACGCTGCGGTCTTGAAACTTCGGCCGGAATAAATAGGTAACAGGCATCGAACGATTCTCATGCCCCGTGCGACCCAAGTGGGTGGCGCGGGGCATTTCTGTCCCGCGTACTCTCCTGTCCCGCGTGCTGTGTCCTGCTTATTCCGCCCGGCGTCCGATGCTTGTCGCCAGGCTGAATATGCCGTGTCGGCATGCACGCCATCAACAAGGCTCCGAAATTCACGATGTCTGTCCGCTCCAACCGTCTGCTGCTCGGGATCGCCCTTGCAGGTCTCCTCATCGACGGTTTCGTGTCGCATTCCGCGCTGGCAACCGGCAAGGTTTCGCTGTTCAAGGTGATCACCCCGAGGGACGAAATCATCATCGGCCTCGATGACGATCAGCTTTCGACCTTCGAAGCGAAGAACGCCGGCGGCGTCGCCAGGCAGCTCGTACAGAAGGGCGCGCTGACCACATGGCAATACGGCGTACGAAAGACCGAAGACGGTGCGCTGGAACAGGCGCCGCTGCGCCAGGTCGGCCTGCTGTCGAACGATGCCGTGCGGGTGGAATCCTATACGACACCGCTGAAAATCGTGCCGCTGCCGGACACGACCGACCGATAAGCCGCCATGCGCCTCCGGTAACCCCACCTAAGTATCTATAAATAAAAGATTATTTCAGAATTCGCCACCGCAATGCGCGGATTCATCATGCGGCCCGCGAATCCCTTTTCGCAGTGTCGCAATCGCGCAAAAAATGCTTATATGACGGCCTGTCCAGACATGTTGTCCGCCCGCGGCCGATCCGACCGGCTGCTTTCGCGAGTGACACGCCATTTCGTTTTCGTTGCGTAACAGATGAGGTCCCCCACCATGGCCGTTTTCAGCTATAACGCCTCCGCAGAGCTCTTTCCCGCTGCGATCCGCAAGAAGAAACGTGCCGGCTTCGCCTATCGCCGTTTCGATACGGTCGCGGCCGCCGTTCAGTATGCGATGGAGGAACTGCCGGCGGACTCGCTGAACGGCGCCTATCTGCAGGTGGACGAAGCCCGTTTCGATCAGCGTGGCATCCGCTCGCTCTATGAAAGCGAACACTTCCCGCTGGAGCGCCGCCCGCGCCCGGACGCCACCAGCGACGCCGACGCAGCGTAAGATAATAATCTCATACCCTCTCTTTTCACCTCTCCCCCCGCGCGAAGCTTCGCTTCGCGCGGGGGGAGAGGTGAAAAATCAGAGCGCTGAATTTTCTATCTTCTCGGCTGTTTATCCAGCCATTTCCGCAGCAGCCTGACGTTGCGGACATTGGCGCGGAACATCACGTCGAACGCATCGCCGATGAACGGCACGATGCCGACCGCGCCGTCGACCGCGACATTGCCGAGCATGCGCGCCGTGATGTGCCAGGGCGCACCCAGTGTACGCGCCTCCCGCACCAGCCATAGCGAGATCATCGTGGTGATGATGTCGCCCACCACCGGAATCAGGCCGATCAGACCATCGATGCCGTAACGGATTTTCGTGCCGGGCACGACGAAGGCGACATCGAGCAATTGCGCGATGGCTTCCAGCCGCGCAATGCGCTGCTCGCGCGTCAGCGGCCGAAACGGGCTCGCGCCGGCCCGACCGAGGTCGAAGCGGATGCCATGCACACCCGGACCGAATGCATCGCCCAGTTCGTCGGGACGCACCTCGCGGCCATCCTGATCGATGATGGGGCCGGAACCGGCCGCCGCTGCGCGCGAACCGTGCGGGCGGGAAAAGACGTATTCGTTCGACATGACGATCACATGGGGCGCTTCCGCCCCCGACGCAAGCGGCATCACGCCGCGCATCGCCGGCTCAAAATCGACCGATCCGCTATGCTGACCGCGCGCGGATATGATCGATAACGGCATCCATGTCCGGCACCATCGACGGCCCGTCCGTGGCGTCGACCGCATAGCGGTTCTTGCCGCCGTTCTTGGCGGCATAGAGTGCCCGATCGGCCGCGGCGATCAGCCGTTCCGGATACTGGCCGACCTGCGGCAGCCATTGCGCGACGCCGATGGACGCGGCGATCCGTACCTCGCCCGGCAGGCATGCCGCCGCGTCGGCGCGGCAGGCATCGAGGATACGCTTCGCAATACCGGCGGCTTCCGACAGCGTGGTCGACGGCAGGATGATGCAGAACTCGTCACCGCCGGTGCGCGCGAGCAGATCGCCCGGACGCAGCTTGCTCTGGGTCATCAGCGTGAAGTGCCGCAGACAATCGTCGCCGGCCGCATGGCCGTGACCGTCGTTGACTTCCTTGAAGCCGTCGAGATCGATCGCCAGCAATGCGAACGGCTTCTGCGTCCGCTGCGCCAGTGCGCAGTCTTCCGTGAGATGCTGCACGAAACGGCGGCGATTGGCGACGCCGGTCAGGTCGTCGAGCAAGGCAAGTTCGGCGACCTCGCCGCGCAGACGGTCGATCGCCATCAGCAGGAAGCCGAAATTCCATGCCATCGCCAGGAAGACCAGCATCAGCACCATGATGACCTGGAAGTTGTTGAGATTGGCGAAGGTCATGGCGCCGCCTGCGTCGAGCACGGCAACCAGCGAACGCACCGCATGGACGGCGATGACCGTCATCGCCAGGAAAACGGTGAGACGGGCGCCGGCATTGTTGTTCTCGTCGCGGTGCGCGCTCATCATCGGGATCGTCAAGCCCAGAGAGATCGACTGCGCGATGGAGTAGATCACCATGCGCAACGCGATGCTGTCATACCAGAAGGTGCACAGCGCCAGCCCGGCCGTCGCCGCCGCAACGAGACCGAATTGCAGACGCCACCGCAGCGGACGGTCGTAGAACCGGTCGACGCCGATGGTCGCCACGGCGGTCGAGCACAGCAGCAGGCAGCCGCCCACGACCGTCACCACCCATGGCGGCACATCCACCGCGACCCGCAACACCGAAGCCGAAGTGCCCAGCGTGGCGATGCAGGCGGCCACGGTCCAATAGCGCGCCGCGTGCAGGTTCGGATAACTGCGGGCCACATAGCCCCAGACCATGCAGACCGCGAGGAAATTGACGGCGCAGACCATGAACAGGGTACCGATATTCAGCATGGAGCTGGCTCCATTGGCTGTGCGGCACCCATACGCGCGCTGGTGTGAATGGCTGTCATCGATGACCTGCTGCCGTTCCCCGAACCGAGGCAAACTGCGACCGCGACACTTAACGGAATCTCACCGGCATGGGATAATCTACAGCATAGTTGGAAAAAGATGAAGGGAACCGACTTAAGGTTCCCTTCACCCTGTGTCGGCGATGTCGATTCCGCGTGAAAAGGCGTTAGCCGCCCGCGGCCAGCCGGTCGGCGAAATAGCCGATGGTCTTGCGATAGATGGTGGCCCGGTTCCACTCGCGCATGGCCTCGAAATTGGCGCTGCCTTCGCCGTAAGGCTGACCGTTCTTGAAGCCGGCGGTGTGCAGCAGGTTGGCGGTGGAGGCGAGCACGTCCGGCACCGAGTGGCGGAGATCGACATGGCCGTTGCCGTCGAAATCGACGCCGTATTTGATGTAGCTCGACGGCAGGAACTGGGTCTGGCCGATTTCGCCGGCATAGGCGCCGATCAGGTCGCTTTTCGGCAGGTCGCCGCGCTGCAGGATCTTCAGCGCCGCCAGCAATTCGCCCTGGAACAGTTCGGTGCGGCGGCAATCATGGGCCATGGTCGCCAGCGTGCGGATGACCGGCAGCTTGCCGATGTCGCCCTTGCCGAAATCCGACTCCAGCCCCCAGATCGCCACCACGATCTGCGGCGGCACACCGAAGCGCTGTTCGATGCGCGACAGCAGCGAGGCGTGGCGCTGCATCATCTGCAGGCCGATCTTGATGCGACCGGGACCGACGCGCGTCGCCACATATTGCTCGAAGGTCTTGTTGAAGGTGCCGCGCTGGCGACGATCGAACGACAATACCGCGGCGTCCTGGGTCACGCCGGCGAATGCCTGCTGCACCACGTCCTGGGAAATGCCCGCGGCGGATGCATCCTGCGCCATCTGCGCAAGGAAGCCCTGGAAATCGCCGCCGCATCTGGCGGCGTAAGACGGCGTGGCAATGGCCGCGGAGGCAATAGACAGAGCGGCAATGACGGCGAGACGGATCTTCATGAACTTCCTATCCGGTTTGCGTTTGCAAGAATGTGGCATGACGGATGCGGCGGAACAACGGCACGCCCGCAAGCCCGGCGGTGCTTCTCCCTCCCCCAAGCGGCGAAGCCGGGCAGTGAGGAGGGATACCCCACACACCGCCCTCATGGTGAGGAGCACGCCGAAGGCGCGCGTCTCCTTGCGAATGGCAAAGCCATTCGCTGGCCATGAGTGGGTTTGCCCGGAGCTTGCGGCCATACTTCGAGACGCCACTGCGCGACTCCTCAGCATGAGGGATGGAGTGGTGTCGGATTCGACCTGTCAAACAGCCACTTGGAAAACACACGTTCCCGTTCTCGCGGCGCTTGCGCGTCCGAGGGATGAGCAGTTCTCCCCTCCAGGCATGAGGGGAGGCGGCGCGCCGAAAGGCGCGGGGGGTGGTTTCTGTCGCGGTCGGTCTTCGCTGGATCGCCAGC
>Ga0153956_1000900_pt1 | contig 29765 bp, 24 predicted proteins | sample TSFL040MetaG_FD_104704 | JGI IMG/M metagenome (GOLD analysis project Ga0153956, IMG submission 104704) | Attine ant fungus gardens microbial communities from Florida, USA - TSFL040 MetaG | ecosystem: Host-associated > Fungi > Mycelium > Unclassified | place: USA: Florida, Wekiwa Springs... | reverse complement strand
CGATTACGGTGCGTTCGTTGATCTCGGCGGCATCGACGGCCTGCTGCACGTCACCGACATCGCGTGGCGCCGCGTCAACCATCCGACCGAGGTGCTCACCATCGGCCAGACGGTCAAGGTCAAGATCATCAAGATCAACCACGAGACCCACCGTATCTCGCTCGGCATGAAGCAGCTGCTCGACGATCCGTGGCAGGGCATCGAGGCGAAGTACCCGCTGAACGCACGCTTCTCGGGCCGCGTCACCAACATCACCGACTACGGTGCGTTCGTCGAACTGGAGCCGGGTATCGAAGGCTTGATCCACGTCTCGGAAATGTCGTGGACCAAGAAGAACATGCACCCCGGCAAGATCGTTTCGACCTCGCAGGAAGTCGAAGTGCAGGTGCTCGAAGTCGACAGCGTCAAGCGTCGTATTTCGCTCGGTCTCAAGCAGACCATGCGCAATCCGTGGGAAGTGTTCGTCGAGAAGTTCCCGGTCGGCGCCACCGTCGAAGGCGAAGTCAAGAACAAGACAGAGTTCGGTCTGTTCCTGGGTCTCGACGGCGACGTGGACGGCATGGTCCATCTGTCGGATCTGGACTGGAAGCTTCCGGGCGAGCAGGTCATCGACAACTTCAAGAAGGGCGACATGGTCAAGGCCATCGTCCTCGATGTGGATGTCGAGAAGGAGCGCATCTCGCTCGGCGTCAAGCAGCTCGAAGGCGACCCCTTCGCGGAGCCGGGCGACGTCAAGAAGGGCGCTGTCGTGACCTGCGAAGTGCTCGACGTGAAGGACTCGGGCATCGACGTCCAGATCGCCGGCACCGACTTCACGACCTTCATCAAGCGCTCGGAACTCGCGCGTGACCGCAACGACCAGCGCGCCGAACGCTTCGCCGTCGGCGAGAAGGTCGATGCCCGCGTGATCCAGTTCGACAAGAAGGCCCGCAAGGTCCAGGTGTCGATCAAGGCGCTCGAAGTGGCCGAAGAAAAGGAAGCCATCGCGCAGTACGGTTCGTCCGATTCGGGCGCGACCCTGGGCGACATTCTCGGCAAGGCGCTCAAGCAGAGCGCCGACAAGTAAGCTTCGGCTTACCTGTGAGTAAGAAGCAGGGCTCCGGCATTCATTGCCGGGGCTCTTTTTTCGCTCCGTCCCTCATCCTGAGGAGCCGCAAAGCGGCGCCTCGAAGGATGGCTGTACGCTCAGAGTGCCCGCAACTCATGGTTCGAGACGGCGCTGCGCGCCTCCTCACCATGAGGGACTGAGCGTGGGCTACACCTCCATCACCTTGTTTTCTTCATATTGCCTCGTAATTGGGATATTTAAGAAACCTCATGGAGCCGATGTCAGGAATTCACGCATGTCCCTTGAGTCCGATGTGATCGTCGATCGTCGCAGGATGCGTCGCAAGCTGACATTCTGGCGAGTGACGGCGGTGCTGGTCGCGGTTGTCGCGCTGGTCGGCGGCGGCCTCTACGCCACGCGATCCGCGACGGAGGGGGGCTCTGGCGCCATTGCGCGCATCGCGATCAACGGGCTGATCCGCAGCGACAACGAGCGTGTCGAGGCGCTCGAACGTCTGGAAAAATCGTCGGCGGCCGCAGTCGTGATTCATATCAATTCGCCCGGCGGCACCGTGGCCGGTTCGGAACAGCTCTATGACGCCTTGATGCGGCTGAAGGCGAAAAAGCCGACGGTGGTGGTGGTCGAAGGGCTCGCTGCGTCCGGCGGCTATATCGCTGCGCTCGCGGCCGATCACATCGTCGCCCAGCAGACCGCGCTGGTCGGCTCCATCGGTGTGCTGTTTCAGTTCCCGAATGTCACCGGCCTGATGAAGACCGTGGGCGTGCAACTCGAGGAAATCAAATCGTCGCCGCTCAAGGCGGCGCCGAACGGATTCGAGCCGACCAGTCCGGAAGCGCGTGCGGCCATCGAGGCGCTGGTCAAGGATAACTATGCCTGGTTCCGTGATTTGGTGCAGACGCGGCGCGCCATGGATGCCGCGCAGCTCGACAAGGTCGCAGACGGCCGCGTCTTCACCGGCCGCCAGGCTGTCGATCTCAAGCTGATCGATCAGATCGGTGATGAGAAGACCGCGGTGGCGTGGCTCGTTTCGGACAAGAAGATCAAGAGCGGTCTGCCGGTCCGCGATTTCAAGCTGGCGCCGAAATTCGGCGATCTGACGTTCCTGCGCGCCGCCGCATCGCTCGGACTGGACGCATTGGGGCTGCCTGCGATCGCGCGTCAGGTGGAGCAGGGCGGTTTTACGCAAGCCATGAGCGGCATGGGTCTTGATGGCATGCTGGCGCTGTGGCGGCCGGGCTCGCTGAACTGAACTTCAATCCCGAAGATGTCACATAGCTCGTTTTGCCGCACCGCAAGCAGGGCGGCCAAGCGTTTTTCGAGCCGTTTGTCACGTGTTTTCGAGGCCATTATCAGCCATTTAGCGTCTTGACAGCCCAGCGCTTTTTCACGGAAATGCAGCCTCCCGTTCAAAGCCCAACGTCTCGATGATTAAATCCGAACTCGTCCAACGCATCGCTGAGCACAACCCGCATCTGTATCAGCGGGACGTGGAAAACATCGTGAATGCGATCCTCGATGAAATCGTCGCGGCACTTGCGCGCGGCGATCGTGTCGAGCTGCGCGGTTTCGGCGCGTTTTCGGTGAAGCATCGTCCGGCCCGCGCAGGTCGCAATCCGCGGACCGGCGAGCATGTTCCGGTCGATCAGAAAAGTGTTCCATTCTTCAAGACCGGCAAGGAAATGCGCGAGCGGCTGAACCGCGATGCGGCGGCCATCGCCGAGCCGGTGTCGGAAGCCAGCAGCTCGTAAGCGGTTTCATCCGGCGCGACGCTGAAGCGACCTTCGTCACTGCTGTGCTGTTACGTGAGAGATGTCGATGCGCAAATTCCTCACGGCCCTGATCGTCGTTCCCGTCGCGATCGTTTTCGTCATATTCGCCGTTGCCAATCGCCATCTGGTGACGGTGTCGTTCGATCCGTTCAACAGCAGCGATCCGTCCGTCAGCATGACATTGCCGCTGTTCGTGGTGTTGATCACTGTCGCCATTCTCGGCGTTGTCGCCGGCGGGTTGGCGACCTGGTTCAGGCAGCGCCATTGGCGCCGTGCTGCCCGCCAGCATGAGGCCGATGCGAGGCGCGCCAGGGCCGAATTGGCCGATTTGCGTGCCGACGTCGCGACATCGCGGACGGCTCCCCAAAGTCCCGTCGCGGGCCTGCCCGGACCCGGTTATGCGGCCGGCGGGCGAGACAAGACCGGCGCGACGTTGTAGAACCCGCCCGGCTGTGCGCCATGGGTGGCGCCAGTTTTTACCATTCACCTTTTCCGTTTGCCTGCGGTTACCCCGAGCATGTCCCTGACCATCAAGATTTGCGGTCTGTCGACGTCAGAGACGCTTGATGCGGCTCTGCAGGCCGGCGCCGATATGGTCGGCTTCGTGTTCTTTCCGCCGTCGCCGCGGCACGTCGCACTTGATATGGCCGAGAAGCTGGGCCGGCAGGCCAGGGGCCGGGCCGTGAAGGTGGCGCTTTCGGTCGATGCCGACGATGCGCTGCTGGCCAACAGCATCGAAGCGCTGCGTCCGCAGATCCTGCAATTGCACGGCAAGGAAAGCGTCGCGCGCATCCGCGACATCAAGCAGACATTCGGCCTGCCGGTGATGAAGGCGATCGCCGTCGAAACCAAGGCCGATCTCGCGGCGTTGCCCGGCTATGCCGCCGTCTGCGACCGCATCCTGTTCGATGCCAAGCCCCCGAAGGATGCGACTCGCCCCGGCGGCCTCGGTGCGGCGTTCGACTGGCACCTGCTCGAAGGGCTCGATCTGAAGCTGCCCTTCATGGTGTCGGGTGGTTTGAATGCAGAGAATGTCAGTGATGCCGTGCGGATCACGCGCGCCGGCGGTGTCGATATTTCGTCCGGCGTGGAATCCGCTCCGGGCATCAAGGACTCCGACATGATCCGCGCCTTCATCCGCGCCGCGCGCAACGCGGAGCTTTCTTTACCTCTCCCCGCAAGTGCGGGGCGAGGGAGCTAGAGGCCGCGGCGTTTCGCGACAATGAGAGCTGACCACCGATGACTCAAGCGATTCCCAACTCCTATCGAACCGGTCCCGACGAGACCGGCCATTTCGGCATCTTCGGCGGCCGTTTCGTCGCCGAAACCTTGATGCCGCTGATCCTTGATCTGCAGAAAGCCTATGAGGATGCGAAAGCCGATCCGGCTTTCCGCAAGGAGATGGACGGCTATCTGAAAGCCTATGTCGGCCGTCCGTCGCCGCTGTATTTCGCGGAACGGCTCACCGAATATCTCGGCGGCGCCAAGATCTATCTGAAGCGCGAGGAGCTGAATCACACCGGCTCGCACAAGGTGAACAACGTGCTCGGCCAGATCATGGTCGCGCGCCGCATGGGCAAGAAGCGCATCATCGCGGAGACCGGCGCCGGCCAGCATGGCGTGGCGACGGCGACTTTGTGCGCGCGCTTCGGCCTCGAATGCATCGTCTATATGGGCGCGGTGGACGTCGCCCGTCAGCAGCCCAACGTGATCCGCATGGAAATGCTCGGCGCCAAGGTGGTGCCGGTGCAGGTCGGTGCGCGCACGCTGAAGGATGCGATGAACGAGGCGCTGCGCGATTGGGTCACCAATGTGCACAACACGTTCTATTGCATCGGCACGGTCGCCGGGCCGCATCCCTATCCGATGATGGTGCGCGATTTCCAGTCGATCATCGGCGATGAAACGCGCGCGCAGTTGCAGGAGATCGAAGGCCGCCTGCCGGATTCGCTGATCGCCTGCATCGGCGGCGGTTCCAATGCGATGGGGCTGTTCCATCCGTTCCTCGACGATCCTTCGGTCGCCATCTACGGCGTCGAAGCGGCGGGCCACGGGCTCACCGATCTGCATGCCGCATCCATCGCCGGCGGTCGTCCCGGCGTGCTGCACGGCAATCGCACCTATCTGCTGATGGACGCGGACGGCCAGATCCAGGAAGGCCATTCGATTTCCGCCGGCCTCGATTATCCCGGCATCGGCCCCGAACATTCATGGCTGCACTCCATCGGCCGCGTGAAGTATCTCTCCGCAACCGACGAAGAAGCGCTGGCGGCATTCCAGCTGCTGTCGAAACTCGAAGGCATCATCCCGGCACTGGAGCCGGCCCACGCCCTCGCCAAGGTCAGCGAACTCGCGCCGACACTGCCGAAGGATCACCTGATGGTCGTCAACCTCTCCGGCCGCGGCGACAAGGACGTCCCGCAGGTGGGGGATATTTTGAAGGCGCGGGCGTGAGAGCGTCCGGAGAGGCCCCCTCACCCACAGTATAGTTCAGATCATCCATCCAGTCCTCCCTCGTGGAGAGTACGTGACGGCGACCACATCATGACCACCCGCATCGATACCCGTTTCGCTGAACTCAAGGCCGCAGGCCGTTCGGCTTTCGTCACCTTCCTGATGGCCGGCGATCCCGATCCCGCGACGTCGCTGGAGATCGTCAAGGCGTTGCCGAAGGCCGGGGCCGATATCATCGAGATCGGCATGCCGTTCACCGATCCGATGGCCGACGGCCCGTCGATCCAGGCGGCGGGTCTGCGCGCGCTGCAGGCCGGCATGACGCTGAAGAAGACGCTGCAATTGGTGCGCGACTTCCGCGCCACCGACGACAAGACGCCGATCGTGCTGATGGGATACTACAATCCGATCTATATCTACGGCGTCGACAAATTCCTGCCGGATGCGAAAGCCGCCGGTGTCGATGGTCTGATCATCGTCGACCTGCCGCCGGAGGAAGATGCCGAACTGTGCATTCCCGCGATGAAGGCCGGCATCAACTTCATTCGCCTGGCGACGCCGACCACCGACGACAAGCGTCTGCCGGCCGTGCTCGCGAACACGTCGGGCTTCGTCTACTACGTTTCCGTCACCGGCATCACCGGCTCGGCCAGCGCGGATGCGTCGGCTGTCGGAACGGCGGTTGCGCGCATCCAGCGGCACACCGAATTGCCGGTCTGTGTCGGTTTCGGTATCCGCACGCCGGAAGCGGCGCAGGCGATCGCCAGCCGCGCCAGCGGCGCGGTGGTCGGCACCGCACTGGTCGATGCGCTGAAGAACTCGCTCGATGCGGACGGCAAGGCCACGGCCAGGACCGTTCCGGCAGTCGCGGACCTCACGGCGGCGCTTGCTGCCGGTGTGCGCGGCGCCAGGCAGGCCGCAGAATAAGCCCAATTGGCTTCTAACGGGGCGGATCGCGGTTGCCGGGGTCGGCCCACGCCGCCATATAGAGACCAACAGCGACGCCCGATCATCGCGACGCGGAGACTGATATGAACTGGCTCACCAATGTCGTCCGTCCCAAGATCCGCAATATCCTGCGGCGGGAGACGCCGGAGAATCTCTGGATCAAATGCCCGGATACCGGCCAGCTGGTGTTCTACAAGGATGTCGAGAGCAATCAGTTCGTCATTCCCGGCTCGAACTATCACATGCGCATGGGCGCCGCCGCGCGCTTGAAATCGGTCTTCGACAACGAGACCTGGTACGATGTCGCGCTGCCCGAGGTGATCGCCGATCCGCTGAAATTCCGCGACCAGCGCAAATACGCCGACAGGATCAAGGATGCCCGCACCAAGACCGGCATGCAGGACTCGGTGAAGGTCGGTTACGGCAAGATGGAAGGCATGGGGACGGTCGTCGCCGTGCAGGATTTCGATTTCATGGGCGGCTCGCTCGGCATGGCGGCGGGTGAAGCGCTGGTGCGCGGCCTGGAGCTTGCCGTCGAGAAGAAGGCGCCCTTCATCGTCTTCGCCGCGTCCGGCGGCGCGCGCATGCAGGAAGGCATCCTGTCGCTGATGCAGTTGCCGCGCACGACGGTCGGCGTGCAGATGCTGCGCGAGGCCAAACTGCCTTACATCGTCGTGCTCACCAATCCCACCACCGGCGGCGTCACCGCATCCTATGCGATGCTCGGTGATGTGCAGATCGCCGAGCCCGGCGCGCTGATCGGCTTCGCGGGCGCCCGCGTGATTGAGCAGACCATTCGCGAAAAACTTCCCGAAGGCTTCCAACGCGCCGAATATCTGCGCGACCACGGCATGGTGGACATGGTGGTGCATCGCCATGATCTGAAGCCGACGCTGGCGCGTCTGTGCCGCCTGCTCACCAAGTCGCCGGCCGTGGAGATCGCGCCGCGCGTGCCGCCGGAGCAGATCGCAATCGCTCCGGATGCGGTTCAGGCCCCGCAAGCGTGAGCGGATCAGCGCCGGCATCATCGCCGCTTGGTGAGATTTTGGCGCGCCTCGCCGCGCTGCATCCGAACGCGATCGATCTGTCGCTGGAACGCATGCAGCGGCTGATGGCGCAGCTCGGTCATCCCGAACGCAGGCTGCCTGACACCATTCATGTCGCCGGCACCAACGGCAAGGGGTCGACCATCGCCTATTTGCGCGCGATCCTTGAGGCCGCCGGCCGGCGCGTGCATGTTTACACGTCGCCGCATCTCGTCCGCATGAACGAAAGCATCCGCCTCGACGGAGCACTGGTGAGCGACGATGAACTGCGCGATGCGTTCGCGCATGTCGAAGCGATCAATGCCGGCGCGCCGATCACGCCGTTCGAAGCGGAAACGGCCGCTGCCTTCCATCTGTTCGCAACGCATCCCGCCGATGTGCTGCTGCTTGAAGTCGGCCTCGGCGGCCGGCTTGATGCGACCAATGTGATCGAGTCGCCTGTCGCCTGCGTGGTCACGCCGGTTGCCATCGACCATACTGATTTTCTCGGCGATAGCATCGCGCGGATCGCGGAAGAAAAAGCCGGCATCGTCAAGCGCCGTGTGCCGGCGATCATTGCCGAACAGATGCCCGAGGTGGCCGCGATCATCGCGGGTGAAGCGCGGCGGCTGCATGCGCCGACTTTCAGCGCCGGGCAGGAATGGCACATCAGCGTCGAACGCGGCCGCCTGGTTTATCAGGATGACCGCGGCCTGATGGACCTTGCAGCGCCGCGTCTGTTCGGGCGCCACCAGTTCGGCAATGCCGGCCTTGCCATTGCGGCGCTGCGTGCGCTTCCGCAATTCCGGTTCGATCCTTCGATCTATGAGCGCGGTGTCGCCGGTGCCGAGTGGCCGGCGCGGATGCAGCGGCTGACATCGGGCAAACTGTTGCAATGCGCGCCCGAGGGCGCCGAAGTCTGGCTTGACGGCGGCCACAACGCCGAGGGCGGCCGTGTCATCGCGGAGGCGCTGGGTGATCTCGAAGAACGCGTGGCGCGTCCGCTGGTGATCGTTGTCGGCATGATGGCGAACAAGGACGCCGCCGGCTTTCTCGCCAATTTTGCCGGCCTCACCCGGCACATCATCGCCGTGCTGATCCCCGATCGCGCCGGCGTCATGCCGGTCGCGACGCTGGCCGCAGCCGGCCGCGCGCTCGGCATGCGCGTCGATACGGCGGATAGTATGAGCGATGCTTTGCAATCGCTGCGCCGGCTCGCCTACGAAGTCCCGCCGCGCGTGCTGATCTGCGGCTCGCTGTATCTGGCGGGGCATGTGCTGACGGAGAATGGGACGCTGCCGGGGTGATGTTCTTTACCTCCCCCCGGTGGGGAGAGGTAACAAAAACGGCCGGTGAGTTTCCTCACCGACCGTTCGTATTTCGCAGCAAGCCAGCAGCTCACACCGCCGCCGAAATCCACTGCTGCAGCTTTGCCTTCGGCGCGGCGCCGACCTGGCGGGAAGCCATTTCGCCGCCCTTGAAGATCATCAGCGTCGGGATCGACATCACGCCGTATTTCGATGCGGTCTGCGGATTTTCATCGACGTTCAGCTTCACGATGGTCACCTTCTCGCCCATCGCGGCCGAAATCTCGTCGAGCGCCGGCGCGATCATGCGGCACGGGCCGCACCATTCCGCCCAGAAATCCACCACCACCGGGCCTTGCGCACCAAGCACTGCCGTTTCGAAATCGGCGTCTGAAACCTTGCCCACGGCCATGGTCTTATCCTCGTTCTGTCCAGTGAAAGGCGCGACAGGATTCGCGCCGGGAAGATGATGGAGCAGAACCTATGAACGCTCCCTTGCCGGGTCAAGCGCCGCTCGCGCGCTGGTGATATCGGCTTCCGCCGCATCCAGCATCGCGGCGGAAAGTTCCATCATTTCAGCGGTTTCGGTCCAGAGCAGGGCGGCACGCACGGGCCGTTCCGAATAAAGCTTCGCCAGCACCATGCGATAGGCGGCGAGCTGCCGGACATAGGCGGTGGGCACGCCCGACAGGTGGCGCGGCGGGTTGTGGTTGGTCTTGTAGTCGACGATCAGGATTTCCGCCGGGGTGATCACCAGCCGGTCGATCTGGCCGGACACCGGCAGCGTGCCCGTGCCGCCCGCAATCCGGCCGGCAATGGTGACTTCGGCGCGGCTTCCCGGTGCGAACAGCGGCTTGAAGCGGGGGGCGTCCAGCAGCGCCAGCACTTCGGCAGTCAGCGCCGCGCGTTCGTCGTCGGTCCATTTGTCGGCGTTGCGGGCAAGGAAACGTGCGGCTGCCGCGCCGCGCTGGTCCGGCGCGGTGTCGGGGAGCGATTGCAGCAGGCGATGGATCAGCGTGCCGCGCTGCAGCGCACGAGTGCGTTGCGCGCTTGTCTCGCCGGCTTTGGCGCGGTGGCGGTCGTCATCGGCGGCGTCGGACGGGCGCAGCGACGGCTCGGGCCGCGGCTCCACGGGCGCGGCCGTGCGCAGCCAGCCCGGCAGCGACGGAGCCGGCGCATCCGCCATGCGCTGTGTCGCAGCGGCGGGCTCCGGCTGTATGTCCTCCGGCCGGGTATAGCGCTTCACCTTGCCGTCCGGCGGCGGCACCTGCTGCATGGCGAGGCCGGAACCCTCCAGCCCCTTCACCATCAGGTCGTACCAGGAATGCTCGCGCACCTCGTTGCGGTTGCCCGGCATGCAGCCGCCGATGATGAGCCGGTCGGCCGCGCGCGTCATCGCCACATAGAGCAGGCGGCGGTATTCATCCTCGGTGTCGCGCAGCGCGCTTTCGCGTGCGCCCGCCGCCATCGGCGGATCGTCGCCCTTCCGGCCCGCCCAGACCACGACGCCCGATCCGCTCGGCGCCGCATTGCCCTGCGGCAGATGCAGCAGGTTAAGGCGCTGGGTGTCGGCGGGCGACGATGTCGTGTCGATCAGGAACACCACCGGCGCTTCCAGGCCCTTGGCGCCGTGCACGGTCATCACCCGCACCTCGTCGCGCGAAATCTCCATGTCGCGCTTCACTTCGGTATCGGCGGCGCGGAGCCAGGCCACGAAACCCTGCAGCGAGGCCGGCGCCTTCTGCTCATAGTTCAGCGCCAGTTCGAGAAATTCGTCGAGCGCGTCGTTGGCTTCATGGCCGAGCCGGCGCAGCATACGCGCCCGCCCGCCTTCGCCATGGCCCTCGCCGCCGAGCAGCCAGGCATAGAAGCTGAACGGCGTCTCCCCGGCGAAACGCTTTTCGCAGGCGCGCAGCCGCTGTAGCGCCGCGCCGATGCGCGGATCATTCGCGTGGTCGTCGAGCGCCGCGCGCAGCGTGCCCTTGCGCTCATATGCGAGCTTGAACAGATCGTCGTCATCGAGACCGAACAGCGGGCTTTTCAACGCAACCGCAAGAGCAAGATCGTCCTGCGGCAGCAGCAGCGCGTCGGCGAGATGCATCAGGTCGATGACGGCGATATGTTCGGTGAGTTTGAGTCGGTCGGCACCGGCCACCGGCACGCCGCCCTGCTTCAGCGCCTGGATGATGGCGTCGAACGCCTTGCCGCGCCGACGCACCAGGATCAGCATGTCGCCGTAGCTGAGCGGACGGCGGCGGCCCAGCGGGCCGGTCTGCGTGCCGCCCGCGATCAGCGCCTTGATTTCCGCCTGCACGCGGCGGGCGAGCTGCACTTCCGGGCTGGTTTCCGGCACCGCATCGAACGGCGCCTGCCAGCCTTCCAGTTCCTGACTCTCCGCCGGCGCCTGCAACTCCCACAGATCGATCAGGCTCGGTCCGGCGTCGACCAGCGATTCATGCACGGGATAGGCCGTGTCGTTATGGATGCTGCGGAAGATCGCTTCATCGCGAAAGGTGTGATCGACCGATTGCAGGATCGCCTTGCCGGTGCGGAACGAATAGGTGAAGGCGATGGGATCGAAAGCAAGTCCCGCGCCGGTGAATTTCGTCTGCAGCGCGCGCCGGCGCTCGTCGAATTCGCGCGGCGCCGCGCCCTGGAACGAGAAGATCGACTGCTTTTCGTCGCCGACCGCGAAAATCGTACGCTTGGTGCCGTCGCGCGCGCCTTCGCCGGCGGTGAACTCCGCGATCAGATGCGCGATGATGTCCCATTGCCGCGGGCTGGTATCCTGCGCCTCGTCGATCAGCACGTGATCGACGCCGCGGTCGAGCTTGTAGTGCACCCAGCTTGCCGCGCCGCTGTCGAGCAGCGCCAGCGTGCGGTCGATCAGGTCGTCATAGTCGAGCAGGCCGCGCTCAAGCTTTTCGCGGCGATAATTGGCGGCAACGCCGGATGCGATGACCAATAGCGACTGCGTGCGGTCGCGCATGGCGACGGCGCGGCGGCGCGCCAGCAACGGCGCGATGCGGTCGGCCTCGCGGCCAAGCGCTGCAAAGAGGTCGGGGCGGCTCTCGGTCAGTTTCTTCCCGGCCAGCGCCTTGCGCGGCTCCATCTCGCCCGTGAAGAACACGTTGAGATAGGCGTCGATCTGCTCGTCGCCGTCGCGCTGCAGGGCCGTGCGCAGCCGCCCGCCCTGCTTGATATCGTTCGCACCGCCGGTTTCGAACACCTCGGCGGCCATGATCCAGCGTTGGCGCGGCAGGTTCGGCCCTTCGACGATCTCGTCGTCCACCGCCGCTACACTGTCATCCGGCGCGACACCGAGCGCTTGCGACAACTGCGCTAGCGCGGTGTCGATATTGCCGGCGCGGTCGATCCAGGCGAGAAACTTGTCGCGGCTGAGGCTCGCCTCGCGCACCACGTCGCGAAACGTCACATCCGCCGCCGAGGTCATGGCGATGGCGAGCGCGCGGCCTTCGCGGCTGTCGGGGTCAGCGGCTGCCTGCAGCAGGATCGCCAGTGATGCGCGCTCCAGCATCTCGTTCTGGTCGCGGTCGTCGAGCACGCTGAAGCGCGCGGGCACATTGGCTTCGAACGGGAATTGCTGCAGCAGCCGCGTGCACAGCGCGTGGATGGTCTGCACCTTCAGCCCGCCGGGCGTCTCCAGCGCGCAGGCGAACAGTTCGCGCGCGCGGCCGCGGATGCTCGGGCCGGAATGGGCGATGCCGACGCTTTTCAATTCAATGTCCAGCGCCTCGTCGTCCAGCGTCACCCAATGTCCGAGCTTGCTGAACACGCGCTCGGCCATGTTGGCGGCGGCGGCCTTGGTGAAGGTGACGCACAGAATCTTTTCGGGCGACACGTCGTTCAGCAGCAGGCGAATGACGCGGTTGACCAGCACATAGGTCTTGCCGGAGCCCGCATTGGCGGAGACGAACACCGAAGCCGCGGGATCTGAAGCGCGCGCCTGCTTCAGGCGGGCTTCATCGGGAATGATGCGCGGCCCGCTCATCGGTCGCCTCCGTCGATGGTGGCGGACCATTCCTTGATGCGCGCGAGATCGTCATAGCGGCCGTAGCGGTTCGACCACATGGACAGGCTGAGCGATTTGTAGGGCGTGTTCTCGTCCTCGAAGCGCAGGATCAATGCCTCCAGCTTGGTGAGCGCCTCGTCGGCGGCGATATCCGGCGTCTGCACGTCGTCGCGGTTAAGCTTCAACTGGAGTTCGATGGGGATGCCCGGCGGCGTGTTGCCGCTGAGCTTGACGTAGACGAGCTGGCTCACCGACGTTCGTTCGGGAATGTCCGCGAAGCCGCCCCTGCGCAGGATCGCGGCTTCCAGCGTGAGTTGCGGCGACAGGCCCATGCGCACCTGCTTGCCGGTCGGCGGATTGCCGGTCTTGTAGTCCACGATGGCGACGGTGCGGTCGTGGCGGCGCTCGATGCGGTCGGCGCGGGCGGACAGCGTGAAGCTGCGGCCGGAATCCAGCGGGATAACGATATGGCCGCTGGTTTCTGCTGCGATATCGGCGATGTCGATGCGCCGGTCGGTTTCCCAATTGGCGAACCAGGTGGCGATGCGCAGGAAGCGCGGCCACCACAGCGCGCGCGCTTCCGGCCGCGTCATCAGCGGCAGGAAATGCGCGCGGCCGATCTCGCGCAGCGCGCGGGCGGGATCGTCGGGCAGTGCGGTGCTGAACTGTTCGGTGAAATCGCCGATCGATTGATGAATCGCCGAGCCGCGGTCGGCGGCGGAGAGCGGCATGTCCACGGGATCGAGCGGCGCGAGGCCGAGAATGAAGCGCGCATAGATCGTGTAGGGATCGCGCAGCCAGTCCTCGATCGCAGTGACGGACAGTTTGGTCGGCCTTGCCGCCCGCGGCGGCTTCGGCATCGGCTGTCCGATCGGCTTCACCTCAAGCGGACGATCCAGTTCCTCGGCATAGCGCACGTAGTTTGTGCCCTTGGCGACGGCCGCGTTCCAATGCGTTTCGCCGGCCACCGCTTCGAGCCGGTGCAGGAAGCGCGAGGCCACCGCCGGCGCGCCGCCGACCTTCGCGGCATGGCTGAGAATCACATCCGGCGCGCCGAGCAATTGCGCGAAATCATGCGCCGACAGGCCGATACGGCGCTCCGGCAGGTCGAGCCCGAGCTGATAGCGCATCGGCCGGCTCAGCCAGGGATCGATGCGCGGCGCTGGCGGCCAGATGCCTTCCACCAGCCCGCCGAGGATGACGCGATCGTTCTGCGTCAGGCGCGCTTCCAGCGGGCCGTAGATGCGCAGCTTCGCATGCGGCGCCTCGCGCCGGCGCACGGTGCGGTCGCCGAAGGCGGTATGGAATACGTCGGCGTAGTCGGCGAGCGGCACCATCAGTCCGCTTGGCGGCGGGGGCGTTTCGTCACCAAGCAATTCGTCGAACGCCGTCTGCAACGCCTGGCCCTGATGTCCGTCGAACGCCATCGGTGCTTCGGCGTCGTCGCATGACAGCGCTTCGACGGTTGCGCGGTGCCGTGCTGCGAGCATTGTGAAGTCGCGCGGCTTCGCGTCGATGCTTTCCAACGGCGCCAGCGCCTCGCGCAACGCCGCGATCAGCGCGTCCACGTCAGAGAGTGCATCAGGCTTCAGTTTCGCGCGCGGCTCGGCGCGGTGGATCAGCGATGTCTCGCCGCTGTTGAGTTTGGCGAGTTCGCTGCGGAAGATCGCGAAATCATCGGCGAGTCCCTTGCTGCCTGCGCTCGGCTGCGTGCCGCGCAGCAGCGCGAGTTCGAGGTTTTCAATCGCTGCCGTCCATCCGCCCGCCGCGCGGCCGAGCCGGAACAGCGGATGCTTCAGCAAGGCGAGCAGTGTCGCCGGCGCGAGGCCGTCGCTGACGGCTTCCGCAACAAGGCGCGCGAAGATGCCGGGCGGCGTATCCATCAGCGCATCGCCGCCGGAATCGTCGAACTCCAGACTCCATCGTCCCAGCGCCGCCATCACGCGCCGCGCCAGTGCGCGGTCCGGCGTCACCAGCGCCGCCGAGATGTTCATCTCGCGCGCCTCGCGCATGGCGATGGCGATGGCCAGTGCTTCCATCTCGGGATTCGGTGCGGCGATAACAGCGAGATTCTGCATTCCTTCCGCAATCGCGGCGATGGACGCAGGTTGCGACAGGCGCTGGTGCCATTGCGCCGTGGCGTTCGACGGCCGCATCGTCTCCGAAGCCAGCCATTCGCGCCCACCGCGCGCGCCCAGCGTGACGACGTCGCGGCGTTCGATACCGAAGCGCTGCAGCAGGCCGTGCAGGGCGAATTGCGGATGGTTGGAGGCCGGCGGCTCGATGAAGTGACCTTGTGCATTGGCTTTGCCGGCGAGCATGGTCCATGCGGCGGTGTCGAGATCGGTGTCGAGGCCCGGCAGCACCACGGCGCCGTGCGGCAACTGCGCGATCGCATGCAGCAATGTCGCCGTCGCCGGCATCGAGCCGGTGGAGCCGGCGGCGATCACAGGTCCGCCGCGATGCGCGGTGAGGCGCGCGGCTTCCGCGGCGATCAGAAGGTCGCGCCGCGCTGCCGGCTCGATGCGTCCGCGCTCCTTGAGCACCGGCGGCCACACCTCGCGTGCGATCCTGAGGAAATCCAGCGTCAGCTGCCAGTACTTGTCATGCGCATCGGGCACGAGGCCGTCGAGCGCGGACCAGTCGACCTGGCGTGTCGCCATGTCGTCCATCAGCCGCGCGAGATCGTCGGCCAACGCCAGCGTGGCGGCGGGGCCGCCGACCACCAGCGGTGCCTGCGCGGGATTGCCCGGCCTGATCTGTTTCGCCCAGGCGGCGATCAGTTGCGCCAGCAGAAGCCGCCGTTCGAGTCCGTCGAGCGCCGGCAGCGTATCGAGATCGCCCGTGCCGGTGAAATCGAGTTCGTCCTCATCGATGCCGCCGAGCGTGAAAATGCGCGGCAGCAGCACCGCATCGGTCTGCAGCAGGTCGAGAAAGATATCATGCACCATCCGTCCGGCGCGCCGCGTCGGCAGATACAGCGTCGCGGTGGCAAGCCTCTCGGGATTGCTGCGCGCCTCGAACCCCTCGACCAGTTCGCCGTCCACCAGCGCAGTAATCAGCGTGCGCAGGAACGGAGCCGACGATGGGATGGTGAAGACGCGCATGAGGAACCCGATTCGAGGAACGGTCATCATGGCATGGGCGGAGCGATGAAAGGAGTCGAGAACTCTTTCTTCACCTCTCCCCGGTGGGGAGAGGTGTTCGAGCGCCATCGATGATTTGGAGTTGAAAAAACTACGCCACGCTTGCGAGAAACGCATCTTCCGCGGCGCGGACGGCGTCCGGCGTGCCGACATGCATCCACATGCCGTCCATGCGCAGGCCGTAGAGGCGTTCCTGTTCGTTGGCGCGGTCGAACAGCAGCGTCAGCGGGAATTCGCCGGCGGGAACATCGGTGAAGATCGCGGGCGACAGGATGGCGACGCCGGCATAGACGAACGGCACCACCTGGTTCTCCTTGCGCCGGCGCAAGGTGCCGTCGGTGCGCATTTCATAGTCGCCCTTGCCGGTGTAGCCGATGCTGCCGGCCGTCGGCGCCATCAGCAGCAGGATATCCATCTTCGCGGGATCGAAATTGTCCGCGAGGCGCAGCAGGTTGGGCTGCACGCCGTCGATCCACATCGTATCGGCATTGAGATGATAGAACGGTGCATTGCCGAGCAGCGGCAATGCCTTGACGACGCCGCCACCGGTGCCCAGCACTTCATCGCGTTCGTCGGAAATCGTCACCTGCGGATGCGTACGTCCGGCCACATGCCGGATGATCTGGTCGGGCAGGTAATGCACATTGACGACCGCGTCGGTGACAGCGGCGTCGGCGAGCTTGTCCAGGACATGATCGAGCAGCGGCTGCCCGGCGACGGGCACCAGCGGCTTCGGCATGTTGTCGGTGAGGGGGCGCATGCGCAGGCCGAGACCGGCGGCAAGAACCATGGCTCTGGTGGGTTTCACGGACATATCGATGCGTCTCGAAGATCGATTTGATTTGGTTGTCGAAAGTATAGCACGGCGGAGATGACCGCGCGTAAAGTGGCCGAGGAATAAGGGCGCGATATGACGCAGGTGCGACACCTCACGCGCCGGTTCCGTGCTCAGGCATCCGCTTCTTCATTCTCCGGGCGCCGCGCGGATTTCTTCTTCCTATCACCCGGTTTGAGGAAATTTACACCGATCTGGTCGCCGTTCACCCAACTGAGTTCGCAGCGGCGATAGGCGAGGCCGGTCGAGGACAGCAGCAAAAAGAATTCCGTGAGGTTGAGGCCCTCCACGGAGGTTTCGACGGTCAGCTTCGCGCCGGTCTCGGATACGTCTTCGAGAACGCAGGCGCGGCGCCAGGTGCCGTCGATGCTCATCATCTGCGCGGGAAAGCCGCGTTCGAACACGACCCTATGATTTCCGCGCCGTTCCCCCGTCGCCATGGCCGATCCTCACTCAACACCGAAAGCCTCGCAGGCGAGGCTGGGCCGGTGCCGAGAATAGGGTGATCGAGCTAAGATTGCGTTAAGGATTGGCGGAGAAAGCAAGGTCTCCGCCCGCGTCACCAAGTTCTCCGCCCTCACCGTGAGGACGGAGTGGGGTGCGCTACCCCCGCGGCGCCGGCACGTGGCGTTGGTACCATTCGCGGAGCGGCGCAAGCGTCGGATGGGCCAGCGACCGGCTGAGATAGGTCCAGATCCGCGGCTGGTGCTTGAGATAGTGCGGCTTGCCGTCGCGGCGGTTCAGCCGCGCGAAGATGCCGAGCAGTTTGGTATTTCGCTGTGCCGACATGATCGCGTAGAGTTCCGCGAAACCGGCGGGATCGAATGTGGAATCGACGGCGCGCCTAACCTTGATATAGGCCGTCAGCATCGTCAGTTCGACCTGCTCCGGCACATCGATGCGGGCATCCTGCAACAGCGATGCCAGATCGTAGGCGGCGGGGCCGAGCACGGTATCCTGAATGTCGATCACACCGACTTTACGAATGCCCTCGCGTGCCGCAAGCCAGATGAGATTCGGAGAATGAAAATCCCGCAGCGCCCAGGTTCGCGGGGCCGCGTCGGAGATTGCAAGCAATTGTCGCAGGATTGCGCTGAAGTCCGCGCGTGCGGCATCGGTCGCCGGCGCATTGCGATCCGGCAAATACCAGTCGAGCAACAGGCTGCTCTCGATCAGCATCGCTTCGGTATCAAATACCGGGATTGAATAGTTCTTGCCGGGTGCCACCGGCAAAATCGTGGGCAAGGTGTGTGAATGCAGCGCCGCCAGCATATCGGTGGCGGCCTGATAGCGCTCCACGATCGGGCCGGGCGGATCGCCTTCGATGACACCCTCAGTGCCGAAATCCTCGGTGATGAGGAAGCCGGCATTGAGATCGGCATGATGAATCGCCGGTGCCGAAATGCCGTGACCACGAAGCCCGTTGGCGATCGCGACGAATGGCGTGACGTCCTCCGCAAGATGCACCGCGGCGCTGTAGGACTTACCGTTGTAGATCGGTGGACCGTCCGGCCGTTTCGGCGAATTCATCAGGATGACAACGCCGTCGTCACGCATCAACCGCGCATAGGAGCGGGTCGAGGCATCGCCCGCCATGCGCTTGCGGCCGGCGTCGAGATAGCGCGCTTCTTCGAGAAACTCCCGTAACGTTTTCAGGCGTTGCACGACGGTAGCGGCTTTGCCGTGTCCGGTGATTTCCGCGGCGCGTGCCTGCGATCCGAGCGCCGGGCGATGCGTCAGCGCGATGTCGATGCGATCCGTCGGCAGCGCGCCTTCGGCCCGCTCCGGCCATTCGATCAGCGCCACCGTGGCTTCGGGCAGCGGCGACAGGCCGATCTCCTCCATCTCGCCGGGGTCGGCGATGCGGTAGAGGTCGGCATGAACCAGCGGAAACGACGGCAGGTCGTAGCTCTGCGCCAGCGTGAAGGTGGGGCTCGGCACTTCGAGCGCGTCGTCACCGGCGAGATAGCGGATCATCGCGCGCGCCGCCGACGTCTTGCCGGCACCGAGATCGCCCGACAGCGTGATGACGTCGCCGGGGCCGATCAGCAAGGCGAGGTCGGCCATCAGCGCGGCGGTGGCGGCTTCGTTCGGGAGAGCGAGGGAGAAGGATGTTTGCTCCGTCATCGTCGAACATCCTCGAACGCTGAACGCGCAGATGGAATGCGGTCACCTCTCCCCACCGGGGAGAGGTCGGATCGCATTTGCGATCCGGGTGCGGGGGCAAAATCAGGTCGTGGTGCAAGCCCCCTCACCCGCTCCGGCTTCGCTGCGCGACGCCGGATCGACCTCTCCCCGGTGGGGAGAGGTGAGCAGAGCGCCGTCGAGAAGTTGAGATGCGCGCTCATTCGGCGGCGTTGCGGTGGGCGGTCTGGTCCAGCGGGAAATCGCAGCTCACCGTGGTGCCGCGCCCGACGGCGGAATCGATGCGGACCTTGCCGCCGTGCAGTTCGACGAAGGAGCGGACCAGCGACAGGCCGAGCCCGGCGCCGCGATGGCGCGAACCGTTGGCATGGCTTTCGAACCAGTCGAACACCTTGTCCTTGACCTCGGGCGGGATGCCCGGGCCGCGATCGGTTACCGAGAACGTAATCATGTGTTCGGTGCGCGCGGTCCGCAGCGTGACCGCGGAATCGTGCGGGGCAAAGCCGACCGCATTGGCGAGCAGGTTGTACAGCACCTGCACGACGCGGCTTTCGTCGCCGATGAAGCTGCCGATCTGCGGATCGACATCGATCTGCAGCGCGATGCGGTCGTGCACCAGCCGGTCCTGCACGCCTTCGGCGGCGGCATCGATGATCCTGCGGATATCGATCGGGCCGAGATTGAGCGACATCGCGCCGGCATCGATGGTCGCAAGGTCGAGAATGTTGTTGATGATCGCGAGCAGCGCCGATGTCGAGGTGGTGATGTAGTCGAGATATTCGGCCTGCTTGGGCAGCAGCGGACCCGTGGTGGAATCGCTGAGCAGATGCGCGAAGCCGATGATGGTGGTGAGGGGCGAGCGCAGTTCGTAGGAGACGTGGTGGACGAAATCCACCTTCATCTGGTCCGCGGTCTCCAGCGCTTCGTTGCGCTCGCGCAGCGCGCGCTCGACATTCTCGGCGTCGGAGATGTCCTGGAAGGTCAGCATGGTCGCGCCGTCCGGCAGCGGCATGGTCATGCAGGTGAGGATGCTGCCGTCCTTGCGCTCCATCTTCAGCGGCACGGGCGCGCGGTTGTCGATGGAGGTGATGGCGCCGCGGATCGTCTGCCAGGCGGTGGGGTCGTCGAACAGCGGCCGGCACCAGGTCTCGACCATCTCGATATGCGGGCGTTGCTCCAGCGCCTCGTCGGACAGGCGCCACATCCGGGCGAAAGCGGGGTTGAACAGTTCGGCGCGGCCGTTGCTGCCGAACACCGCGACGGCTTCGCCGAGATTGTCGAGCGTTTCGCGCTGGACGCGAATCAGGCCGTCGAAGCGGCGGGCGAGGTCGAGCCGTTCGGTCACGTCGTCGAACAGATAGGTGACGCCGCCCTCGGGATTCGGCGTGGTGACGATGGAGAGCGCGCGGCCGTCCGGCAGATACCAGACGTCCTTGTGCGCTTCGACGGCGGTATAGGCTTCGTGCAGCTTGGTCTTCCAGGCGCGGAAATTCGGCTGCTCCGGCAATTTGCGCGCGGCGCGCAGGCGGTCGAGCACGCTCGAATCGTCGGGATTGCCGTCGAGGAACGTGCGGTCGAGATCCCACAGCCGGCGATAGGCGTCGTTGTAGAAGGCGAGGCGGCGCTGGCCGTCGAACACGGCGACGCCGGAGGACAGCTGATCGAGCGTGCGGCGATGCGCGTCCGCCATGCGGACGAGAGCGGCCTTGAGCGCCGTCGCCTCCGAGGCGTCGATGGCCATGCCGGCGCTGCCATCGCCGATGCGTGCGGCATGAACGTCGAAGATGCGGCGTTCGCCGGAGATCACCACCGGCACGCGCGCGGCGAACGGCTGGTTGTCGTTCAGCGCCTTGGCGAGGCTGCTGCGGTGATCGCTGTCGAGCAGTTCGAGATTGCGGCTGACGGCATCCGCAGTGTCGTGTGCTTCGGTGGCGCGCACATAAGCGGTGTTGGCGAAGGACAGTGTGCCGTCGGCGTGGCGCGCCCAGATCGGATAGGGCGCCGCATCGGCAAAGCCGCGCAGCGTCTCGCTTTCGTCGCTGAGTTCCTTGTAGCGCAGCGTCATTTCGGCGAGTTCGCGGCGCAGGCCGCTGAGTTCGCGGATGCGGACAATGGCTTGCCCGCCGATGGCGCGGCCCATCGCCTCGACGGAGCGCCCGGTCGCGGTGGTGAGATTGAGCAGGAATCCCTCACCGGCCTCGAGCAGGGCATCGACGGCGTGATTCATGCGCAGGGCCGGCTCCGGCGGCAGCCAGGTTCCGAAGGCCAGAATGCGCTGCGGCTGGTGGCTCGCCTGATCCTGCGACATCATCAGCGCGGTGTCGCCGGAAATCTCGGGGCGCGCCTCGCCTGCGGCCCATGAGATCAGCACCTGCGGCTCGGTGAACAGCAACGCGCGAAACCGGTCGGCTTCGATCTGCAGCGCATGAAGCTCCGCGCGCAGCCTCGCCTCGGTGCGCGCTGCGCGCAGGCGATGGCGCATCAGGAGAATGGCGGCGACAACGGAAAAGCCGAGAACGGCGCTGCCGGCGGTGAGTGCGGCGATGTCCTGGCGGTCGAGATCGAGCAGGCCGGCAAGCGGCAGCGGCGCGCTGTTCGCGGCAAGCGCGCGGGTCGCCAGCACGGCGGACGCACCGATGCCGACAAGCCCGTCACGCACCATGGCAGTGCATGAGAGCAAGGTCCGACGCATCACCGCGATCACGCCTGACATCCTTTGCCCCAAAACCGCACGACTTCCCCAGGCGGCCCCTCACCACCTCCGACGAATCGGTGGACAATATCCGCTTCGGGACTCCGCCGGTAAGAGTCCAGACCGTGAACGTGAATCAAGGGCTTAAGAAAATGGGCAGGATTTGAATCGAATGCGCGGCCGCCCTCATCCTGAGGAGCCGCAAAGCGGCGTCTCGAAGGATGGCTCCACACTCCGGAGCCAAATCATCTCATGGTTCGAGACGGCGCTACGCGCCTCCTCACCATGAGGGACCGAGTTCATCGTCCCGTCGAACCGAATCCACCGTTGCCGCGGTCCGTGCTGTTCAGGCTGGTGACCGCCACCAGCTCCGCCTGCTCCACTTTCGCGATCACCATCTGGGCGATTCGCTCGCCGCGCTTGATGGTGAAGGCGCTGCCGCCGTGGTTGATGAGCAGCACCGCGATCTCGCCGCGATAGTCGGCGTCGATCGTGCCTGGTGAATTCAACACCGTGACGCCGTGCTTCGCGGCCAGTCCGGAGCGTGGCCGTACCTGCGCTTCGTAGCCGTCGGGCAGCGCGATGGTCAGCGCGGTCGGCACCATCGCATATCGGCCCGGTGCGATCGTGATCGGTTCGGCATCCGGAACTGCCGCGAGCAGGTCCATGCCCGCGGCATGCGCGGTCTGGTACGCCGGCAGCGGCAGGCCCGCGCCTTCAGGCAATTGCCGGACATCGACTTTGACAATGGCGGTCATGGCTTTTCTTTCGCGACGGAGGAAGCGATGCGCGCGATCAGCGTCGCGGCGACGTCCTCCTTGCTCATCGGCGCCCACGAATCAACTGCGATGTCGCCGCTGTCCTTGCCGCGTGTCAGCAGGTGCACGGTATTGCTGTCGCCGCCCATGATGCCGGTGGCGGGCGAAACATCGTTGGCGACGATCCAGTCGCAGCCCTTGCGCCTGATCTTGGCGGTGGCGTTGTCGATCAGGTGTTCCGTCTCCGCCGCGAAGCCGATCACCAGCGACGGCCGATTCGTGGACCGCTGCGCGATCGTCGCGAGAATGTCGGGATTCTCCGTGAGCTGCAGCGGCGATATCGCTTCGCCGGCCTTTTTCTTCAGCTTCTGCGCGCCTTCGCTGATCACGCGCCAGTCGGCCACGGCGGCCGCGAAAATCGCGATGTCCACCGGCAATGCGGCCTCGACTGCGCTCAGCATGTCGCGTGCCGATTCGACGTGCGTGACGTTCACGCCGTGCGGGTCGTCGAATTCCACCGGGCCTGACACGAGGATCACGTCCGCCCCGGCGGCGCGTGCGGCGTCCGCGATCGCGTAGCCCTGCTTGCCCGACGAACGGTTGGCGATGTAGCGCACCGGATCGATCGGCTCATGGGTCGGTCCCGCGGTGATCAGGATGCGCCTGCCCTTGAGCGGCTGAGGCCGGGGCGGCCGCAGCAGCGCATTCGCCGCGTCCGCGATCTCGACGGGTTCGGCCATCCGGCCGACGCCGGCTTCGTTGCGCTCGGCCATTTCGCCCGCATTCGGGCCGATCATGCGCACGCCGTCGCGCTGGAGCTGCGCGACATTGCGCTTGGTTGCCGGGTTGCCCCACATCAGCGGATTCATCGCCGGCGCGATCAGGATCGGTTTGTCGGCCGCAAGCAGAATGGCGGAAGCGAGGTCGTCGGCATGGCCGTTCGCCATCTTGGCCATCAGGTCGGCCGTCGCCGGCGCGACAACGATGAGATCGCATTCGCGCGCGAGGCGGATGTGGCCGGCGTCGAACTCGCTCTGCGGGTCGAACAGGTCGGTATAAGCGCGCTCGTTGGACAGTGCCGACGCGGCCAGCGGCGTGACGAATTGCTGTGCGGCGCGGGTCAGGACCACCCGGACATGGAGCCGGCGTTCCTTCAGCCGGCGGATTAGATCGAGCGCCTTATAGGCCGCGATGCCGCCGCCGATGATCAGCGTGATTTTCGGCTGGTCCTTGGGGTTGTTCAAAGGCTTGGGAGCTGTTTGCGGCGCGGGGGCGTCCGGCGGCAAGTCGGCGGACATCCGCATTCCCTCCTGGGATGCATCGCGCAGGATGACCCGCACCTCGTCTTCGACCGAACGCCCGTTGCGGGCGGCGCGCAGGCGGAGTTCGTCGCGGATCGCGTCATCGAGCTTGCGAATGGTCAGATTGGCCATGGCATTCATCCGTTATGTCGAAAGCAATGCTAGCACGCTGTGCTGGCATTGCAATCACATCAGCGGACGGTCAGCAGAATGCCGATGAATGTCAGCGCGATGACCCAGATGCCGACGGTGCGCCATTGCGTCTGCCGGGCGCGGATGCGGCCGATGGCGGCGATGGTCGCGTCGTCGAGCCGCATGCCGTTGCGGGTCATGGCTTCAAGCTGTTCCAGCACGGTGATCGCGCGCGTTGCGAGGGCCGGGAGGCCGGAGGCAGCCTTGCCGAGTTCGCCGGCGCCGGCAAGCGCGCCCTGGATCTTGCCGAGCGGGCCGAGGTTGCGTTCGATCCATTCGCGCACCACCGGATCGGCGACCTTCCAGATGTCGAGCTTGGGGTCGAATGTCCGCGCCACGCCCTCGACCACCACCATGGTCTTCTGCAGCAGGATCAATTCCGGCCGCGTCTGCATGTCGAACAGGCCGGTGACCTCAAGCAGCAGCGTCAGCAGCTTGGCCATCGAAATGTCTTCGGCGGTGCGGTTGTGGATCGGCTCGCCGATGGCGCGGATCGCCTGGGCGAAATTCTCGACCGAGTGATGCGCCGGCACGTAACCCGCCTCGAAATGCACTTCGGCCACGCGGCGATAGTTGCGGGTGATGAAGCCGAGCAGGATTTCCGCGAGGAAGCGCCGTTCCTTCAGTCCTAGCCGGCCCATGATGCCGAAATCGACGGCGATGAGGCGTCCGTCGTTGCCGAGGAACAGATTGCCCGGATGCATGTCGGCGTGAAAGAAGCCGTCGCGCAGCGCGTGGCGCAGGAAACTCTGGATCACCTTGCGGCCGAGATCGGGCAGATCGACCTGCGCGGCCGCAAGGCCCGCATGATCGTTCAGCGCGATGCCGTCGATCCATTCCATCGTCAGCACGTTGTGCGAGGTGCGGTCCCAATCGACGTCGGGGACGCGGAAGTCCGGATCGTTCTTCGTGTTCTCCGCCATTTCGGAGAGCGCGGCGGCCTCCAGCCGCAGGTCCATTTCCATCGTCACCGAGCGTGACATCACGGTGATGATTTCGATCAGCCGCAGCCGCCGCGCTTCCGCCGAATATTTTTCGGCATTGCGCGCGACGAAGAAGAAATCGCCGAGGTCGCGGCGGAATTGCGCGGCGACGTTCGGCCGCAGCACCTTGACGGCGACCGTTCTGTGCGCGCCGTCCGTGATCACTTCGGCGCGGTGCACCTGCGCGATCGACGCGGCCGCGACCGGCGGCGAGAAGCTCGCATAGAGCTGCGTCATCGGCCGCTCCAGCGATGCGGCGACGACATTTTCCGCTTCGGTCAGCGAGAAGGGCGGCAGCCGGTCCTGCAGGTTTTCCAGGTCGCGCGCCATGGCGACGCCGACCACGTCGGGCCGGGTGGCGAGAAACTGGCCGAGCTTGAGATAGGCCGGCCCCAGCCGCGTCAAGGCGCGCGACAGCCGCGGGCCGGTCTTGGCGTTGGGGCGTTCGATCAGCCGCGCGATGCGCACCGCAAGGTGAGCCGGTGGCGGGATCAGCGCAGGATCGACCACGCCGAACACGCCTTCGCGCGCGAACACGATGCCGGCGCGGGCCAGCCGCGCCATATGCGAGAGGGCAGCGATCACAAACGCCAGCCCGAATGCAGCGCGACGATGCCGCCGGAGAGCAGGTCGTATTTCACCCTGTTAAAGCCGGCATCGCGGATCATCTCGGCGAAAACAGGCGGCCTCGGAAATTTGCGGATCGATTCTACGAGATACTGGTAGGATTCGGAATCGCCGGTGACGGCCCTGCCGAGCGGCGGGATCACCTTGAACGAGAACAGGTCGTAGAGCTTGTCGAGGCCGGGCACGTCCACGGTGGAGAATTCGAGGCAGAGGAAACGGCTGCCGGGCTTCAGCACCCGATACGCGTCCTTCAGCGCGCGGTCGATGCGCGGCACGTTACGGATGCCGAAGGCGATCGTATAGGCGTCGAAACTCCTGTCCGCGAATGGCAGTTCCTCGGCATTGCCCTCGACGAAGGACACCTGATGTTCGAGATGCTGTTTGACGGCGCGCTCGCGGCCGACATTGAGCATGCCGGTATTGATGTCGCAGACGGTGGCCGAGAAGCCGAGGCCGCTCGCCTTGGCCGCACGGAATGAAATGTCGCCGGTGCCGCCCGCGACGTCGAGCAGCGCAAAGGGCGTATCCGAGCGCGGCGGGTTGAGCGTCGTGATCATCGCGTCTTTCCAGAGGCGATGCATGCCGCCGGACATCAGATCGTTCATCAGGTCGTAGCGCTGGGCCACACTGTGGAACACCTCGTTCACCAGCGTCTGCTTGTCGCCGACCGGAACGTCCCGAAAGCCGAAATGCGTCGTCTCGCCCGGCTGGTCCATGCTGCTCATCTCAAAAAACCTCGATTGCGGCGCACCATAGCGCGCCGGCGGCAAAGGGGCTATCACGTCAGCCCCTCAAGGTGAATGACCCTTCGCATGCCGGAACTCCCCGAAGTCGAGACCGTCCGCCGCGGCCTCCAGCCCGCCATGGAGGGGGCACGGATCAATCGCCTTGAGCTTCGCCGCGGGGATCTGCGGTTTCCGTTCCAGCCGGATTTTACCGACAGGCTGCAGGGCCGGGTGATCACCAGCCTGGGCCGCCGGGCGAAATACCTGCTCGCGGACCTCGATTCCGGCGATGTCCTGCTGATGCATCTGGGGATGTCCGGTTCGTTTCGCGTCGTCTCCGATGAAAACAACGTGATGCCCGGCGCGTTTCATCACCCGCGCAGCGACAGTCGCGCGCATGACCATGTGGTCTTCCACATGTCGTCGGGGCCGTCGGTGATCTACAACGATCCCCGCCGTTTCGGTTTCATGAAGATTTTTGCACGCAGCGAGGCGGAGCAGGAGCCGTTTCTCAAGGACATCGGTCCTGAACCGCTCGGCAACGCCTTCGATGCGGGCATGCTGGCGGCGGCGTGCAGGAACAAGAAGACCAGCCTGAAGGCGGCGCTGCTCGACCAGACCGTGGTGGCCGGTCTTGGCAACATCTATGTCTGCGAAGCCTTGTTCCGCTCGCATCTGTCGCCGCGCCGTCTCGCCGCGACGCTCTCGACGAAGAAAGGCGAGCCGACCGAGCGCGCTGCGGCTCTCGTGGATGCCATCCACGACGTGCTCGATCTCGCCATCAAGGCCGGCGGCTCCTCGCTGCGCGACCACCGCCAGACCTCGGGCGAACTCGGCTATTTCCAGCATTCGTTCCAGGTCTATGACCGCGAGGACGCGCCCTGCAAAACCGACGGCTGCGCGGGGATCGTGAAGCGCTTCGTGCAGAACGGGCGGTCGACGTTCTGGTGCCCGAAGTGCCAGAAATAATAATCAAGCGAGCCAGTTCTCCACTTTCAAGCCGCGCACGCGCTTGAACTCACCGACATTTGCGGTGACGAGCGTTGCGCCGATCGCGCAGGCGTGGGCGGCGATGAGCAGATCGTTGGGGCCGATGATCGTTCCCTTGACTTCGAGATCGTGCCGAATCCGCGCATATTCCTCATCCGTGGGCTTCTTCAGAGGGACGGTTTCCACTTCCGCGAGGACCACCTCGATGCGTTCTTGCAGTGGCACCGATCCGCGCTTGGCCGCACCGAAGCGCAATTCGGCAGCGGTGATGATGCTGATGCAGACGCTCTCGTCACCGATCTTGCGAAGCTTCCGAGCCGACTTTCCTGTGGGATTGCGAACGAGATCGGACATAATATTCGTATCCAGCATGTACCGGACAGCGCTCACAGTTCGACATCCTTGAGCGGCGGCAGTCCAATATCGATGTTCGGGAAATCGTCTGCGAGCGGTTCCAGGGAATCGAGCAATGCGATCAGGCCGCGTTTTCGTACCGGTTCGATCACCAGCCTGTCCCCCTCGCGATGCATGAGGGCATCGTGGCCCGGCAACTCGAACTCGACGGGAATCCGAACGGCCTGGTTGCGGCCGTTGCGGAATAGTCTGACGTGACGGCTTTCCGACATGGGTTTGTCCTCCGGCATATGTCGAAGCATATGCCAAGGATGCGGCTGTTTCCAGTCTATTTCCGTAGACAGATCAGGCGCACGATCGAAGCCTTCGCATCGCCGGCCTTTCCGCTGTCGGCCGTCACGCCATGCGCCGTTACGAAACTGCGGACTGCATCCGCCGATGCCTGCACGGCCTGCGTTGCTGCGGGAGTCGGACCGGCCACGACGACGGACTGGCAGCCCTCCACCGCCTGACCGTCGGTGACGATGGCGCCGTCCGTGCTGACCACGATTCCCGAGGCATATTCGACCTTCTTGCGGGGCGGCGGGCCTGCCGCCTGCGTCTGGGCCGGAAATGGATCGAAGGCTGAGGACATGGCGATGACAACCGGCTCCATGACGCCTTCGGTAGCCTGGTCGTAGAGGATGGTGAGGATGCGGACCTCGCTGTTACGGAATTGGCCGCGAATATAAAACTTCTTCTGGTTCTGCAGGCCCGATAGCACGAAGAAATCGGGTTTTACGGCGCTGTAGTCGATCTTGCGGCCGGGCAGCTTGCGTTCCGCTTCGGCGAGGGGTGCCGTCGAGGGAGCTTCTTCCTTACGGCGGGTCAGCAGGATCTGGATCGTGCCGGTGACGGACTGCCACTTGCTGCCATCGGCGTCGGAAGCTTGCTGCGGCACCAGTCTGCCGGGAATCCCGAGTTTCGCGCCGGTCGTGGGATCGCTAACGATCTTCCAGCCCACATTGTCGCGGGGCTTCTTCGCGGCGGTGGCGAGCAGGCCGCGCTCCTGCGGATTCAGCACGCCTGTCTGCCTGCCGCGATTGTCCTTTTGAAACGCCTTGATGGCGTTGACCATGCGTTCGGACACCTCGCCATTGATGGCGCCGTTGTAGTGTCCGGTCCAGGCGAGGTCGGACTGGATCGCGCGGCCGGGGTCATGTCCTTGGCCGTATCCGCGGGCGTCTGCACGGCGGGGCGGGGCTATGCGACGGCGGACGGCTTCGTAGGTGCCTGCGCCTGCGTGGCACCGGCAGCCAGGATCGCCAATGTTGCCCACAGCATCGATCTCATGACATGTCCCGGTGGTGAAGCCAGCGATTGATTTCGGGAGAGTGAAGCACATCTGCTGGATCGGTGCAGCGGCGGTGCGGTTCAACACCGGACCTCATGGTGAGGAGCACGCCAAGGACGTGCGTCTCGAACCATGAGTATATTGCGCTCATGGTTCGAGACGCGCGCAAGATGCGCGCTCATCACCATGAGGGAGAGTTTGGGGTAGGAGAGATGATGCTGAGCGGCGACGAACTCGAGCGCTATGCGCGCCACATCGTATTGCGCGAGGTCGGCGGTCCCGGTCAGGCGAAGCTGCGCGCGGCGAAGGTGCTGGTGATCGGCGCCGGCGGGCTCGGGGCGCCCGCGCTGATGTATCTTGCCGCGGCGGGCATCGGCACGCTGGGCGTGATCGATGACGACGAGGTGTCGTTGTCGAACCTGCAGCGCCAGATCATCCATGCCACCCCGGATATCGGTGCGCTCAAGGTCGACAGCGCGGCGGCCAGCATCCGTGCGTTGAATCCGCATGTGAATTTCGTCGGCCATGGTGCGCGATTGACGGCGGCGAATGCCATGGACCTCCTGTCGGGCTACGATCTCGTGCTCGACGGTTCCGATAATTTCGCCACGCGCTATCTCGTCTCCGATGCCTGCTGCCTGGCCGGTAAGCCGCTGGTGTCCGCGTCGCTCGGCACCTTCGATGCGTCGCTGACGACGCTGCGTCCGCACGAGCGCAACGAGAACGGCGTACTCAACCCGACCTACCGCTGCCTGTTCCCGGAAGCGCCGCCGCCGGGCCTGGTTCCGAGTTGCCAGGAAGCCGGCGTGATGGGTGCGCTGGCCGGCATGGTCGGTTCGATGATGGCGCTGGAGGCGATCCGCGAGATCGTCGGTTTCGGCGAGGGGCTGGTGGGGCGGCTGCTGATGATCGACGCCCGCGCCATGCGTTTCGAGACGCTGCGCTACGCGCGCGATCCCGCCAATCCGCTGAACGGGGACGCGGCGACGATCAGGGATTTGTCGGCTCACGGTTGAGCGCGGTCATGGCCTCGGCGCGCGCAGCGAAATCACGAACATGCTGCATTGCAATAAGTTTAT